>Ga0180222_1000336_pt1 | contig 72603 bp, 69 predicted proteins | sample eDN5th37CKraftOP_FD_151336 | JGI IMG/M metagenome (GOLD analysis project Ga0180222, IMG submission 151336) | Enriched Organic Plus compost microbial communities from Emeryville, California, USA - eDNA 5th pass 37_C Kraft OP (version 2) (version 2) ... | reverse complement strand
TCGGCGCCGCGCCAAAGCCGCAGTTGCCGTTGATCGAGGTGGTTACTCCATAGCCCGGCATCGGTTCCATCGACGGCAGCCACCACATCGGCGCGTCGAAATGATTATGCGTCTCCATGAAACCGGGTGCGACGTAGCAGCCGCTCGCATCCACCACCACCTCGCGCCCCTGGCGCTGCAGGTCCTGGCCGATCTCGGCGATGGTGTCGCCGGTGACACGAACATCAGCAGTGTAGGCTGGGCCGCCCGTGCCGTCGACGACCGTGCCGCCCTTGATCAGGACACCTCGATTCATGGTTCTCTCCTCAAGCGTCAGGCGGTTTCCGATAGGCTTGCAGCCGCCCGATTCTTTATCCGTACGAGATACGGATATTATGCGACGCCAGCTGTCAAGCCTTCGTGGAGCCAGCTGTGGCGGTTCTGCGGCCGATGGCGGCTGCCGCTCCGCATAGCCGGAATTCATTTCGGCGCCGCTTGACCGCTGCGGGGATGTGCAAGCCATCGTGGCGCGCCGCGTGCTCGTGCGACGACGATTTCGTCGGCGGTGTAGAAACAACAGCGAAATAAAATGCGAGCTTTCGAAAGAATAATGGTCCTGATCTGATGGGGGAGGAAAGCCTGTGAGAAAGAGCGTTCTCGCCGCATTGCTCGTCGGCGCTTCGGCGTTGCCTGCAAATGCCTTCGCACAGCCGGCTGATCCGGCATCGCCCTTGGCAGCACAGGATGGGGGCAGCGATAGGCAGGAGGTGCAGGACATCGTGGTGACTGCGCAGCGGCGCGAGGAGAGCCTCCAGAAGGTTCCGGTCGCCGTCACCGCCATCGGCGCGGCGCAGTTGCAGGACCTCAGGGTGACGAGCATCAAGAATATCGGCGCGCTTTCTCCCGGTCTCCAGATCAGCACCCAGGGGCGGCAGACGGTGCCGATCATCATCATCAGGGGCATTTCCTCGGGCGCGACCAACACTGCCGTCGATCCCAAGGTCGGCATCTATGTGGACGGCGTCTATGTCGGGCGCCTTGTCGGTTCCACCTTCGATCTTGCTGACGTCGATCGCATCGAGGTACTGCGCGGCCCGCAGGGCACCTTGTTCGGCCGGAACGCCACGGGTGGCGCGATCAGCATCATCACCTCCGCGCCGACCGGGAAGTTCGGTGTCAAGGGAACGGTGTCCTACGGCAACTACGATGCCAAGCGCGCCAAGATCTCGATCGATCTTCCTGCTTTCGGGCCCTTCTCGGCGCATATCTCCTATTTGCACGACGATATCGACGGGGATATCCGTAACCTCGTCGGCGGCCGGACCTACGATCTGTCCCGGCGCATCCCCTCGTTCGGCACGCTGACCGCGGCAAAGCGGCTCGGCGGACGCAATATCGATGGCGTTTTCGTCGGCGTCCGCGGTGAATTCGGCAATCTCACGGCGGATTACCGTTTCGATTATACCGACGCGCGTTCGGTGGGCCGCGGTGTCCAGAGCTTCGGTATTCTGCCGGCGGACTCGCTCGCGCCGCTTCTTGCGCCGATCATCGCCCGGCAGGATCGCTATGGTGGGATCACGAACATCTCGACGGAGCGGCTCGATGCTGTCGCCAATGCCAGCAGCCTCGATCGAACGCGCACCCAAGGGCACAGCCTCACCCTAACGCTGAGGGCGAATGACGCGCTCACGGTGAAGAGCATTTCGGCCTATCGTCGCCTCGACCAGGATCCATCGAGCTTCGATCTCGGCGCGTCGGGAGGCCTGCTGTTCACTCGTGCGCAGTTCTTGGGTCTCGTTACCGGCAATATCGGTGCGGTCGATAACCCGGCAAACGCGCCAGGGCCAAACGACAGCTTCTTTTCGATGTTCAATGCCTATGACAGCAAGCAATGGCAGATCAGCCAGGAGACGCAATTTAATCTGACGCTTGATACCTTCGATCTGACGGCAGGAGCGTTCTACTATCACGAGCATACGTCGAGTAGGAACTTTCTCGGCACGCTCGCAGCGTTCACCGATGGTGTCTATATTCCCACCACGCCGGTCGACAGGTCGCTGACGCGGGTGAAGACCAGCAACGATTCCTTCGCGCTTTATGCGCAAGGCACCTATCATCTTACTGATCAGTTCGATCTGACGGGCGGTCTCCGCTATTCGATCGATGATCGCGACACGAACATCCTGGAGCTCTCCGGTGCGATGGCGGGAGCGCTCGGTGTCGGCGAGTTCAAGGCGTCCTTTAGCAGGCTCACTTACTCCGCGATCGCGACGTGGCGGCCGAGTGCGCGCATCACGGCCTATGCCAAGGTGAGTTCGGCCTATGTCGCCGGCGGCGTCGTCAATGGCACGGTATTCAAGCCCGAGGATTTGACCGCATATGAAATCGGGCTGAAGACTCAGCTGTTCGATAATCGGATGCGTGCGAATCTGTCAGTCTACCAGAACGACTACAAGGATCTGCAGACCCTCACCTTCCAGAACGGCGTGAGCACATATACCAACGCCGGCAAGGCGCGGATCCGCGGATTCGAGGCGGAGCTGGAGGCGGTGCCGGTGAGCGGCCTGACGCTCAGCGGCAATCTCGCCTACACCGGCTTCGATTATAAGTCCTATATCCTGGCGGGAGTGCAGGTCGCCGATATCGCTAGTCCCGTGTTCATGTCCAAATGGACGGGGCGCGTCTCTGCCGCCTATTCGGCGCCGAAGTTCAGCAACGGCGCTCATGTCTTTGCCCGACTGGATGGCAGCTATCGCAGCGGCAGTCACGTCTCGGCGCTGCCGATCCGCAATCCGGACGGATCGCTGGCGGCGATCGACCGGTTCAATCGCGTGAAGGGCTTCTGGCTCGTGGACGGCCGAATCGGCATCGCGGACATCCCCCTGGGCGGCAGCCTCGTCTCGCTTTCGGCCTTCGGCCAGAATCTCCTCGACAAATCCTATTGGCTGAACGGGCAGGCCGTGTTCCAGCTGGTGCGCGGCGCTGAACGCGGACGGACTTATGGCATCGAACTGGGATTCCAGTTCTAGCATCCCGTCGAGCGGGGATCGCAAACAGGAGGCACGCACCGCAAGGGATGGTCTTCGCCCGATTGCGGCCTTCCGGAAGCGATCGATCGATGATCGCCGATCTTGGCGGCTCGCCTAGACTGGCCGGATCGTCCCTGCATCGAGCGGAATCTTTCCAGTGTTCCACGGCGGCCCAACCTCCCATGGCTTTCCCTCGCAGCGCACGCGGCTCAACTATGTCGATTGGGGCAACCCCGCGGCGCCGCTGCTGCTGCTGCTCCATGGCAGCCGCGATCATTGTCGCAGCTGGGATCGCACCGCGGCCGCGTTGCGGCAGGATTGGCATGTCGTCGCACCGGACCTGCGCGGACACGGCGACAGCGCCTGGTCCCCCGAAGGTCGCTACGATTTCGCGAGCTATGTCTATGATCTCGCCCAGCTCGTCTTCCATCTCGGCGAAATGCCCGTCACGATCGTCGCCCACTCGCTCGGCGCGCACATCGCCCTCCGTTACGCCGGCCTCTATCCCGATGCGGTAAGGCGGCTCGTCGCCGTCGAGGCCGTCGGCCTGCCGCCGGAGATCGAGGCCAAGCAGCGTGGCAGCGGCTTCCACGAGCAGATGCGGCGCTGGATCGCGGACAAGCGTGCAGCGTCGTCACGTCAGCCGCGGCGCTACGCCACGATCGAGGATGCCATGGCCCGGATGATCGCGGAGAATCCCGATCTGGGCGAAGCACAGGCGCGCGATCTCACCATCCATGGCATCCTGCGCAACGAGGACGGCTCGTGGAGCTGGAAGTTCGACAATCATCTCCGGGTGGGGCCGTTTCCCGATGTCGCGCCGGACGAGATCGTCGCCTTGTGGCGGCGGATCCGCTGCCCCACCTTGCTCGTGCGGGGCGGGAGGAGCTGGCCATCCGACGTGCCGGACGCGCTTGCCGGCACGCTTTCCGATGCTCGTGCCGTGGAGATCGGCGGGGCAGGGCACTGGCCGCAGCACGATCAGTTCGATCGCTTTATCGCCCTTGTGGAGCCATTTCTGCGCGGCGACGGCGAGCGGCCGCGGCCATAGCTTCTTGGCGGAGAGGAGGGGGACGAGGCGGTTCGCCGCCTCATTCCAGGCTGGTCTTCAGCACCACGGTGCGCGGATCGAACAGGTTGGCGGCCATCCAGCCGCCGTCGACGGGGAGGATATGGCCGGTCACGTAGCTGGAGAGTTGCGATGCCAGAAACAGGACAGCGCCGGCGACCTCGTCGGTCGTCCCCGGGCGCCCGATCGGCACCGCGCTCCGTTCCATCATCGCCCGCGACGCCTCGGTCTCGGGCAGGCGGGGCGTGGTGATGCTGCCGGGCGCTACCGCGTTGACGCGGATTCCGTTCCGTCCCCATTCGCCGGCCATTGATTTGACGAGATGCATCAGCCCGGCTTTCGCGGCGCCGTAGGCGGCGTGGCCGGGGGCTCCCTGCAGTCCATCGACCGATCCGATGCAGATCAGCGTGCCCGCCGTCTTGCGCGCGATCATCCGCCGCGCCACCGCGCGTCCGGTCACGAAGAAATAACGCAGGTTTCGGGACTGGTCATAATCCCACTCCTCGAGTGTCACCTCGAGCAGGGGCTTGAACAGCGCCTGGCCGACGATCGTGACCAGCACGTCGATGCCGCCCAGCGCGGCTTCGGCCTCGGAGACGGCCTGTTCCACCGATCCCTCATCCAGGATGTCGGCTGAGATCCCGAGACTCGTCCGCCCGAGGCCCCGCACCGCCTCGGCCACATGATTCGCACGTTCGGCGACATTGTCGAGCACTGCCACGTCGCATCCGGCCCGCGCGAGCAGCATCGCGCTCGATTCGCCCATGCCGCGGCCGCCGCCGACGATCAGCGCCTTTTTGCCTTCGAGTCCAAACATCGATGCAGGCATCGCTCATCCTTTCTGGTCATGTCGGCACCCCCTCGGGTGCGCAGGCTATGCAGCTTCGTGCTCGAACATCCGTCGTACATCTGCCAGGCTGACCTTGAGCGATGGCGTGCGCGGCAACGCGGCGACGATGCGCAGCTCGGTCGGGATATGGGTCGGCGGCAAATGTGCCCGGAGATGCTCGATCAGCGCCGCTGAGGTGACGGGAGTGGCGCCGGGCACGAGCTCCACCGCGGCGACGGGCACTGCGCCGAGACGGGTATCGGGAATGCCGATCACCGATGCGTCCGCCACGGATGAATGCTGGCGCAGCACATCGACGATGCGTTCGGGCAGGATCTTGAAGCCTCCGCGCACGATCGCGCCGTCGTGCCGGCCACGGTGGAAGACGAAGCCGTCCTCGTCGATCATCACGAGATCGGTGGTGCGCACCCAATCGGGCCGTACCGCCGGGCAATGGACTTCGAGGAGGCCTTCCCGCCCCGCCGGGAGCGCCGCCCCCGATTCCGGATCGATCACCCGGAGCGCGACGCCGGGCATCGCCCGTCCGGTGCTGCCGCGCTTGCGATCGCCGAACGCCTCGCGCATCTCCGGTGTCCAGCGGACGATCGTGCCGCAGAACTCGGTCGCGCCCATTCCCCAGTAGATCGGAATGCCATAGCGCTTTTCGAAGCGTTCCTGGACGTCGGGATCAAGATAGGCCGATCCGCCGGAGATGCTTCCGATGCTGGCGAGATCCTCTTGCGGCACCTGCGCGTCAAGCATCATGCTGATCGCGGTCGGCGGCAGGCCGATGGTCGGCGGGCGGTGGCGTCGAATGGCTGCGACCAGCTCCTCCACCGAGAAGCGCTCGATCAGCACCAGCGGCGTGCCCGTGGCGACGGCGGAAGTAAGCAGGCACATGCCGCCGACACCGCCGAGCGGCCAGACGTTGATCTGCACCGGCGGCACCGAGCCGGCCTCGCTGCCGGGCGCGCTCATCACCGCGCGTTCGAGGATGTGGAGCGGCATCGCGATCCGCTTGGGCGGGCCAGTGGTGCCGCTGGACAGCACCTCGATCGCACCATCGGTCGAGCCGGCTTCCGGTGCTGGCCGGCGGCACATTTCCAGACCCTGGACGAGTGCCGGCGCCCCGGCCGTGCTCCCGAGCGAAATGCCTGCGCTTCCCGCGCGTGCTACCGCCTCTTGGAGCACCGGCCAATCGTCTGCGTCGGCGATGATCGCCGATGCTTCGAGCGCCGCGATCTGATCGGCGAGGATCGCCGGCACCAGAAAGGGATAAAGGAAGCTCACCGAACGACGATGGGCGAGCAGGCCGATCACCGCTGCGGCATGGGTGGCGCGATTGCGGATGACCACGCCGATCCGCCCGTTGGGAGGGCAGCCCGCCCGCTCGATGAGCTCGGCGATCGCGTCGCCATAGCGGGCGACATCGCCCCAGCTCATCCATTGGCCGGCGAACTCGATGCCGCGCTCTGCGGCCCGCGATTCCAACGTCGCGCGGACCTGATCGATCACGTCGCCTGCCACCGGGTCAGTCCCGCTGGCCTTCGAGCAGCCCCTTGAGGTTCAGCGACATGATCTGCTCTTTCTGCGCCATGTCGAAGGAGGTCAGCTCGCTCAGGAAGTCGAGCGGCCGTTCGGTGCCTTCGGGATGGGGATAGTCGCTGCCGAACAGGATGCGGTTGATCTGCATGTGCCTGGCGAGCTCCTCGAACGAATCCTCGACGAAGGGCGCGACGAAGATGCTGCGGTGAAACGTATCGACCGGATCGCGCGCGAACTTCTGGGGCATCTGACCATAGACGTGGCGCAGCGTGTCGAGCAAGGGCGCGACCCAGTTGGCGCCATTCTCGACGCAGGCGACGCGGACGCCCGGGAAGCGATCGAAGACGCCGCCGCAGATGATCGCCGCCACCGTATCGGCGATGGCGCGCTCGATGATCCGCAGGCAGTTGATCAGGGGATCGGATTCGAAGGGCAGCCATTCGGTGCCGCCGGTCCACATCGTGATGAGATGGTTGTAATCCGTGTCCGCCGCGTGGATCGCAACGAACAGCCGCGCCTCTTCGACGCGTGCCCAGAAGGGGTCGAAATCCTTGAGCCCCATCGAACGGCCGCCCCGATAGCCCGGCACGGGCGCCGGCCGAATGCAGACGCAGCGAGCGCCTTCCTTGATCAGCCAGTCCAGCTCGGCGACGGCGCGGTCGAGATCGGCCAAAGAGAGGATCGGCACGGCGAAGATCCGCCCTTCGCGCGCGAACCCCCATTCCTCGGCGGTCCAGCGGTTGAGTGCGTGCAGCGCGTCGTGCAGCAGATCATGATTGTAGGACATCCGGTTCTCGATCGCCGAGAACAGGGTGGGAAACATCAGCGCCGCATGGATTCCATGCTCGTCGAGCACGGCGAGCCGTTCGGATCCGTAGCGATAGGAAGGCGGCGGAGCGATAGGCTTGCCGGCCAGCTCGCGCAGGCTGCGTCCTTCCGGGTTCTGGGCGCGATAATATTTGAGATGCGTGCCGGGTGCCGCCACGCGTTCGAAGGTGGGGTTGGGGATATAGTCCGAGATCTTCGACTGGATGGCGAGCCGTTTGCGCCCGTCGACCTCGACGAAACGGATATCGTTGCGCCATTTCGCCGGAAGGTGGCGGAACAGCGCGTCTTCCGGCTCGTAGAAATGATTGTCCGCATCATAGACGGGAAAGGGTAGCGCAGCGGTCATCGGTGTCTCGCAATTGGGTCGGCTCGTCTTCGGCAGCGTGCCTTCCGGGGTCAACGGCACAGGGGGCGGTTCCGGCTACGCGGAATCGCGGCCTTCAGCTCGATCGCGGCATGCCCAGCGCATGCTGCGCGATGATCGCACGGTGCACCTCGCTGGTTCCGCCGTAAATGGTTTGTCCGATCGATTGGCGATGTTTTTCCTCGATCTCCGCGAGCGCCGGTGATCGATGGTGCAGCGAGGCAGGGGCGGTGAGGGCGATCAGGTCCGCCGCATCGTGCATGTAGCTCTCGGTGGCGAACAGCTTGGCCATGGGCCCGCTGGCGCGCGTCAGCCGGCCGGCCTCGCCCGCCCAGGTCGCCCGCAGGCACAGCAGGTCGGCGAGCTCGAGATGGGTCGCGACCCGCGCAAGGCGTGTGCGGATCGCGCGATCCTCGATCGGTCTCCTGCCGTCGGCGTCGACGGCCTGCGCCCAGGCGAGCGCCGCCTCCATCAGGCTGCGATGGTGGATATGATAGCCCTCGCCGCCATGCTCGATCTCCATCGCGGCGGCCATGACCTCCAGCCCGCCGTTCACCTCGCCCAGCCGATAGCGATCGGGCACGCGCACCGCGTCATAGAAGGTGATGTTGGTTCTTTCGTCCTGGAGCGTGTGGACGGGCTGGATTGAGACGCCGGGCAGCGACATCGGCACGAAGAAAATGGTGAGGCCCCGGTGCTTGGGAAGATCCGGATCGGTCCGTGCCAGCATCAGCACATAATCGGAGAGATGCGCGCCGGTGGTGAACATCTTCTGTCCGGTGATCAGCCAATCCTCGCCGTCGCGAATCGCGCGGGTGCGTGCGGCATACATGTCCGATCCGGATTCGGGTTCGGTGAAGCCGAGACAGGAGAGCGCGCTCCCGTCGGCGAGGCGGGGCAGCACCTCTGCCTGCAGCTCGGGCGAGCCGAACTTCATCACCATCCGCGCGCCCATGTTGGTCGTGCCGATCGGCACGCGCGTCCAGCGATATTCCTCGAACACGCGGCCGAGCGCGGTGACTTCCATCGCACTGCGGCCGCAGCCGCCCCAACGCTCCGGCCAATCCGGATAGGCCAGACCGGCGGCGGCGAGCGTCTTGTGGAAGGCGGGGTCATGGCCTTCCGTCGAATGGTGCGCCTTTGCGCGCAGCTCGGGCGTCAGCTGCGCCGCGAAGAAGGCGCGGACCTCGTCGGCATAGGCTTCGGCCCTCGCGCCGAGCGCGGGCTCGATGCCGGGATCGCCGGCTTCGGGTAGCGCCGTCGTCGCGTCGGCCCATAGCCTATCGCCGGCGAGCGCCAGGCGTGCCTCGGGATCTCCGTCCGCCAGCGCCATGCGATTGATCGCCAGGAAATAGAGATGGATGTCGTATTCGATCGACAGGCCGTAGCCGCCGAAGGTGCGCAGCGCGCGCAGCGCGGCCCTGCGCGCGCTCTCGGCCAGCCACCAGTCGGCCATTGCGATCAGCGCGCCGGCCCCGGTCCGGCGCTGTGCGATCGCCCAGATCGCACGCCATAGGAGGAGGCGTCCCGCCTCCACGTCCGTGATCGAATCAGCGAGGGGAAAGGCGATGCCCTGGAAGGATCCGATCGGCCGGCCGAACTGCCTGCGCTCGGCGGCATAGGCGGCGGCGAGCTCCAGCGCCTGGCGCGCCGCACCCGTCAGCCAGGATGTTCGCAGCAGCGATCGTTCGGCGAGCGCCGCCTCATAGGCGGCAGGCACGGCATCGCCCCGCGCCACCTCGCGCGCCATGCCTTGGGTGTCGCGAAGCAGCAGCGCATCGCCGCGCAGGATCAGCTGATCGGGCGCATCGCCGCCCTCGAGCCCGATCGGCCGATCGGCGAGGCCGGCGAGAAGCTCGGCCGCGAACGGGCCGTCGAGCATCGCCAGCAGGCGCGCGGCGGCCATTCCGTCGACGAGGGGGATGGGCGCGACACAGCGGCCCGCCGCTTCGCACACCAGCGCTGCCTCGATCAGCCCAGCGCCTGAACCGCCTGCGGCTTCGGGAACGCGCATCGCGGCGAAGCCCATGGCACAGGCCTCGCGCCAGATCGCCATCGATACCCCCTGGCCGATCCGTCGCGCCTCATCGAGGGCCGGGCCCTCCTTGAAGAATCGCTCGGCGGTTTCCGCCATCAGCCGCTGTTCGTCGTTCAAATCCAGGTTCATAAGAATTCCGGCCCATCTATCGCTTCGGGGGGTCACGGCAGGCGACGCATCTTGTCAATTTCCGCACGCCAGCCTTCCGACCATCCGGAACGCAGGCGCTCATGCGTGCGCATCGGCCGAGGCGGCGGCACTCGGTCTTACAGGGAGATCCTCATGGCAGACTATATCGGTTATTCGGTCGACGATCGCATCGCAACGATCACGCTCAACCGGCCGGAGCAGCGCAACGCGCAAAATCAGCCGTTTCTCGAGGAACTGAACGCTGCGTGGGAACGGGCTGCAGAGGACGAGGCGGTGCGTGTCATCCTGCTCCGTGCCGAGGGCCCGCATTTCTCCGCCGGGCACGACATCAGCCCCGAGGCGGTCCGCACCGGCTCGTTCAGCCGCATCGCCGGCACCATTCCCGAGCGCGGCCTGCTCGGCATCCATGAATGGGAAGCCAAATTCTATCTCGGCTTCTCTAAGCGCTGGCGTGATATTCCCAAGCCGTCGATTGCGGCCGTACAGGGGGCATGCATCGCTGGCGGGCTGCTGCTCGCCTGGCCGTGCGACCTGATCGTGGCCGCGGACAATGCCCGCTTCTCCGATCCCGTGGTGCTGATGGGGATCGGTGGCGTCGAATATCATGGCCATACGTGGGAACTGGGGCCGCGCAAAGCGAAGGAGATGCTGTTCACCGCCAAGCCGATCGATGCGCGGGAGGCGGAACGGCGCGGCATGGTCAACCGGGTGGTGCCGCTCGCGGATCTCGATCGGGAAGCGAGGGCGCTTGCGGCCGAGATCGCGCAGATGCATCCCCATGCTCTCGCCATGGCCAAGCGAGCGGTCAACCAGACGATGGATATCATGGGGCAGGCCGCTGCGTTGCAGAGCTGCTTCGACATCCATCAGCTCGGCCACGCCTCGGCCTATGCTCAGACCGGCCAATTCATCGTCGCCGGGCTCGACACGATGAAGAAGCGCGCATGAGCATCCTCGTCGAAACACGGGCGGGTGTCGCCTGGCTGACGATGAGTCGGCCCGACCGGCTCAACGCGCTTACCCCGGCGATGCTCGATCAGCTGCTCGAGGCGCTGCGCAGTGCCTCGGTCGATCCGGAGGTCCGCTGCGTGGTGCTCCGCGGCGTCGGGCGGGGTTTTTGCGCGGGTTATGATCTGTCGGGCGGGGAGGATGATAGGGCCGGCGGGCGCGAATGGCGGATCGACGAAGCGGCGGCGCAGATGATGCTCCATGCCCAGATTCCGATGCTCCTGCGCCGCATGCCGAAACCGACCGTCGCCGCGATCCGCGGGCCGGCGGCGGGGAGCGGGGTGGTGCTCGCCGCCGCGTGCGACCTCAGGATCGCGTCGACCACCGCGAAGTTCAAGCTCGCCTTCGCCAGCGCCGGCCGCTGCGGCGATCCGGGCGGCAGCTTTCTCATCACCCGGCTGATCGGCTCCGCCCACGCCCGCCGGCTGTTCCTGCTGGACGAGCCGGTCGGCGCCGAGCAAGCGCTGGCGCTGGGGCTCGTCGGCGACCTCGTGGAGGATGACAGGTTCGACGAGGCGGTAACGGCGCTCGCGGAGCGGCTCGCCAGCGGCCCGACCGGCGCCTACGCGGCGATGAAGCGCAACCTCAACGCCGCCGAGACCGCGGCGCTGGAGGAAACCATGGCCGCCGAGGCCACTGCCAATGCTCATGCCAGCCTTTCCCATGACGGCAAGGAGGCGGCACTGGCGTTCATGGAGAAGCGGCCGCCGCGCTTCCGCGGATATTGATCGGAACGCCGCTCAGTTCCGCGCGGCGAGCCGGTCGACAAAGGCGTCGCCCGCGGTGAATTGCGGCGTGCCCCCGAACTCGACGATGCGCCATGCGCCGTCCTCTTCGCGCCGGCAGGCCATCCGGCACTCGACGATCATGTTGGCCACGACCGGCCCGATCACCGGCCGCGCACCCGAAGCGGAATAGTTGATGTTGAAGAAGTCGAGCGTGGCATGGCTGCTGTCCTCGATCGTGACGCGCACATTGACGAAGGCGTGGAGCGCCTGGCGCTGGCCGTCGCGTTCGGTGGCCCGGATACGCTCGGCATGGGCGGCATAGAAGGCCCGGATCGCCTCTCGTCCGCGATGGACGACGGTTCCGAGCAGGAAGGCGCCGTCCTCGCAGTAATAATCGGCCACATCCGGACTGCGCCGATCCATTGCGTGGCCGAAATCGGCGAGCATCTGCTGAAGCTCGATCACGGCGATCGCGGTCTCGCTGTTGAAGCGCCGCATGCGTGCCGGCCGCTCAGTTGGCCATGAACTGGCCACCGTTGACGTCGAGCAGGACGCCGGTGACCGCGCGGGCGAGATCGGTCAGCAGGAACAGCACAGCGCCCGCACATTCGTCATCAGTGGGGATGCGGCGTAGTGGAATCGCCGCGGCGAGCTCCCGTTCGAGTTGTTCGGCGGCCATGCCGCGCGCCGTGGCGCGGGCGGCGAAGCCCTGGCGGAGCGGCTCCCCCGCCATCCAGCCCATCAGCGCGCCGTTGACGCGGATGCCCGATGGCCCGAGCTCCTGGGCAAGCTGGCGCGTCGCCATGTTGAGCGCTGCCTTGGCGATGTTGTAGCCGCCGGAGCCGGGCGTGCCGAGGCGGGTGCCGACGGTGCTCACATTGACGATGCAGCCGCCGCTCGCCCGCAAATGGGGAAGTGCCGCCTGGGCGATCTCGAGCGAGCCGAAGCAGGCGACTTCCATCGCCCCGCGCCAGCGGTCGAGATCGGCTTCCTCGAAGCTTTGCGCCTCGAAGCGGAAGGCGCTGTTGACCAGGCCGTCAATGCCGCCCAGCCGCCCAGCCGCTTTTGCGATGAGCACATGGCAGGCGGCGGGATCGGCGACGTCGGTTGGAACGGCGATGGCCTCGCCGCCGCCATCGACGATCTCGCCGGCGACCGTCGCAAGGAATTCGGCCGAGCGCGCCGCGAGCACCAGCCGGGCACCTTCGGCCGCGCATTGCAGCGCGAGTTTGCGGCCCATGCCCGGGCCGACGCCGCTGATGACGATCCGGCGTCCGTCGAGCAGGGGCCGGACACGTGCCGTCACAGCTGATCCGTATAGATATCGGTACCGAACACCACTGAGAGGAAGGGCGAGGCGAAGGAGACGGCCCCGATGCCGGCGTCTTCGATCGCCTTGCCGAACGGCACGTAGCGCTGCTCCCACACGCTGCGCGGATCCTCCACCGAAAAGGCGACGATCACGACATGGTTGCCCTCGCTGGCCGGCACATCCGCGGGCCGGCTCGGATCGAGCGGCATCGGCGAGGCAAGCAGGGCGACGTCGCCGGGGCATTCGACGCCGCTCAGATAGGCGTTCGCATCGTCCCGGGTCTTGCCGGGCGCGAGCTCGACGATGAAAGCCGCGATGCCGCCATAGTTGCGGTCGAGCGCCAGCTCGATCGGCATTGCACTGCCCGGAGCGTTGTAATCGGCGGCGTATTGGTAGAGCCCGGTATGGATATGATCGCGCTCCTTGAACATCCGCCCTTCCGCATGGAGCTGGTTCACCTGCTTGACGCCCCATGCATCCCAATCGCGATGATGGCCCTCGAGAATCCAGTAAAGGGCGAGATAGGAGCCTTTCGAAAGATCGCGTTCGCCCGAGCCGAAACGCAGCGCCTTGCAGTCACGCGTCGCGACGAAGCGGTTTCCGGCGAGCGTATACTCGCCAATCATGCAGCCGCTGTAGAAATGATCGCGTTCGTACCAGCGGTTATACGCCACCTCGAAGCCGGGGCGTGGCTCGACCATTGTGAAGAGGAGTGATCCGAGCCGAATCGGCCGCTCCGCATGCGGCAGGCTCGGCCGGCTGAAGAGCTGCTCGCTACTTACCATCCTGTCTCTCCTTCGCTTCGGGCGCGGCTGGGCGCTCCGTTGTGGCACCGCCGCGAGCCGGCTGCGTCGCTGCGCCGGGGAAGCTGCCTCGGTCAATGTGCAGGACAGGGGTTCCGCCCCTTCGGAAGGATGGCTGCGCCGATTTGCCTCGCGCCCGGAATTCGACATTGCAAAAAAGATGAACCCGGGGCTGCTGCCCGAAGGGATGGGAGAGCATGTGACCATGGATGCGATGACGATGGAGCCGGCTGTCGATCCTGCCTTCATCCGCAGGGCGGTGGAGCTTGCCGATCTGAACGCGGTCCGCGTCGCGCTCTATCAGCAGACCGGCGACCCGGAGCTGGCGGCCTTGCCCGTCGCGGCCAGGCTCGACGAGGCGCAACGGGCGATGCTGATCAACAAGGCGGCCGCCTGGCTCGAACGCCACGCGTCGCCGACGCCGTTGCCCGAGCCGGACCCGGCCACGCTCCGCAGGCTGATGACGATGGCCACGGGGCGCGAAATGAGCGATCTCGAGTTCGAGGCGCGCCGCGATCTGCCGGGTTTCCGTGCTTTTCCCTTTGCCGTGCAGTGGCCGGGGCGGCGGCCGCCGATCCCCGAAGGATTCAAGGTCGCCATCATCGGAAGCGGCTTCTCCGGCATCGCCGCAGCCGTTCAGTGCGAGCTTTTGGGCCTGCCCTATGTCGTGATCGAACGACAGCCGGAGCCTGGCGGCACGTGGACGATCAACCGCTATCCGGACATCCGTGTCGATACGCCGTCGATCACATACGAGTTCAGCTTCGAGCGGGGCTATCGCTGGAGCGAGCATTTCGGACGGGGCGAGGAGGTGCGCTCCTATCTCGCCCATGTCTCGCGCAAATATGGCGTCTACGACAACACACGTTTCGGCACGGAGCTCAAGCGCGCCACCTTCGATGAAACGCGGGACCGTTGGACTCTCGAGGTGGAGACCGCCGAGGGCGTCGAGACGATGGAGGCGACCATCGTCATCACCGCCTGCGGTGTTTTCGCCAATCCCCGAATCCCGCAGTTCGAGGGAGGCGACAGCTTCGCCGGGCGGATCGTCCATCCGTCGCGTTGGCCGTCCGACCTCGATCTTGCCGGCAAACGGGTCGCGGTGATCGGCAACGGATCGACCGGCGTCCAGATCCTCGGCGCGATCGCGCGCGAGGCTGAGCAGGTCCATGTCTTCCAGCGCACGCCGCAATGGATCAGCCCGCGCGAGAAATACGGCCAGCCGCTCGAACCCGAGCTCGCCTGGCTCGTCGCCAATTTCCCCGGCTACCAGAATTGGTGGCGCTATATGGCGACGGCGGCGTTGTTCGACATCCACGACCTTCAGCTGCCGGATGCCGAGTGGCAAGCGAAGGGCGGCAAGGTCAATCCGGCCAACGACCAGCTTCGGGCCACGCTCACCAAATATATCGAGACGGAAACGGGCGGGCGGAAGGATCTGATCGATCGGCTGGTGCCGGATTATGCGCCCTTCTCGCGCCGGCCGGTGGTGGACAATGGCTGGTACCGTGCGCTCACCCGCGATAATGTCGAGCTGGTTTGCGATGGTATCGCCCGGCTTACGCCCGATGGCATCGTCACCGACGACGGCGTCCACCGGCCCGTGGACGTGATCGTCACCGCCACGGGCTTCGATGTCGTCAAATATCTCTGGCCGGCGCGCTATTGCGGCCGCGAGGGACGTGACCTCCACGACGTCTGGGACGCGGGCGACGGTCCGCGTGCCTATATCGGCATGATGATGCCGGGCTTCCCGAACATGTTCATGGTCTACGGCCCGAACTCGCAGCCGCTCTCGGGAGGCACCGGGTTGCCGGCCTGGTACGTCGTCTGGTCGGCCTATGCCGCCCGTATTATCATGCGCATGCTGGAGGAGGGGCGGTCGCGGGTCGAGGTGAAGCAGGAGGCGTTCGAACGCTATAACCGGGCGCTCGACGAAGAGGCCAGCCGGCTGCTCCAGCTCACCAAGGAAGGCGGCGTCGAAAAGAATTATTATGTCAACAACGCCCATGGCCGCCTGCAGGTGAACGCGCCGTGGCTGAGCCCGGACTTCCACCGCATGTGCAGCGTCGTCGAGTGGGACGATCTGGTGCTGTCGTGACGGCCGTTCCGGCCGGCGAGCGCCGAAAAGGTCGGGCGCCGCGTCCCGCTCTCGCGGCCTCGCGCGCGATCGACATATTGAACTTCATGGCCGCCGTGCCGCAGAAGGCGCATTCGCTCACCGAGCTTGTGCGCCAGCTCGATCTCAATCCCGCTTCCTGCCACGCGCTGCTCGGCGCGCTCACCCGCGACGGCTATCTCGAGCGCCATCCGCGCCGGCGCACCTATCGGCTGGGGCCGGCGCTGGTCGCGATCGGCTATGGCGCGCTCGAATGCCATCCGGCGGTAGCGATCGCGCGCGCCGAGGCGGAGACCGTTGCCAGGGCGCTCGGGCTCGAATGCCTGCTGACCGGGCGGGTCGGGGACATGCTCATCGCACTCGCGCGGATCGGCCGTGTCGAGCCAGCGGTCGACGTGCTGCGCGTGGGCCAGCGCGTGCCGATGATCCCGCCGCTCGGCACGCCCTTCCTCGCCTGGGCCGGGCGGGAGGCGATCGAGGCGTGGGCCGCGCGTGGCGGGGATGCGGATCGAGCGCGCCATCTGGCGGCGCTTGCAGCCGTGCGGCGACGCGGTTACGCGGTGACCCTGCTGGGACCGGCGCAGGCCCGCCTCGGCGCGCTCGTCTCCAGCCTCGCGGCGGCACCGCATGCCGCCGATCTGCAGGCACGGGTGGCGACGCTGATCGCCGAGCTGGGCGACGACTATCTGCTGCCCGACGTCGATCCCGACGAGCCGAGCCGCGTCGGCCTGATCTCGGTGCCGATCTTCGATGCGCAGGGCGAAGTCGCCTATACGCTGTCTCTGCTCGGCTTCCCGCGCCCGTTGCGCCGCGAGGAGATCGACGGGTTCGCCCGGCAGCTGACGGATGCGAGCGGCGCGGTGATGCGCCAGATCAACGGCCGCCTGCCCGGAGAGCGGACGGCCATCAGCCGGAGAGCATGAATGAGAGGATTGGTCTACGAGGGGCGCGGCAGGATCCGCTATACGGAGCATCTGTCCGTGCGCGAGCCCGCCGCCGACGAGGTGCTCGTCCGCGTCGCGGCGAGCGGCATCTGCCACAGCGACCTCAGCGTCGTGAACGGCACGATCGAATGGGCGGCGCCGGCGGTCCTCGGCCACGAGGGCGCGGGCATCATCGAGCGCGTGGGCGCCGATGTGAAAGGACTCGCCCCGGGCGATCATGTTGCGCTCCATACCCTGGCCAATTGCGGGCACTGCGCGCATTGCGAGGCGGGGCGGCCGACGCGTTGCCGCTTCACCCTCGGCAACCGCACCCAGCCCTTCCGGCTCGGCGACACGCCGGTATCCAATTTCGCCGCGACCTCCACCTTTGCGGAATATACCGTCGTCAAGCAGCAGCAGGCGGTGAAGATCGATCCGGCCATCCCGCTTGATCTCGCCTGCCTCATCGGCTGCGGCGTGCTGACGGGCGTCGGCTCGGTCATCAATCGCGCCAATGTCGCGACCGGCGACAGCGCGGCCGTCTTCGGCGTGGGCGGCATCGGGCTCAACGTGATCCAAGGGCTGCGCATCGCCGGGGCTGCGCGGATCATCGCCGTCGATCTGCTCGCTGCCCGCGAGGCGATGGCGCGCGAGTTCGGCGCCACCGATTTCATCGACGCATCGAAGGACGACGCTGCCGAGCGGATCAAGGCGCTGCTTGCCGATCCGGTCGCGCCCCATGCGGGCGGCGTCGACTGGTCGTTCGAATGCTCGGGCAGCGCGCCGGGCTTGCGCAGCGCGATCGCCTCGCTTGCCTGGGGCGGGACGTGCGTGATCGTCGGCACGCCGCCCGCCGGCGCCACCTTCGAGGTGCCGGTCGCCACGATGGGCTTCGTCGATCGCGGCATCATTGGCGCGCGCTACGGATCGTCGCGGCCGCATCGCGACGTGCCGGCTTACCTCGCGCTCTATCGCAATGGCGCGCTGAAGCTCGATGAGTTGGTGACCAAGCGCTATCGCCTCGATCAGCATGAGGAGGCCTTCCACGATCTCGAGGAAGGCCGGCTCGCGCGTGGCGTGTTCGTGTTCTGAAGGGGCGCCAAGCGATGTTCGAAGCGACCCGATGGCGCCTGCCCCCGCTGAGGCAAGGCCATGCGGCCTCGCCCGATTTGACCGAGCGTCGCGCGCGGGCCGCGGGGGTGCTGACCGGCGACGAGCCCGTCGTGGATCGGGTGATCGGCGGTGTCCGATGCCTGGTCCTCAACGACGCGGCGGCGGAGCGGACGATCCTCTATTTCCACGGCGGCGGCTATCGGATGAGCTCGCCGGCCGCCTATGTGGATTATGCGGGGCGGATCGCCGAAGCGGCCGGCGCGCGGCTGGTGATGCCTTTCTATCGCCTCGCCCCCGAGCACCCCTTTCCGGCAGCCTTGCACGATGCCGCCGCCGTCTACCGGGCATTGGCCGAAGCGGGGCCGGTGGTGATCGGCGGGGATTCGGCGGGCGGCGGGCTCAGCGCCTCGCTCTGCGTCGCCGCGCATGCGGCCGGCTCGTCGCCTGCCGGCGCGATCCTGCAGTCGCCGATGCTCGATTTCACGGCCGCGGACGAATGCTATGACCGCAACGCCGGGCGCGACGCCTTGTTTTCGCGTGCCGCCGTGCTCGATTGCGCCAACCTCTATCTCCAGGGCTTTCCGGCCGACGATCCGCTCGTCGCGCCGCTGCGGGCGGATCCCGCGCTCTTTCCGTCGACATTGGTGCTGGCGGGTGGTGCCGAGGTGCTGCTCGGCGAAGCGATCGCTTTTGCGCGCCGGCTCGCGCTGGCCGACCGGCCCGTGACGTTGCACGTCTCGGCCGGGATGGGCCATGTGTGGCCGCTGATGGCACCCGCCAGGGCCGAGGCGGCAGAAGCAATCGCAGCGATGGCGGCGTTCGTCCGGGCGCGCTTCTAGAGGGCTCGTCAGGGCCGCATCGAAGCGCCGCCGTCCACCGCGATCACCTGTCCGTTGATCCAGGCGCCATCTGCCGAGAACAGCATCGCGACCATCGCGGCGATGTCCTCCACCTGACCGAGCCGAGGGGAGCGATGCACGGCGAGCAGCCGTTCGATGCGCTCGGCCGGCATCGTCTGGCGATAATGATCGGTGAGCACCAGTCCTGGCGCGATGGCATTGGCGCGCACGCCTTCCTTCCCCCAGCGGCTGGCGATGTGGCGGATGAGCGCGTTCACCGCCGCCTTGGTCATCGCATAGGCGACGCGCTCGGGCTCGCCCATATGCGCCGCCGCCGAAGAGGTGACCACGAACGCGCCGCGGTTGATGATGATCTGCGGCAAGGCGTGGCGGGCGCAGAGCAGGGCGCCGCGCATGTTGACCGCCACCGTCGCGTCGAAGATTTCGAGCGGAAGGGTGACGGCATCGCCGTCCATCCGGATCGCCGTCATGTTCGCGGCGTTGGCATGCATGAAATCGATCCGGCCGAACGCTGTTAGGGCGGCATCGACCAGGCTCTTCACCGAGGCGTCGTCGGCATGGTCATAGTTATGGCCGAGACAGCGCCCGCCTTCCGCTTGGATCTCGTCGGCGATCCGGGCGGCGGCCGCGCCGTCGAGATCGCCCAGCATCACCGCGGATCCCTCGGCAGCAAGGCGCCGTGCGACGGTGCCGCCGATCGCGCCCGCACCGGCGACGATCGCGACCTTGCCTTCGAGCCGCCGGATCATGGCCGATTCTCCGCGAGCGCTCGCGGCGCTTCCCCCTCGGCCCCGGCGAGGCGGCGATAGGCGGCGTGGCCGATATCGTCCATCAGATCGAGATGGCGCGGTTGCCAGCCGAGTTCGCGTCGGCTGCGCGGCGCCCGGCTGCGGCTGCAGACCGCCATTCCAATCAACGCTCCGAACTTGCCCCAGCGCGCGACTGCCTCGTCGAAGGAGAGGCTGCGTGCAGGCAGGCCGAGATCGCGGGCGACGGCCTCGGCCTGGGTGCGGTTGTTCACCTCGCCGGCGACGGCATGGTAGAGGGCGCCGGCGGTTCCCCGCTCGAGTACGAGGCCGTAGAGCGCGGCGAGATCATCGACATGGACGTTCGAGTAAAGATTGAGTCCTCGTCCGAGATAGCCCACCTCGCCATGCGTCAGCGCATCACGGTAGAACATCGCGAGATGGCCGCTGCCGCCATGGCCCCAGATCATCGGCGGCCGCACCACCATCGTGCGCAGCCGGCCCGACCAGCCCGCCGCGCGCACCAGCGTCTCGGTGACCAGCCGGAAACCGATATATTTCGAAGGGACGAAGGGATCATCCTCGGCGAAGCTGTCCTCGCTCCAGTCGCCATCAGTGCGTTGGGAGAGAAGGCCGGTACCGCTGGTGAAGATCAGCGTCCGGTCCGAGCCGGCGAGGCGATCGAGGATAGCGGCGATCGTCCGGTGCTCCGCTTCAAGGAGGAGTTGGGCGGTATAGATGATCGCCTCGTGGCGGGTCGCGATCTCGAGCAGCGGTCCGATCTCGCCGAGATCGCCGCGCACCGGTGTCGCGCCGGCGGCCGTCACGACGGCATCGCCCGCCGACGAGCGGGAAAGTCCGGTGACGGCATGGCCCGCCGCGGCGAGATGACGGGCGACGTGCGAGCCGAGATAGCCGGTCGCGCCGATCACGAATATCCGCATAGATGTCCTCTCCGATCCGAAGCATGCATCGCTGCGCTGCTGGAGCGTCCGCAAGCAAGGGGCTTGGTGCCGGAATAGCCGATCGGCCGCTGGCCGTTTCCGTTCTTCCGGATAGTCGGAACCTCCGGCCCACGACGTTGACCTTCTGCCGTCCAGGGGCCGCTATTCGCCGGTCGGGCCGTGAGCCCCAACGATCGAGCGACGGTGAGGCGAGGATCATGCTGGAAGCAGGCGCGGAACGGCCTCCGCAGGAGCTGGTTGGTTCGCAACCGGCATCTCCACCCGGCTCGACTCCGGCCGTTCCCCGTCAGCGCGCTCTGATGCTCGCGATGCTGACGCTGATCTATGCGCTCAACTATCTCGATCGGCAGATCGTCGTCATCCTGCAGGAGCCCATCAAGCGGGAATATCATCTGCAGGATTGGCAGCTCGGCCTGCTCACCGGCGCCTCGATCAGCATCCTGTACACGGCGATGGGCATCCCGATCGCGCGCTGGATCGATCGCGGCGTTCATCGCGTCCGCCTGATCGCCGCGATCACCGCGATATGGAGCGTGATGACGGTGCTGTGCGGCTATACCCGCAGCTTCGGCCAGTTCGTGGTCGCGCGCATGGGGGTCGGCCTCGCCGAGGCGGGCTTCACGCCAGCGGCGCATTCGATGCTGTCCGATCTCTATCCATTGCGCAAGCGGCCCGCAGCGATGGGCGTCTTCGCGATCGGCGTGTCGCTCGGCATCATGGGCGGACTTTCGGTCGGCGGCATCATCGCCCAGCGTTATGATTGGCGGACGGCACTTTTCGTCTGCGGTCTTCCCGGCATTCTCATCGCCCTGCTGTTCGGATTGATCGCGCGCGAGCCCGTGCGCGGCGCCACCGAGGCTGATCCGGCCGCAACTGCCGAAGAGCGGCTCTCCTTCAGCGAGGCCATCGCCGTTCTCTGGCGGCGCAAGGCCTATGTCCACATCACCCTCGGCAGCGCCGCCACTTCCTTCGCGCTCGCGGCGATGTATGCTTGGTTTCCTTCCTTCCTGATCCGCGTTCACGGCATGTCGCTCGCCGAAGCCGGATTGGGTCTCGGGTTGCTGATCGGCGCCACGGGTTTCATCGGTACGCTGCTCGGCGGATGGCAGGCCGCGCGGCTGGGGCGCCAGGGGCTGCAGGGCATGCTGTGGGCGCCGATCGGCGGCATCCTCCTCAGCATCCCGCTGTTCGTCGTGGCGCTGACGGTGGGCAGCGGCATGTCCACGCTCGGGCTGCTGGCGCTTCCGCTCATCCTCACCGGCTTGTGGACGGCGCCGGCGATCGCGCTGACCCAGAGCCTCGCGCCGGTCCGGGCGCGCGCAACCGCGAGCGCCATCTACATCGTTGCCTCGAACCTCATTGGAGTCTCGCTCGGGCCGATCGCTTCAGGGCTGATGAGCGATATCTTCGCGCGATGGACCGGAAGCGAGGCAACGGGCCTGCGCTGGGCGCTGATCGTTTCTGCGATGCTTCTCACCTGGGGCGTTGTCCATTGGGCGCTTGCCGCCTGGGCCTTGCGTCGTGAGGGCCCGCAGGGCGCGATCATGCCCGCGGCAGCCTGACCTCGGCCGTCCGTCATGGATCTCCGACTGGACGGGAAGCGGGCGTTGGTCACGGGATCGAGCGCCGGCATCGGCACCGGCATCGCCGAGACGCTTGCCCGCGAAGGGGCGGCGACGGTCGTCCATGGCCGCGACCGTGATCGCGCCGAGGCGGTGGCTGCCCGCATCCGCGAGGCCGGGGGCCGGGCCGCCGTCGCCGTCGGCGATCTTTCCACCGATGCCGGCGCCGCCGCCGTCGCCGAGGCTGCCAGTGCCGCGTTCGGCGGCATCGACATCCTCGTCAACAATGCCGGCGGCCGCTCCAGCGACGCCGGCGTCGTCAACTGGCTCGGCGCGGAGCCGCGCGATTGGCTCGATACCTATGAGATGAACACGGTGGCGGCGCTGCGCATGATCCGCCACCTTGCGCCGGCGATGAAGGAGCGCGGCTGGGGAAGGCTGATCCAGATCGGCAGCACGGCGGGAACGTCGCCGAACGCGGGCGCTCCGCACTATGGCGCGGCCAAGGCGGCACTGGTGAACCTCACGGTCAGCCTTGCCAAGGCATTTTCCAGGACCGGCGTGACGGCGAACACGGTGAGTCCCGGCATGGTCCGGACGCCGGCGCTCGATGCGTGGCTCGACGGCATCGCGAGGGAAAAGGGCTGGGCGGGCGATCGACGGCGCAGCGAGGCCTGGGTGCTCGAGAACATCGTGCACCAGAGCGTCGGCCGCATCGGCACGCCGGAGGATATTGCAGGGCTGGTCGCATTCGTGGCGAGCCCGCTCGGGGACTTCATCAACGGCGCCAATTTGCGCATCGACGGCGGCAATTCGCCTGCGGTCAACTGAGCGGCAAATCCCTGCGGACAAGCGACGGTGGCCGGAAGGGATCAATAGATCTTCTGGATCAGCGGCTCGATGCGCAGGGTCACGACGTCGACGCCCATCGGGCGTGTCGCGGCGAACAGGATCGCGTCGGCTACCTCTCCGGGGGGCAGCATCTTATGCTCCTCGACGAACCGCATCCGCTCCTCGGCGGAGAAGGGTTGCATCGCCGATCCGATCGCGCCGGGCTCGATCAGCGTGAGCCGGATGCTCTCCGGCATCAACTCCTTGCGCAGTGTCTCGGCGAAGGAGGCGACGCCGCCTTTCGCGGCGTTGTAGACGCTTTCTCCGACTGCCTTGATGTGCACGCTGATCGATCCGACGAGGATGATCATTCCGTCCCGGATGCCGCTCGCTCTGATCCGGTCGATCGCTCCCTTGGTGCAGGCGACATAGCTCGCGAGATTGCTCTCGATCACGTAGCGCCAGCCGGCATCGTCCATCTCCATCAGCGGGCCCGAGCCGACGCTGGCGCAGGCAACGAGCATGTCGAGCCCGCCCAGCCGCGCATCCAGCGCGTCGAACATCGCGGCGATGCCCGCGCCATCGGAAAGGTCGGCGGCGACGGCATGGATCTCGCCCCCGGTTTCCGCGCGAAGGGTAGCGGCCAAGGCGTCCGGTTCGGCCTCGGCGCGATCGGCGAGCAGGATGCGAGCGCCTGCGCCAAGCATCCTCTCGGCGACCGCCCGGCCCACGCCGCCTGCGCCGCCTGTGATCAACACGCGCTTATCCTTCAATCGCTCCTCGGGGCGCATCGATTTTTCCTTCATGCCGGAAAGGACCGTTATCTATGTTGGCGCGGTGTGAACTCTTTCGGGGGGAAGTCGTTGCTGATTTTCCATTCTTATCAAATATTTGGGATAATCTATGTTATTGGACGACGAAGCGGGTGCGGCTTTGGCCGAGGCTGCGGTGGAGCGCGTCCTCGCGGGCGCCCGGGTGCTCGTTTCCGGCGGTACCACGGGCATCGGCCGGGCGGTCGTTGCCCTCCTCGCCCGCGCGGGCGCGCGCCTGCTGATCTTCGGTCGGCATGAAGGCGAGCTTGCCGACGCGCTGAAGAACGCAGGGTTGGACGCGACGGCGGGGCTGGCCGCGGATTCCAGCCAGGCCGAGGATGTCGAGCACGTCTTCCGCGCCCTCGACGAGCGGCTCGGCGGCATCGACATTTTCGTCGCCTGCGCCGCGCTCGGCGCCGATCCCCTCCACGAGATGGAGGAGGATGCCTGGCGCTATGTCGTCGAGACCAACCTGATCGGCTATCTCGCCTGCGCGCGCGGGGCGATCAAGCGGATGCAGCGCTCGGGAGGCGGGCATCTCCTGTTCGTCAGCTCGATCAGCCCGGAGATCAAGGCGCCCGGCGAAAGCGTCTATGCGGCGACCAAGGGGGGCGTGAACGCCTTCGCGGAGACGCTGCGCAAGGAAGTCGCCGGCGACAAGATCAAGGTCACGGTGATCGAGCCCGGTTCGGTGGGCTCCGACATGCAGGAGTGCAGCCTCGATGAGCAGCGCAAGGCGATCGCGCGGCACGAGATGCTCTATGCCGAGGAGATCGCCGAGGCGATCCTGTTCGCGCTGACCCGCTCGGCGCGCTGCGATGTGCTCGGCATGCGCGTCGAGCCGCGCCTGCAGAAGACGGGCTGAACCGACCGACCGACCGAAAAATTCCGATGGAGAATTGCAAGGCATGAAGGCTGCGCTCAAGACCGCCGACGGCATGTTCACGATCGATGACGTCCCCTCGCCACCGGTTGCGGACGGCGACTGGATCAAGGCGCGCGTCCGGGTGGCCGGCATCTGCGGAACGGACCTGCGCCATTGGAAGAAGCACGAGCCGCAGCTCGAGCACCACATCATGGGCCATGAGCTTGCCGGCGAGATCGTCGAGCTGGGGCCCGAGGTCCGCGGCTTCCGCCCGGGCGACAGGGTGGTGATCGAAACCGTGCTCGGCGACGGCACCTGCGAATATTGCCGGGTCCAGCGCTACAATATCTGTCCGCATCTCTATGAAGTCCGCGCCAAGAGCGTTTCTCGCGCCTATGCGGAGCACGTCGTCGGCCCCAGCCGGAAATTCTACAAGCTGCCGGATCATGTGAGCTTCGAGGAGGCAGCACTTGTCGATACCTTCTCCGTCTGCCTGCACGCCCAGCATCTGAGCGGCCTTTCGATCAACGACAAGTTGGCGGTGATCGGGGCGGGCCCGATCGGGCTCGGCCAGCTGATGCTTGCCAAGGCCAGCGGCGCGGACGTGCTGATCTGCGACACGGTCGATCATTCGCTGGAGGTCGCCAAGGATCTCGGCGCCGATCGCGTCGTCAACAGCCGCCATGGCGATGCGGTCGCCGAGGCCATGGCGTTCACCGGCGGCCGTGGCGTCGACATCGTGTTCGAATGCGCCGGCGGGCCTGCCATGCCGACAACGCTGCCGCAGGCGACGCGGATGGTGCGGCGCGGCGGCAAGGTCGTCATCGTCGGCGGCTTCGAGGAAGGCGAGACGGCAATCCCGCTCGAGTGGCAGCGGATCCAGATGTCCGAGATCCAGCTGATCCCCAGCGCCAGCTTCGCGTTCAGGGACATCTATCCGGAACAGGGGATGGTGGTGGAGTTGCTGGCGAAGGGAAAGCTCAATGCCGCCAGGCTGATCACCCATCGGTTCGCGCTCGACCAGATCAACGAGGCCTTCGAGGCGGCGCAGGCCAAGGACGAGAGCGGCGCGATCTTCGTGGCGCTGCAGATTTAGCCGATGACCGACGAGCCACCGGCCGCGGGCGATCTGCTTCTGCACCTCGGCACTTACGACAGGCTGGGCGGCGAGGGGCTTTATCCGCTCCGGCTCGGCGCCGACGACCTGTTGCGTCTCGGCGAGCCTTGCGGCGCCATACGCAACGGCTCGTTCGGCACGTTCGGCCGGCGTGCCGGCATCCATTATTTCGTGAACGAGCAGCAGGACGGGACGGTGGGTGCCTACCGGTTGGAACCGGCGGGCTGGCGGAAGCTTGCCGAAGCACCGACCGGGGGCGCGGCCCCGTGCTTCGTGGCGCTGGATCCGACGGAAACGCTGCTCGCTGTCGCGAATTACGGGAGCGGCAGCATCGCCCTGTTGAGCCTCGCGCCCTCTACCGGAGCATTCTCGGGCCCGCTGATGCGGCACCGGAACCGCGGATCCGGCCCCGACGTGGACCGGCAAAGCGGGCCGCATGCCCATTGCGTGCGCTTCAGCCCGGATGGCCGGTGGCTGTTCAGCGTCGATCTCGGCACCGATCAGATCCTGGCCTTCGAGCTGCCGATCGGCGAGGCGAGCGAGCCCCGCATCGCCTATTCCGCACCGCGGGGATCGGGCCCCCGGCATCTCCTATTGCATCCCGACGGCGATCGCGCCTTCCTCGTGAGCGAGCTCGCCAGCACGATCATGTTGCTCGAGCGAACCGGCGGCACCTTCCGCTGCGTTCAGCAGGAATCGACCCTGCCGCCGGGCTTCGCCGGCCGCAGCCTCGGCGGACATCTCGCGCTGAATGCAGCGGGCGACAGGCTATATGTTTCGAACCGGGGGCATGACAGCCTGGCCGTGTTCGCGGTGAATGCGCGGGGGCTCACCCTGCTTCAGCATATCGACTCGGGCGGCGTGTCGCCACGCTTCTTCCTCGTCATGGAGGATCGGGAGCGGCTGGTGCTCGCCAATGAGGAGGACGGGACGGTCGCGCTCTTCGCGATTCGACCCGACGGCCTGCTCATGCCGCTCAGCAACGAGCTGCGCGTGCCGGGAGCGGCGTTCATCGCCCGCTGACGGCGGCGGCGGCAGAGCTTGCCGTGATTTCCGAGTCGGCAGGTGATTCCACCTGCCTCGAAATCATTCTAGGACCAGGCGAGGATGATCCGTCCGCTCGCCGGAACCTGATAGTCGATACGGGCGGGTGACCGCCGATGCGGACGCAGCGAAGTGCCGCCCGCGATCTTCAGCGTAAGCCGTGGAAGCGGCTTGCGACCGGTACGCACGATCGACAGCCCGGCCGAGCAGTTCTCCCCGCCATCGAGACGGATGCTGACCGCCTTTTCGCCGATCCTTTCGCTGGCCATGATGAAATGATCGCAGAACAGCCGGAACGGCGCGTTACGCACGGGATGGAACGCGCGCGTTGCGAAGATGAGCGCGGCGCCGGCGCCATAGATCTCCTGCCCCACCTGGCCGGCCGGAAGCCCGTCCACATAGATGTCCTCGACGGGAAAGGAGAGCGTCCGATCGATATGCCCGTTGCGTATCTCGGTCGCCAATGCCTCCTCCGGCAAGGCATCCGGATAATAGAACCACGCACGGTCGAGAGCATATTTGCAATATTCGCTGATCAGCATTCGTGCCGCCGGTTCCAGTTCCGGCCCGCTGTCCCGCAGATAATATTCGAACGCCGCAAAACTGTCGAAGCATAGATCGCCATGTACGGAGCATCCTGAAGGCAGGTGACGCCGAGGAAGTTCCTGTACTTGTCCGCGTGCCCGATATCCGACTCCCAGATCGCGGCATTGTGGAAGAAGCTCGCCAGATAGACGTAGCTCTGCTCGCGATATCGCTCGATATTGGTGATCCGCCACAGGCGCAGGCAGGCGGCCGCACCCCAGGCCGTGAGGTTCGCCTGGTAGTTGAGATTGAATCGCATGCCGACGGCCCTGTCGATGGCTGTCTGCGCTTCATGGAGAAAGCGTTCATCGCGGGTGAGCTCATAGGCCTGCAGCATCACCCAGGCATACATGCCGCCCACGTCCGTCTGCCCGCGATCGTCGGCCGGCGCCACGTCGGTGATCACGGAAAAGTCCGTGACCTTGTACTGGATCGGCCAGCGATAGTCGAAATGATGGGCTGCCTTGATGCCGAATTCTATGGACCTTTCGAAAAGCGACCGCGCCGCCTCGTCCCCCTCGATCGCCAGCCGGCCGAGGTTCATCAACGGATGGTAGAGATACCAGCTGTCGACCGCGTCGGCATCCTTGTCGCTTCCGACGTTGGGAAGATAGCGTCGAAGCGTCTTCAGTTTCGGATCGTAGAATTTCTCCAGGCCCGCAAGGAACTCGCCGTCGAGCGGGACGGGATCTTCGCGCCAGCGGCCATAATCCCGCATCGCGGCGAGCAGCGAAAGCTGGACCATGCTGTCCGGATATTCGCTGTCCGTATAAGGATGCGCGTAGCGATGGCCATAGTGGCGGACCGTGGCCTTCGGCGACGTCTCGAGATCGGCCAGCGTCCGCTCGGCGCGTTGCACCCAGTCGCGATAATCGGGCGTGGGGCGTTCGAGTGCCGCATAGACTGCCCCCAGCATCTGAAGGAACTGGCGCGCCGATTCCCGCTCATGCGGGGCGGTTTGCTCGCGCAGGACCAGGATCGCGTCGGAGACGACGATCTCCTCGCCAGCCGGCAACGGTCGTGTCGAGGGAGCCTCGCGTCGCATCGGTGTCGGCGGCAGATAGCCGAGCTCGGGCCATTCGCCGCCCACCGCGCCATCGGGTTTGGTGCCGGTCACGGAGAAATAGTCGTTCAAGGCCGTGAAGTTCTGAAAATAAAGCACGTTGCCGAAAGCGGGTTCGTCTATGTGAAAGAAGATGAGGCCGCTGTTCATTCCCCGCTGGGCCGCTTCGACCCTGCCTTTGGCGCCGGCGGGATCGTCCCGTTCGTCCAGCGGATACAGATCCCGCGGCACGAACGGCATTGCCAGCGGAACGGCCGGGGTCAGCGAGACGATCGCGCGCAACCGGTGCAGATCGACGCCGTCGGCAAGGAGGCGTACGAGATACCGCCCGACCGCGCTGTCGATCTGCAGGCGCAATGCTTCCCCACGCCTCGATCGCAATCGCCTGCATCCGGTGATGCCGTCGGGAGCATAGGCGAGCCGCAAGGCCAACCCGCCGCCGTCCCGGCGCCGGACCAGCGCCCAGCCCGAATGCGCGCCGCAGCACAGCTCGACCGAATAATCGCCGAGGGAGAATTCCCCGACCCGCTTCATGCCGCCGCCCAATTCGGCGCGAAGCGCCAGCAGATGGGGGCTGACGGACGTTACACCTGCCTTATCGAGATCAAGCGAACCAGACATGGGCACGGATCCTTGTTGTTGGTCGGCTGATCGGAGATGCGTTTCCGGAAAGATGGAATAGAACTGCCAAAGGCCGTTTCTCGAGACTGTCGGCGCACGTGGTTCGAGATGCGCTTCACCTCATGCCCGTTCGAACAACCAGCCCCTCCCGCTGTTCCCGAAATATTTGCTGCAGGGGGGGATTCGTTGCGTTCGTACCGCCGATGCCAGGGGCTCGAACGGGGCATGACGCGCTTTCTCGCCAAAGCCCGCCCGGAGCGTCGAACCAAGCACGCGATCCGGCGTTTCAAGAGGATGCACCAGATGGGGACAGCCGCCGCCGGGCAGGCGGAGACGGGCGCCGACCGCCGAACGGCGGTGGTCGTCGGCGCCAGCGGCTTCATCGGATCGGCGGTCGTCGCAAGGCTGAAGCGCGATGGATTGCGGGTCATCGCGCTCGTCCGGGACACCGATTCCGCGGCGCGGAGACTGTTCGCCGACGGGCTGCGCGCGCTCGACCTCGGCGATGCGCGGCGCTGCGAGGATTGGCTTCCTTTCGTTGCCGGGGCGGACATCGTGATCAATTGCGCCGGCGTGCTGCAGAGCGGCCAGCGCGATTCGACGCGCATCGTGCATGAGGAAGCGCCGACGGCATTGTTCGAGGCCTGCGAGCGGGCGAAGGTGCGCCGGCTGATCCATTTTTCCGCGATGGGCGCTGACGGCACGCCGCTCAGTGATTTTTCGCGCAGCAAGGGCCGGGCCGAGGCGACGCTTTCCGCCAGCCGCCTGGATTGGGTGATCCTGCGTCCGTCCGTGGTGGTCGGCCGCAGCGCCTATGGCGGCAGTGCGCTGTTCCGCGGCCTGGCGAGCCTGCCTTTCCTGCCGCGGCTCCCCGATACCGGCCGGATCTCGGTCGTCCAGCTCGACGACGTCGCCGAGACGGTCGCCCGTCTCGCGTCCCCCGACGCTGCGGCGCATGTTGCGCTCGACCTCGTCGGCCCCGAACAGATGACGTTCGAGGGCATCGTCGCGCGTTACCGGAGGTGGTTCGGCTGGCCGCCGGCGCGACCGATCGTGTTGCCGCCGGCCCTCATGAACCTAGCCTACCGCCTGGGCGACCTCGCGGGCTGGCTCGGCTGGCGGCCTCCGATCCGATCGAACGCACGGCTCGAGGCGGCGCGCGGCGCGGCCGGCGACCCCGCGGCCTGGAAGGAAGCGACGGGCATCGTGCCGCGATCGCTCGACGCGGCGCTGCAGGCCGAGCCCGCTTCGGTGCAGGAACGCTGGTTCGCCCGGCTCTTCCTCCTGAAGCCGCTGGTCATCGGCGTCTTCGCCTTCTTCTGGCTACTGACCGGTGCGGTCTCGATCGGGCCGGGATACGATATCGGCGTGGCGCTGATGCGCGAAGGCGGTGCCGGCGCTCTGAGCGGCCCTTCGGTGATCGCCGGCGGCCTCGCCGATCTCGCAATCGGCGCAGGCATCCTCTGGCGCCGCACGTCCAAGACGGCGCTTTGGGCGGCGCTTGCCATCACCCTCTTCTACGTCGTGGCGGGCACCGCGCTTCTCCCCCGGCTTTGGGAGGAGCCGCTCGGGCCGATGATGAAGGTCTGGCCGATCCTCGTGCTCAATCTCGTAGCGCTGGCGATATTGGACGAACGATGACCGTTTATTTCCTGCTCAAATTCGTCCACGTCATCGGTGCTACCGTCCTGCTCGGGACGGGCGCGGGCATCGCCTTCTTCATGCTGCTGGCGCACCGGACGGGCGATGCCGTGGTCGTTGCCGGCGTCGCGCGCATCGTCGTCGCCGCCGATTACCTCTTCACCGCCAGCGCGGTCGTGCTCCAGCCCATCACGGGGTGGCTGCTCGCGCGCGAGGTGGGCTATTCGCTGTCGGAGGGGTGGATCTTCCTCTCGATCATCCTCTACATCGTGACCGGCATCTTCTGGCTGCCGGTGGTCTGGATGCAGTCCCGCATGCGTGATCTGGCGCGCGGGGCCGCCGAGGCCGGCGAGCCGCTGCCTTCCGCCTATCATCGCCTCTTTCGCTGGTGGTTCGCCTTCGGTTTTCCCGCCTTCGGGGCGGTGCTCGCGATTTTCTGGCTGATGATCAGCCGTCCGCAGATCACGCTGTGAGCACGAACGCGCCTCCGCTCGCAAGCCGGCTGCTCCTGGGCGCCTTCGCCGGCCTGGCCGGCACGGCGGCGATGACCGCCGCCATGGGGCGGCTGCATCGCCTGCTGCCGGAGGAAGACCGTTATCCTCTGCCTCCCCGCGAGATCACCGAACGTCTCGCACCAGCTCTGTCGGGCGAGCAATCGCTGCGCGATGCGGCACTGGCTGCCCATTTCGCCTATGGCGCGGGGGCCGGCGCGTTGCTCGCGGCCGCGGCCGGCCGGGCGGGGCCGCCGGCAGGAGCCGCAGCCGGGCTGGCGGTATGGGCGGCAAGCTATTTTGGATGGATCCCGGCCTTCGGCGCGCTGCGGCCCGCCGACGAGCATCCGCCGCGCCGCACTGCGCTGATGATCGGCGCGCATCTCGTCTGGGGCGCCGTGACGGGCGCGGCGCTCCGCGAGCTCACCGCGGCACGGGCGAGGGTCTTGCGGGGTGGGCCTCTGCGCGATGCGGTGCAGGACGGCGGAGCAACATCGCCTTCGGCGCCGAGGCCAAGCCATGGAGAAAGCGCATGAACGCCGACGACGAACAGAGCCGATCCTGCTGGATGGAGCATCTGCCGGCCGTCGCGGCACCGCGCCTCACCGCATCGGCCGCGTGCGACGTCGCCGTGATCGGCGCCGGCATTGCCGGCCTATCGACCGCCTACGAGCTGGCACGGTTCGGCAAGACCGTCGTCGTGATCGACCGCGGAAAGATCGGCGCGGGCATGACCGCGCGGACCACCGCCCACCTCGCTTCGGCGCTCGACGACTATTATTCCGAGCTGGTCAGGGTCCATGGCGAGGATCAGGCACGGCTGTATCACGACAGCCAGGTCGCCGCGATCAACCGGATCGAGGCGATCTGCCGCGACGAGGCGATCGATGCCGATTTTGCCAGGCTGGACGGCTTCCTGTTCGCCGCGGAGGAAAGCCATCACCGGGATCTCGAGGAGGAATATGAGACCTGCCGTGCGCTCGGCATCGCGATCGAGTGGGCGGAGCGCGCGCCGGTTCCGGGGGTCGACACCGGCCGGGCGCTGCGTTTCGGCAACCAGGGGCGTATCCACCCGACCCGTTATCTTGACGGACTGGCGCGCGCCTGCGCCCGGCTCGGCGTGCGCTTCCATGCGGATACGCCCTATCTATCGCATGAGGAGCAGGACGGCGTCACGCTCGAGCTCGAAGGCGGCGGTTCGATCCGCGCGGCGGCCGCGGTGTTCGCGACCAACTCGCCGGTCAATGACGAGGTCGCCATCCATATGAAGCAGGAACCGATGCGCAGTTATGCGATCGCGGGGCCAGTGCCGAAGGGCAGCGTCGCGGATGCGCTCGTCTGGGACAGCTACGAAGCCTATCATTATGTGCGGCTTCAACCGCGGGACGACGGCACGGACCTGCTCATCGTCGGCGGCGAGGACCATCGGTCGGGCGAGGCCAACGACATGGCCGCTCGCTTCGCCGCGCTGGAGAGCTGGACGCGCGCCCGCTATCCGACCTTCCGCGAGCCGACCCATCGCTGGTCGGGCCAGGTACTCGAACCGATCGATTTCATGCCCTTCTGCGGCCGCAATCCCGGCAACCGCAGTATCTACATGCATAGCGGCGATTCGGGGCAGGGCATCACGAACGGGGTGGCGGGCAGCCTGACCTTGCTGCCGCTGATCCTGGGAGAGGAGAGCCGCTATGCGCCGCTGCTCGATCCCTCGCGCAAGCCGCTGCGATCCCGCACGTCGCTCGGCGAATTCGTGCGCGGACAAGCGGGTGTCTTGCGGAACCTCGCCGAATATATGACCGCGGGCGAGATCGGTTCGCCCGAGGCGCTTGCCCCCGGCGAAGGCGCCGTCCAGCGCGACGGCATCGCCAAGATCGCGGTCTACCGCGACGAGCAAGGGCGGGTTCACCGATGCTCGGCGGTCTGCACCCATATGGGCTGCATCGTGCATTGGAACAGCCTGGAAAAATGCTGGGACTGCCTCTGCCATGGATCGCAGTTCGCACCCGGCGGCGAGGTGTTGAACGGGCCGGCCGTGTCGCCGCTCGCGCCCGTCGGCGAGCATGAGCAGGACCGAGCGACGCACTAGGTGCAAGGTGGGCCGGGAGGACGTGCCGCCTCCCGGCCGAACGGAGGGCTTCCCCCTGCCGCGCGTCAGAAGGCGGCGGTCAGCGAGAAGAGCACGGTGCCGTTGGAGATGGACGATCCGTTCTTGGTGGACGAGAAATTAGGCTGCAGATAGGCGGCCTCGGCCTTGGAGATGTCCGTATCGACATAGCTGATGCCGAAGGTGAGGCGGCCGAAGGTCAGATCCGCGCCCAGCATCCAATCGACATATTCGCCGGTCGGCGCGACGCTGGTGCCGTTGGGGCCAAGGCCGGGATTTCCGTTCGAATAGCCGAGATGCGCCTTCAGGGTCACCGGCGTGTCCGGGATCCCGACGCTCGCATCGCCCCAGAGATAGAGGTTGTCCTGCTTCTGCCCGCGGCTCTGCGGCGTGTTGGAATAGTTGCCGAGCGCCTGCTGCTTGGGAGCATAGGCGACGCCGCCCAGCAGGCTGACCGGCCCGACGATGCCGCTGAGCTTCACATAGGGCTCCGCAAAGTCGGTGTCGTTCGCGCCGCCGGGATACATGTACCAAGTGAGGCCGACATCGACGGTGACATCCCCGAACGCCCGCTTGTAGCCGCCGTAGAGATCCAGCTCCATGTTGGCGCCGCCGAACGTTCCCCAGCCGGCGAGATTGGAGCCCCAAGTTCCGGCATAGAGGCCGGATTCGTGAGCGACGGAGAGGCCGCCCTGGATCGCCATGTTCTTGTTGGTCTGGGAGATGCCCCGGAAGCGATAATCGGTCACGAGGCCGACCGAGCCCGAGACGGTGAGCGAGGATGGAGGGGAGGTCGGCTGGGCGAAGGCGGGAAAGGCCGAAGCCGAGGTCAAGGCGATGGCGGCGGCAATGAATGTCTTCATAGGAGTATCCCCTTTTTAGGAAGATGCTCCTCCTGCGCCCGGCCGCCATTGCCTCTGTCCGGCCGATGCCGCGGGTTCCGTCCGTTCGGGCGCTTCCTGGTTATGCCGGCCGCTGTGCTGCAGCGTTTCCCGATCGTGACAAATCATTGCCGGAAAGGAAGGCTTCGGCGGGCAGCGTCTTCGGCCGGAGGAAACTTTGCGCCCGCGAAACGTTCTTCCTGCAGCCTCCGGGCTTGAACAGAAGAAGGACAGGCACATGCTCAAATGGGCTCTCATCTTCCTGGTGGCCGGGCTGATTCTCGGTGCCATGGGCTTCGGCGGCATTGGCGGCGCGTTCGTCGGTATCGCGAAGATCCTCTTCTTCGTCGCGATTGCGCTGTTCCTGCTGTTCGTGATCCTCGGCTTCACCGCGGCGCGACGAATCTAGGCCGCTTCGGACGGCCGGCATCGGCCTATGCCCTCGTCCCGCCGCTCCCCCGAGGAGGGGGGGGGCGGCGGGATCGATTCCGGCCAGCCCTTCTCCACGCAGGACGGGATCGGTCTCTTCTCCCATCCGGTCCATCGCGGCCGCGATGAGGAAGACCAACGAGGGATAGAGGAACGAGAGGTTGCGGGTCGATCCCGGCGCGGCGAACAGGAGCAGCAGCGGCACGTTGATCGCGGCGCAAGCCAGGGTGAACAGCCGCAGGCGGTGCGGCAGGCGGCGCCAGCCGAGCAGGACCAACGCCGCGACGGCGGCGAGCGTCGGAAGGCTGTAACCGGCAAACAGCGGCACGCCATAGCTGATCTCGACCCGGAACAGGTTCAGCGGGTTGGTATAGAAGACGAGATTCCCGGCGAGCTGGAACATGACGTCGCCGCCGCCATTGCCGGCATAGCGAAGCTTCTCCGCCAGATAGACCGCCCCCGCGCCGAGCGCGGCCGTGGCGATGACGGCGATGCCGCGGCGATCCCGGGCATCGCGGACGTAGAGCGGGATCAGCGCGAGGACGAAGAAGAGATAGGATTCCTTGTTGAACGCCGCGACGGCGGCGATCGGGACGAGCAGCCATCGCCGGCCCGGAAGCGCGCAGCACAGGCCGGCGAAGAGGAAGAACAGCTCGCTGAAATCATAGACGAAGCCGCCGACCGACTGCAGCATCGGCAGGCACAGCGCAAAGGCGACGGGCGCCGCGGCGGCGGCCGATGCGGTGACGCCCGCGAGCTGGCAGGAGCGGCGGATTAGGAAGAGCGAGGCGAAAAGGAAGAAGAAACCGAGCAGATAGACGATGTAATAAGGGGCGGCATAGGTGGGCCGGTCCGCGTCGCCGCGCCATAGGCCGAGTTCGGTCCGCCGGCCCGGAACTCCGGTTCGGAGCGCCAAGGCCTTCGCCTGCAGCTTGCGCTCGATGCCGGCCGGCAGGATCGCGATCGTCGCCCTGGCCATCCGGGGGAGCAATTGGCGGTAGACGAAGGGACGATCGGCGGTGCCGTCCAGCATCGCCGCGATCGAGGTTTGCGGCTGATTGTCCCTGAGGCCCCATTTGCCGTAGAAGCCGTGATAGGCGGCGGCCGCGGCCGCGAGATAGAGCAGGGTCAGGAGGAAGCCGCGAACGAGGCGATCGACGCGGGATCGATCGTGCGGCTGCGCATCGGATCGTGCCCGCATTCCGGCGTTCAAGGTATTGACGCTGCGCCGATGAGCAGCAGCACGAGCGCCCCGCAGGCGATGCTGACGGGATCACGGACCGCATGGACGATCGGATCATCGTCCATCTGCGCGCGGTGCGCGGCCATGATCATCCGGTAGATCCAGTAGAGCAGCACCGGGCATACCGCCCAGAGCCACGCGGGACGGCGATAGAGCAGGTCGACCGCGGGCGAGGCGATGTACTGCGCGACGATCAGCACCGCGACGCCGCCGCACGCGATCGCGACCGCCGCGATGAACGGCAGATCCGCCGTCCGATAGGCGCGGCCCGGGATCCTGCTGCGGCCCGCACGGCGCGCGTCCGCCAGCTCCGCCAATCTTTTCACCGCGGCCAGCGCCACGAAGAAGAAGAGCGCGAAGGCGAGCAGCCATGGCGATACCGAAAGCCCGGCGGCGGCCGCGCCGGCGAGAATGCGGATCGTATAGAGTCCCGCCAGGACGAGGATGTCGATCACCAGCTTGCGCTTGAAGAGAAGCGAATAGGCGAGGGTGACGCCATAATAGAGCGCCAGTTCGCCGGCAAAGGCGGCGCTGCTGGCGAGCATGCCCGCGATCAGCAGCGCGGGTGCCATCGCCATGCCGTGGAGCAGCGGCACCGCACCGGAAGCGAGCGGCCGATGCCGCTTGCGCGGATGGGCGCGATCCGCCGCGAGATCGAGCAAATCGTTCAGCACATAGACGCTGGACGCCACCATGCAGAAGGCGAAGAAGGCAATCACGGCGCCGAACCAACTCGACGGCGCGCCCGCATGCGCGGCGATCAACGGCAGGAAGATCAGCAGGTTCTTGCACCACTGGTGCGGCCGCATGACCCGAAAGTAGGCAGCGATGCCGCTGGCCGGCATGCCGAGGTGCAGCCTCTCGCAGCCGGCCGCGGCGATGCCGCCGTGCAGCCCGTCCGGAGCATTCGCGCCTGTCCCACTCTGCGTCATGTCCGACAATATTCGACCATTCCCCCGAGACTGCCGCGCATCCTACAAACATCCCTCCGCCGGTCAAGCGACGGCGACGCTGGCGTGCCGGAGGGAATTGCGGCAGCCTCGCGCGATGACAGACGAGCTGCGTGTGGACGAGACCGGAATGCTGCTGCGGCAGGGCGGCGGGTTCGTCCTGCGTCGCGACATCGGCGGCGTCTGGATGCTGGAGCTGGCGCGCGTGCCGGTCGATCTCGTCGGCAAGCGGGTGCGGCTGATCGGTCGTCGCATCGCGAGCGGCCATATCGAGGTGGAAGGCGTGCGGCTCTCAGGCTGAGGCGGTACGGCGGGACTGGGCGACGCGCTCCAGCGCCTCGCGTTCGATCTGCTCGAGCTCGGCGAGCGTCTGTTCGAGCGCGGTGCGCTGTTCGGTCAGCTCCTCGATCCGCTCGCGGCACCGCGCGGCCAGCGCGCGCATCTGCTCTACATGCTGCGGATCGGCATCGTAAAGGTCGAGGAACTGCTTGATGTCGCGGAGTGGGAAGCCGAGCCGCTTGCCGCGCAGGATGAGCTGCATGCGCGCCACCTCGCGCTTGCTGTAGATGCGCATCGTACCGACGCGGCGCGGCTCGATGAGGCCCTTGTCCTCGTAGAAGCGCAGCGTGCGCGTCGTGACGCCGAGAGATTTGGCGACGTCCTGGATGCCGCGGAGTTCCTCGCCTTCATTCCCCACCTTCTTGCCCCTGCCTTGCCGCCGCCTTCGCCGCTTCCTCGGCCACCAGCTCCTTCTTGGAAAGCTTGCCGATCAGCGTCTTGGGCAGGCTCTCCCGAATCTCGATCTCGCGCGGACGCTCGATCTTGTTGAGCCGCTCCCCCAGGAATTCGAGCAGCGACTCGGGTGTCGCCGGCACGCCCGCGTTCAGCGTCACGAAGGCCTTGGCCGATTGGCCGCGATATTCGTCGGGCACGCCGATCACCACCGCCTCGCGCACCGCGGGATGCTCGTACAATGCCTCCTCGATCACACGCGGATAGACGTTGTAGCCGCCGCTCAGGATCATGTCCTTGATCCGATCGACGATGAACAGATAGCCGTCCTCGTCGAGATAGCCGACGTCGCCGGTGCGCAGCGCACCGTCGACGAAGACGGCCTCGGTCTCCTTCGGCCGGTTCCAGTAGCCCTTCATCACCTGCGGCCCTCGGGCGCAGATCTCGCCGCGCTCGCCGACGCCCAATATCCTGTGCGGATCGTCGAGATCGCGGATCTCGATCACCGTGCCGGGGAAGGGGAGACCCGCCGATCCCGCCTTGTTGAGCCCGTCGATCGGGTTGCAGGTGATGATCGGCGAGGCCTCGGACAGGCCATAGCCTTCCACCACGCGCGCGCCGGTCAGCGCCTCGAAGCTCTGGCGCACCTCGGCAGGCAGCGCGGCGCCGCCCGAGATGCAGGCGTGGATGAAGGAGAAGTCGATCTTCTCCTTCGCGGCGATCTCGTTGATCGCGCCGTAGATGGTCGGCACCGCGGGGAAATAGCTCGGGCGGGTGCGCCGGATCGTGGCGAGGAGCTGCCGCAGCTCGAAGCGCGGCAACAACACCATCTCCGCGCCGACCAGCACCGCGAAGTTCAGCACGCTGGTCAGCGCGAAGACATGGAAGAGCGGCAGCACGCCGATCACCCGGTCCTGCTCCGGCCGCTCGCCGCCGACGTGGATGAGCTCGGCCTCGGCGTTGGAGGTGAGGTTCGCGTGGGTGAGCATCGCCGCTTTCGGCACGCCCGTCGTTCCGCCGGTATATTGGAAGACGGCGATGTCGTCGGGCCTCAGCGCGACCGGATCTGGCGGCGCGGGATTGGCGATGAGATCCGCGAAGTGCAGCGCGCGCGGATCGTCGATCCGGGGAGCGATGTCCCGCCGCTTGAAGAGGGTGTAGGCGAAGCGCTTGAGCGGGGAGAGGGCATCCGCGATCGGGCAGACGACCACGTGGCGCACCTTGGTGTGCGCCAGCGTCTCGACGACGCGGTCGTGAAATTGCGCGAGATCGCAAGTCGCGATGACGTCCGCGCCCGAATCCTCGATGAGGTTGATGAGCTCGCGCGCGACGTAAAGCGGATTCATGTTGACGACGATCCCACCCACGCGGAGCGTCGCAAAATAGAGGATCGGATAATAAGGCGTGTTGGGCAGGCACAGGCCGACGCGGGTGCCCGGCCTGACGCCGAGATCCTGCAGCCCGCGCGCGGCCCGCTCCACCAACTCGCCGAGCTCGGCGTAGCGCGTCACCCGGCCGAGAAAATCGATCGCCGGGCGATCGCCATAGCGCCGCACCGCGTCGTCGAGCAGGTCGGTGAGGAGATGCTGCCGGATCACCGGCGGGGAGGAAGCCCCGCCGGCAGTTCCGGCGGCCTGTCCGCCGGCGAGCGTGGCGCCGCCTCCCATCAGAAGGTCACGCGGCCGCCGAGCCCGAAGACGAGCGCGCTGGCGTTCTTGAGCCGTCCCGATGTCACGATCACGGTCTGCAGCGGCGTGCCGGCATAGGCCGCCGTGGCCTTGTCGATGTCGACGCTCTGGATCTTGTCATAGCTCGCTGCCGCATCGATGGTGAACCGGGGGGAGAGCTTGTAGCTCGCACCCAGCGCGAAGTTCCAGCGATCGCCATCGGGCACGCGCGGATCGCGTTCCCCCTTGGGAATGGGCGAGAGGTCTCGCTGGATGCCGCCGCGGATGGTCCATTTCGGCGTTGCCGCATAATCGAAGCCGAGCGCGTAGGACATGCTGTTCTTATAGCGTTCGGGGATCGCTGTGTTGAGCGGCGCCAGCAGCCGGATCGCGTCGAACTTGCCCCAGCCGGACCGGGTGATCTGCCCGTTGATGGTGAGCTGATCCGTGGCGTGGATGCGGGCGCCGAAGGTGAGCTGCCAAGGCGTGCGGAAGGTGGCGTGCACGCCGTCGATCGACCGGTTGATCGAGGGAGCGAGCACCGGATTGGCGTTGCCGGCGATGGTGAAGCTGCCGCCCAGCTTGTGCTTCACGCTCGATTTGTAGGAGACGCCGAGATCGATGAACCTGCTACGATACTGCGCGCCGAGCGAATAGCCGATGTCCCAGCCGTCGCCCTTCAGCGTCTGCTCGGCGTCCGGCAGCAGGGGCGAGATCGGATCAGGCAGCTTGTTCGAGAGAGTCGCCTTGGCATATTCGATGTTCAGGCCCGCGCCGAGCGAGAGGCCTGGAACCGGCATGAAGGCGATCGTCGGCTGGATGTCGTAAGTGCGCAGCCGCGTCTTGTCGGCATTGTAGCGTGCCCAGCTGTCCGCTGAGTAGTTGGTGGTGAAGCTGTAGGGCGATGTGGCGACCAGGCCGACCGCGAGCTTGTCGCCGATCGGGATCGCGAAGCCGCCGGACGGCAGCACGCCGTTGTTCACCGGATTCTTCTCGCGCGGATCGCCGCCCACGCTCGCCGGAGCCTGGCCGGGACGAATGATCAGCGTGCCGGTATCGGCGGAGTCCGCGCGCGGGATGATCGCCGATGCGCCGAAATAGGCCTGGGCCGAAGGAAGGCCGCCGATCGCGGCGGGATTCCACCACAGCGACTCCGGGCCCGTGTCGGCAACCTCGCCGGAAAAGGCGCGGCCGATCGCCTTCACCGACTGCTCTTGCAGATAGAAGGCGGCGGCATGCGCCTGCTGTGCGACGGCAAGCGCGGCGAACGCCGTCGCCGTGCCCAGGGTGGCCTTGCGGGCTCCTCCAATCATGATGCTTTTCATTGTGCGGCTTCCCTTGAGATAGATTGTTGGTGCGTGTCCCGAGTTGCGTTCAACGCACGCGCGTCCAATTTTGTGTCTTGCAGAGCGGCACGAAGATGCAGCCGCGCAACGCCAGATGATCGGCGTCGACCGGCGTGATCCGCGCCTTGTAGGTCTTGCCGTCCTCGGCATTGTAGATCGTGCCGCCGTCCCATGCGCCGCCGTTCCAGCGGAAACCCTGCAACATCAGCATGCCCTTGAGCGTTCGGCTGCGAAGCTTGGCATCCTTGTTGTTGACGTCCTGGAGAGCGGGGTTCGCGCGGATGCCGTCGGAGGTGACGAGATGCCCGCACAGCGAGGCGCCGCAGCGCTGTATGTCGACGATTCCGTTGCGCGTCTCCGTCCTCCACTGGCCGATCACAGAATCGGCGGATGGCGCGGCGCCCAGCAGCGAAGCGACGATCATCGGTATGATCACGGATGCACTCCTTGCAGTTCCTTCTCCTGTTTCCGTGCGCGTTCTGGCGCCGCGCCCCGGCTGCCGACTCCGGCTTCGGATGATCGGCACTCTATGGACCAAAAATCAGTTGACGTATAGGTAAATCATCGCACCTTTAAGGAAAGGCCTTTCCGGGCTATATGGAAGGTGCCTTCACGGAAGAGGATTCTCATGACCGACGTCGTCATTGCCGGTTACGCCCGCTCGCCCTTCACCCTCGCCAACAAGGGCGCGCTCGCGCGCGTGCGACCGGATGACCTGGCAGCGCAGGTGATTCGTGGATTGCTCGAGCGAACCAAGGTGGACCCGACCGGGATCGAGGACATCATCCTCGGCTGTGCCTTTCCCGAGGGCGAGCAGGGGCTCAACGTCGCGCGGCTGATCGGGTTGCTCGCGGATCTGCCGATCAGCGTCGGCGGCATGACGGTGAACCGCTTCTGCGGCTCTTCGATGAGCTCCGTGCACATCGCGGCCGGCCAGATCGCGATCGGCGCGGGCGAGGCGTTCATCTGCGCCGGTCTCGAATCGATGAGCCGCGTGCCGATGATGGGCTTCAACCCGCTGCCCAATCCCGCGCTCGTCGCCAAGCGTGCCGGCGCCTATATGGGCATGGGCGAAACGGCCGAGAATGTGGCCGGGAAATACCAGATCAGCCGGGCCGAGCAGGACGCCTTCGCGGCGAAAAGCCATCAGAAGGCGGCTGCGGCGCGCGCCGCCGGCAAGCTGGCCGACGAGATCGTGCCGATCGCAACCAAGGGCGGCACGGTGAGCGAGGACGGCATCATCCGCCCCGAGACTACGGTGGAGATTCTCGCCGGGCTGAAGCCTGCGTTCGACAAGGACGGCAGCGTTACCGCCGGCAGCTCCTCGCCGCTCACTGACGGCGCGTCCGCCCTGCTGGTGACGTCCGAGGCGTTCGCCAGGAAGCATGGCCTCACCATTCTTGCACGGGTGCGCGGGGTAGGCGTTTCAGGGTGCGCGCCGGAGATCATGGGCATCGGCCCGGTCGAGGCGTCCCGCAAGGCGCTGGAGCGCGCTGGCATCACGGCCGCCGACCTCGACGTGATCGAGCTCAACGAGGCGTTCGCCAGCCAGTCGATCGCCTGCATCCGCGATCTCGGGCTCGACGAGAGCAAGGTGAACCTCGACGGCGGCGCGATCGCGATCGGTCATCCGCTCGGCGCCACCGGCGCGCGCATCGTCGGCAAGGCCGCCTCGCTGCTCGTGCGCGAGGGGGGGCGCTACGCGCTCGCCACCCAGTGCATCGGCGGCGGCCAGGGCATCGCCACCGTGCTGGAGCGCGCATGATGACGGGCGCTCCGATCAGCAAGGTCTGCGTCATCGGCGCGGGCACGATGGGTGCGGGCATCGCCGCGCAGATCGCCAACGCCGGCGTGCCGGTCCTCCTTCTCGACATCGTTCCGAAGGAGGGCGCGGATCGCGACGCCATCGCCAAGGGTGCGGTCGCGCGGATGCTCAAGGCCGATCCGGCTCCCTTCATGTCGAAATCGGCGGTGAAGCTCGTCGAGACCGGCAATATCGAGGATCATCTCGGCAAGGTCGCGGAATGCGACTGGGTGATCGAGGCGATCGTCGAGCGGCTCGATCTCAAGCAATCGCTCTACGCGAAGCTCGAGGCGGTGAAGCGTCCGGGCACCGCCGTCTCGTCCAACACCTCGACCATACCGCTGGCCCAGCTCGTCGAGGGGCGTTCGGACCAGTTCCGGCGCGATTTCCTCATCACCCACTTCTTCAACCCGCCGCGCTACATGCGGCTGCTCGAGATCGTGACCGGGCCCGAGACGGACAGCAAACTTGCCGCGCGGGTCGAGGATTTCGCCGATCGCGCCATGGGCAAGCATGTCGTCCGCGCCAAGGACACACCGGGCTTCATCGCCAATCGCATCGGTACCTACTGGCTCGCCGTCGCGGTCAATGCGGCGATGGATCTGGGGCTCACCGTCGAGGAGGCGGACCAGATCGGCGGCAAGCCGATGGGCGTGCCCAAGACCGGCATCTTCGGACTGATCGACCTCGTCGGCGTGGACCTGATGCCGCTCCTGACCAAGAGCCTCACGGCCACCTTGCCCCAGGGCGATCCCTATTTCGAGACGGTACGGCCGATGCCGCTCGTCGAGAAGATGATCGCCGAGGGCTATACCGGCCGCAAGGGCAAGGGCGGCTTCTACCGGTTGAACAAGGCGGACGGGAGGCGCGTCAAGGAATCGCTGGATCTCGCCACGGGAGATTATCGGCCCGAGCGCCAGCCGGAGCCGCTCTCGTCGCGCCTCGAAAAGGATCTCGGCGCGCTGATCGCGGCGCCCGGCAAGACCGGCACCTATGCCTGGACGATCCTCGGCAACGTGCTGTCCTATGCGGCGAAGCTGGTCGGTGAGGCGGCGGACGATATCGTCGCGATCGATGACGCGATGAAGCTCGGTTATAATTGGCGCTACGGCCCGTTCGAGCTGATCGACCGGCTGGGGTCAGGCAAGCTCGCCGAGCGGCTGAAGGCGGAAGGGCGGCCGGTGCCGCCGCTGCTGGAGGTTGCCGGCGACAAGCCCTTCTACCGGGTCGAGAATGGCAAGCGCCAATATCTGACCGTGGACGGCGGCTATGCCGATGTCGTTCATGCTGAAGGCGTGCTGCTGCTCGAGGACATCAAGCGCGGCTCGCAGCCGCTGGCGAAGAACGGCTCGGCCGCGCTGTGGGATGCGGGCGACGGTGTCGTCGTGCTCGAGTTCACTGGTAAGATGAACGCGCTCGACGGCGACGTGATCGCGCTCATCCAGCAGGCGATCCCGCTCGTGAAGGCGCAGTACAAGGCGCTGGTCGTCTACAATGAAGGCAGCAACTTCTCCGCCGGTGCCAATCTCGGCCTTGCCCTGTTCGCGGTGAACATCGCGGCATGGAGCGAGATCGAAAAGCTCATCGCGGGCGGCCAGCAGGCATACAAGGCGCTCAAATATGCGCCCTTCCCGGTGGTCGCGGCACCCGCCGGCCTCGCACTCGGCGGCGGGTGCGAGATACTGCTCCACGCTGATGCGATCCAGGCCCATGCCGAAAGCTATGTCGGGCTCGTCGAATGCGGGGTCGGGCTGGTGCCGGGTTGGGGCGGCAATGGCGAGATGCTGGATCGCTGGGCAAAGTCCGGGCTCCTGCCCAAAGGGCCGATGCCGGCGGTCGCGAAGGTGTTTGAGACGGTCTCGACCGCGACGGTCAGCAAGTCCGCCGCCGAGGCCAAGGAACTCCAGTTCTTGCGCAAGGGAGACGGCATCACGATGAACCGCGACCGCCTGCTGGCGGATGCCAAGGCGAAGGCGCTCAGCTTGGTCGAAGGCTATGCGCCGCCCGAGCCGCCGACCTTCCGCCTGCCGGGCCCCAGCGGGCGCACCGGGCTCGATCTCGCCGCGCGCGATTTCCACAAGAAGGGGCTGGCGACCGACTATGATGTCGTCGTCTCCGATCGCCTGGCCGAGGTGATCACCGGCGGCGAGGCCGATCTGGTCGATACGGTCGCGGAGGAGCAATTGCTGAAGCTCGAGCGCAAAGCGTTCATCGCCGCGATCAAGGATCCGCGGACGATCGCGAGGATCGAGACGATGCTGGAAACGGGCAAGCCGCTGCGGAATTGAGGCTCTCTTCCTTCTTCCTCCCCTGCGGGGGGAGGATGCGGGAAGGAGGATGAGGAACGGGAGAATATCCATGCAAGTCTACGAAGCCCCGCTGCGCGACATGCGCTTCGTGCTGCACGAGCAATTCGCCGACGACGGTTTCGGTGGGCTGAAGGCGTTCGAGGAGTTCACGCCGGATCTGCTCGATGCGGTGCTGGAGGAGGCGGCGAAGGTCGCCAAGGATATCCTGCTGCCGCTCAATGCGTCGGGGGACCTCGAGGGCTGCACCTATGAAAACGGCATCGTCCGCACGCCACAAGGCTTCAAGGCGGCCTACGACCAGTTTCGCGAGGGCGGCTGGACGGCGCTGGCGTCGGATCCGGAATGGGGCGGGCAGGGCCTGCCCGAGGCTGTGAACAAGCTGGTCGAGGAGATGATCTGCGCGGCGAACGTGTCGTTCAGCCTCTATCCCGGGCTTACCCACGGCGCGACCACCGCGATCGAAGGCCATGCCACCGAGGAGCTGAAGCGAACTTATCTTCCGAAGATGGTGAGCGGCCTATGGTCAGGCACGATGTGCCTCACCGAGCCGCATTGCGGCACCGATCTCGGCTTGCTGCGCACCCGCGCGGAGCCGCAGCCGGATGGCAGCTACAGGATCACCGGCTCGAAGATCTTCATCTCGGCGGGCGATCATGATCTCACCGAGAATGTGATCCATCTGGCGCTCGCCCGCCTGCCCGACGCACCGAAGGGCGTGAAGGGCATCAGTCTCTTCCTCGTCCCGAAGTTCCTTCCGAAGGAGGATGGCAGCGCCGGGCCGCGCAACGGGGTGTCGGTGGCCGGCATCGAGCACAAGATGGGGCTCAAGGGCTCGGCGACCTGCCAGATCAATTTCGACGATGCGACCGGCTGGCTGATCGGCGAGCCGAACAAGGGCCTCGCGGCCATGTTCACCATGATGAACACCGAGCGCGTCTCGGTCGGCGTCCAGGGGCTGGGCATCAATGAGATCGCCTATCAGTCGGCCGTCGCCTATGCCAAGGAGCGGCTGCAGGGCCGCTCGCTCTCCGGACCCAAGCGCCCGGACCTTCCGGCCGATCCGATCATCGTCCATCCGGACGTGCGCCGCATGCTGATGACCATGCGCGTCTATGCCGAAGGGTGCCGTGCGCTCGGCATGTGGGTCGCACGCGCCCTGGATGCGGAGAAGCATAGCGAGGATCCCGAGGTGCGCGCCCGCGCCACCGATTTCATCGCGCTGCTGACGCCGGTCGTGAAGGCGCTGTTCACCGATCTCGGCAGCGAGGCCGCCAACCTTGCCGTCCAGGTCTATGGCGGCCATGGCTACATCCGTGAGCATGGCGTCGAGCAGTTCGTGCGCGACGCGCGCATCGCGCAGATCTACGAAGGCACCAATGGCGTGCAGGCGCTGGATCTCGTCGGCCGCAAGCTGCCGGCGCATATGGGGCGCAACCTGCGGCCCTTCTTCCACGCCGTTTCCGCGCTCTGCGAGGAGATGGCAGGCGTCGAGGATAAAGCGCTGAAGGCGTTCACCGGCGGCCTCCAGCAGGCGTTCGGCGCGCTGCAGCTGGCCACCGGCATGATCGCGCAGAAGGGCCTTTCCGATCCCGAGGAGGCAGGCGCCGCGGCGACCGACTATCTGCGCCTGATGGGTCTCGTCGGCATGGGCTACTGCTTCCTGCGCGCCGCCCGCATCGCCCATGCCCGGCTCGCCGAGGGAGCTGGCGAGGACGCGGGCTTCTACCAGGCGAAGATCGCGACCGCCGGCTTCTTCTTCGATCGCATCCTGCCGCAGGCGACCGCGGCGTTCCTCGCCATCAAGTCGGGAAAGCGCTCGCTGATGGCGCTGGAGGCCGACCTCTTCTGAGCATGCGGGTGTCCGCCGTGCCCATGGCGCGGCGGACGAGCCCTTCTTGCCGGCGCGGGGCGGTCATGCGATGAGCGCGCCGGGATGAACGGCTGCCCGCAGCGGCGCGGCGGACCGGACGCCCGAGATCCCGATCATCTCTGGGAGGGAGTACCCGCATGGACGTCCAACGCCTCTTCTCGCTCGAAGGCCGCATCGCGCTTGTAACCGGCGGTTCGCGCGGCATCGGGCGGATGATCGCCGAGGGCTTCGTAGCCCAGGGCGCGCGGGTCTATATCTCCTCGCGCAAGGCCGACGCCTGCGCCAGCACGGCCGAAGAGTTGGGCCCTGCCTGCATCCCCCTGCCGATGGACATCTCGACCGTCGAGGGATGCCGTGCGCCGGCATCAGAGCTCACCGCACGCGAACCGGCGCTCGACATCCTCGTCAACAATGCCGGCTTCGCCTGGGGCGAGTCCTTCGCGACCTTTCCCGAGAAGGGCTGGGACAGGGTGATGGACATCAACGTCAAGTCGCCCTTTTTCCTCACGCAGGCGCTGCACGGCGCGCTGCGCGCCGCGGCTGCGCCCGACCGACCGGCCAAGGTGATCAACATCGGCTCGATCGACGGGCTGCAGGCCAATCTGTGGGAGACCTACAGCTATCATGCGTCCAAAGCAGCCATCCATCATCTGACCCGGCGGCTCGCGGCGCTGCTGATCCAGGACGGGATCAACGTCACCGCCATCGCGCCGGGCGCCTTCGCGTCGCAGATAAATCGGGCCGCGCGCGACCAGGCCGAGGCCGTGGCGAAGAAGATACCGGCTCGCCGGATCGGCCGCCCGGAGGATATGGCCGCAGCAGCCGTCTACCTGGCGAGCCGCGCGGGCGATTATGTCGTCGGCGAGGTGCTGTGCGTGGACGGCGGCGTCGTCAACGGTGCGATCCACAGCAGGATCGACGGCTAGCGGCGGCGCTGCACGGACCTTCGGATCATCCGGCTGCCTCGACGGTTTCTAGCCAACGAGGAGATATGCCATGACCGAAGGGCGACCGACCGGCAAATCCGACGAGGCCCGGCGCGACCCGCTGCCCGACGGCGGACCAGCCGATGACCGGCCCGGCGGCGGCGGGCGGGGCGGGGCGAGCGCCGCGCGGACGCAATCCCGCGCCTCCGGGGGGACGACGCCCAACAGCTCGATCGACATCGATGTTGACGATGCCGGCGAGCCCGCCGTGGCGATCGAGAAGGCAGAGGAGGACGCGCTGAGGCGCGCGGCGGGCGAGACCGAGAAGCCCGGGCCTTCCTCCTAAGGACGACGCTATCCACATTGTTGACTCCATCAACAATGTGGATAGCGTCGGGGCCATGGAATCCGAGGCTCCATCTTCCGCCGAGATCGCGGCAATGCGGTCGTTCAACCGTGTTTACACGCGCCAGATCGGCCTTTTGAACGAGCATCTCGGCGACAGTCCCTTTTCGTTGACCGAAGCCCGCATCCTCTACGAGCTCGCGCATCGCACGGAACCCACGGCCGCGGAGATCGGGCGTGCCCTGGGGCTCGATCGGGCGCAGCTCAGCCGGATCGTGAAGCGCTTCGCCGAGAGCGGGCTGGTGGACGCCGTTCCCAGCCCCACGCATGGCCGCCGCCGCCTGCTCGTGCTGACCCGGGCAGGGCGCGCGGCCGTCGATGCGCTCGATCGAGGCGCCGATGCCGCGATGGGGGCGCTGCTCGCGCGGGTCGGCGGCGAGCGGCGGCGCCTCGTCGCCGCGGCGGAAACGATCGCCGCGCTCCTCGATACCCCGCCGTCGGCGGAAGGCTCCCTTCTGCTGCGGGGCCCTGGGCCGGGGGACCTCGGCTGGATCGTGCATCGCCAGGCGCGGCTCTATGCCGAGGAATATGGCTGGGATTGGAGCTACGAGGCGCTCGTCGCGGAGATTCTCGCCGGCTTCGTGCGCGATTTCGATCCGGAGCGGGAGCAGGCATGGATCGCAGAGCTGGATGGCGCGATCGCCGGATCGGTATTCCTGATGCACGGCGATACGCCCGACATCGCCAAGCTGCGGCTGCTCTATGTCGAAAGCCATGCGCGCGGGCTGGGGCTCGGCAGCAGGCTCGTCCAAGCCTGCATCATGCGCGCGCGTGCTGCCGGCTACCGACAGTTGCGGCTGTGGACCAATTCGGTGCTGGTCTCGGCCCGGCGCATTTACGAGGCGGCAGGTTTCCGCCTGATCGAGGAGACGCCGCACCACAGCTTCGGCCACGATCTCATCGGCCAGACATGGGCGCTGGACCTGTGAGCGAGGAAGAGGGCGCGGGACGCTGCTGGCTGTGCGGCCGCACGCTCGGCCGGCGCGTGCAATGGCATCATCCGACGCCGAAGAGCCGGGGCGGGCGCGATCTGGTGCCGATCCATCCGATCTGCCACGCCGCCGTCCACGCAACCTTCTCCAATGCCGAGTTGGCGCGCCGGCCGTCCGCCGCCGACCTTTGCGGCCATCCGGCGATGGCGCGGTTCCTAGCATGGATCGCCGACAGGGAGCCGGACTTCCACGCTCCTACGAGGCGACGGCGCTGATCTTTCGGCTCGCGGAGCCGCCTGCATCGATTTTGCCAGCCCGAAACGAAGAACGGCGCCTTTCGGCGCCGTCCCCTCCACCCGTCTTCAGCTGGCCCTTCTCCCCAAGCGGCCGGGGAGGATGAGGCCGTTGCCTTACGCCTTCACCTTCGGCTTGGGTGTCGGCTTGCCGCCCTTGCGCGAGCGTGGCGCTTTGGGCGGGCTTGAAATGATCTCGAAGGCGAGCGCGTCGTCCTTGAGATGCACCTTGACCTCGCCGCCATGGACGAGCTTGCCGAACAGCAGCTCTTCCGCAAGCGGCTGCTTGATCTTCTCCTGGATCAGCCGGCCCATCGGCCGCGCGCCGTAGAGCTTGTCGTAACCGCGCTCGGTGAGCCACGCCTTGGCGTCCTCGTCCAGCGCGATGTGGACGTCGCGATCGGCCAGCTGCAGCTCGAGCTGCAGCACGAACTTGTCGATGACGCGCGCCACGATCTCCGGCGGCAGGTAGCTGAAGTGCACCACCGCATCCAGCCGGTTGCGGAATTCGGGGGTGAACATCTTCTTCACCGCTTCCTCGCCGGCATCCTCGCGCCCGATCGTGCCGAAGCCGATCGATTCGCGTGCCATGTCGGATGCGCCGGCATTGGTGGTCATGATCAAGATGACATTACGGAAGTCGACGGTCTTGCCGTGGTGATCGGTCAGCTTGCCATTGTCCATCACCTGCAGGAGGATGTTGAACAGGTCCGGATGCGCCTTCTCGATCTCGTCGAGCAGCAGCACGCAGTGCGGATGCTGGTCGACCGCGTCGGTCAGGAGACCGCCCTGGTCATAGCCGACATAGCCCGGAGGCGCGCCGATCAGGCGACTGACCGAATGCCGCTCCATATATTCGCTCATGTCGAAGCGCTGCAGCGGGATGCCGAGGATGGAGGCGAGCTGCCGCGCCACCTCGGTCTTGCCGACGCCGGTCGGGCCGGAGAAGAGATAGTTGCCGATCGGCTTGTCCGGCTCGCGCAGGCCCGCGCGGCTGAGCTTGATCGCCGAAGCGAGCTTCTCGATCGCCGCATCCTGGCCGAACACGACCCGCTTGAGATCGGTCTCGAGCGTCTCGAGCACCTTCTTGTCGTCGGTCGACACCGATTTCGGCGGGATGCGCGCGATCGTCGCGACCACCGCTTCCACCTCCTTTGCGGTGATCACCTTCTTGCGCTTGTTCTCGGGCACCAGCATCTGCGAGGCGCCGACCTCGTCGATCACGTCGATCGCCTTGTCCGGCAGCTTGCGGTCGTTGATGTACCGGGCCGAGAGCTCCACCGCCGACTTGATCGCGTCGGGGGTGTACTTCACCTTGTGATGCTCTTCGAAATAGGGCTTCAGCCCCGCCATGATCTTGATCGTGTCCTCGATCGTCGGCTCGTTGACGTCGATCTTCTGGAACCGCCGCAGCAGCGCGCGGTCCTTCTCGAAATGGTTGCGGAACTCCTTGTAGGTGGTCGATCCGATGCAGCGGATCGTGCCGCCTGAGAGCGCCGGCTTCAGGAGGTTCGAGGCATCCATCGCGCCGCCCGAGGTGGCGCCGGCGCCGATCACCGTGTGAATCTCGTCGATGAACAGCACAGCATGGGGCATCTTCTCGAGCTCGGTGACGACGGCCTTCAGCCGCTCCTCGAAATCGCCGCGATAGCGGGTTCCGGCGAGCAGCGCGCCCATGTCGAGCGAGTAGATCACCGCATCCTTGAGCACGTCGGGCACCTGGCCCTCGGTGATCTTGCGCGCGAGGCCCTCCGCGATCGCCGTCTTGCCGACCCCGGGGTCGCCCACATAAAGCGGGTTGTTCTTCGACCGCCGGCACAGGATCTGGATGGTGCGGTCCACCTCGGCGGCGCGGCCGATCAGCGGATCGACGCGGCCTTCCTTGGCTTTTTCGTTGAGGTTGACGGTGAACTGCTTCAAGGCGCTTTCGCCTTTCTTTCCATCCGGCTTGGCCGACTTGTCCTCTTCCTGCGTTCCCTTCACCTCGCGCGGCTCGGCGGGCTGGCCAGCCTTGCCGACTCCGTGGCTGATGTAGCTTACCGCATCCAGGCGGCTCATGTCCTGCTGCTGCAGGAAATAGACCGCGTAGCTCTCCCGCTCGCTGAACAGCGCGACGAGGACGTTGGCGCCGGTCACCTCCTCGCGTCCCGAGGATTGCACATGGAGGATGGCACGCTGCACGACGCGCTGAAAACCGGAGGTGGGGGAAGGATCGCTCTGGCCTTCGATCTTGAGGTTTTCGAGCTCGGTGTCGAGGTAGAGCGTCACCGCCTCCTTGAGCTCGGCCAGATCCACTCCGCACGCGGTCATGACCTTGGCGGCATGCTCGTCGTCGATCAGCGCCAGGAGCAGATGCTCCAGGGTCGCATATTCGTGGCGACGGCTGCTGGCCGCGGTCAGCGCGTTGTGGAGCGTCTGTTCCAGCTCGCGGGCGAAAGATGGCATGGTCGTCTTACTCCTTGGGGCCCGGCACGAGAGCCGACCCGTCGAGCACTATGTCGGGTCTGTTGGCCGGCTGATCAAGAACGGCCTTTCCGAACCGGAGCAATGGGCGTCCTGCGCGCTCCGGTGCGGCCGGCATCATCGCCTGAACAGCGCCTCCGCGCTGGCCCTGTGGCTTGCCGCCGCCTGCATCTTCCCCCTGGTCCGCGCGATTTCCGCTTCCAGCGCGGCGATCCGGCTCTGCAGCTCCTCGATCGAAAGCGGGTCGAGATCCTGACGTGCGAGCAGCGTCAGTGGATCGTCCGCCCGTTTCGCGAAGAGATCGTCCGGCTCCATGCCCCCAGCGTTGACCGGGACGGCGCCCATGTCAATAAACCGGCGAACGCTTTGCCGCAATTTGGGGAAAATCCGTGGCCGCAGCGCCGAAAACCATGAGGGCGATCGATATCCGCGAGCCCGGCGGCCCCGAAGTGCTGATTCCCGTGGAACGGCCGGTGCCGTCGCCTGCGGCGGGCGAGGTGCTGATCCAGGTCGCGGCGGCCGGCGTGAACCGGCCGGACGTGATGCAGCGCAAGGGCCATTATCCGCCGCCGCCGGGCGCACCGACGATCCCCGGGCTGGAGCTCGCCGGAACCGTGGTCGCGATCGGGGCGGGCGGCGATCCCGGACTGGTCGGCCAGCCGGTCTGCGCGCTCGTCGCTGGCGGCGGCTATGCCGAATATGCGGTGGCGCCGGCCGGCCAGTGCCTGCCCGTGCCGCCAGCGCTGACGATGGCCGAGGCGGCGGCCGTTCCCGAGACGCTGTTCACCGTGTGGACCAACCTGTTCGAGCGTGCCCATGCGGCCCAGGGCGACACGGTGCTCGTCCATGGCGGCACCAGCGGCATCGGCACCATGGCGATCCGGCTCGGGCGGCTGTTCGATCTCCGGATCATCGTGACGGTCGGATCGGAGGAGAAGGCGGCCCGGGCGCTGGAGATCGGTGCGGCGCACGCGATCAACTATCGCACCGCCGATTTCGTCGAGGAAGTGAAGCGGATCACCGGCGGCGCCGGCTGCCAGATCGTGCTGGACATGATCGGCGGCGATTATATGCCGCGCAACCTCGCCTGCCTCGCCGAAGACGGCCGCCACGTCTCGATCGCCGTCCAGCGAGGCGCGAAGACGGAGCTCAACCTGGTTCCCGTGATGCAGCGCCGCCTGACGCTGACCGGCTCGACGCTCCGGCCCCGCTCGTCAGAGTTCAAGACACTCGTCGCCGAGGAGATCGAGCGCACGGTTTGGCCGCATGTGCGCGAGGGGCGCCTGAAGCCGGTGATCGACAGCGTGTTTCCCTTGGCCGAGGCGGCGCAGGCGCACGCCCGCATGGATTCGGGCGAGCATGTCGGGAAGATCGTGCTGACGGTCGGGTGAGCGCGTCCCTTCCGGCTACGCGGATGCACCTCTCGACCATCGCTGATAAGCCAGGCTTATCACCTGCCCCGTTCTTTCTGCTTGGTTCCCGCGTCCGGCCCGCCTAGCGCGGCCGCATCAGGACAGGGAGCGTGCAATGGAAAGGCTGATCCTCCATGAGGATCCCGTATCGGGGAATTGCTACAAGATCCGGCTCACGGCCGCTCATCTCGGCTATCCGCTCGAGCGGCGCGCCTACGACATCAGGAAGGGTGAGACGCGCACCGAGCGCTTCCTGGCGGAGGTCAACGCCAACGGCCGCATCCCGGTCCTCCAGATCGGCGCGCGTTTCCTTCCGGAAAGCGGCGCGGCCTGCTGGTATCTGGCCGAAGGCTCGCCCTTGATTCCGGAGGACCGTTTCGCCCGCGCGGACATGCTGCGCTGGATGTTCTTCGAGCAATATAATCATGAGCCCAACGTGGCGACGCTGCGCTTCTGGCTGGCCTATGTCGGCGAGGATCGGCTCAGCGACGCGCAGCGCGCGCAGATTCCCGTACGCCGGGCTGCCGGCGAGGCGGCGCTCGCGCTGATGAACGATCATCTCGTCGGACGGCGCTTCCTGGTCGGCGATGCGTTGAGCCTCGCCGACATCACCCTTTATGCCTATACCCATGTCGCCGGGGAGGGCGGTTTCGATCTCGGCTGCTATCCGGCCGTTCAAGCTTGGCTGTGGGCGGTCGCTGCGGTGCCGGGCCATGTTCCGATGTGAAGGGGCGGGGCGCTTCGAAATGTAACATAAAATCCCGATAGCGCGGGCATGGGACAACGACATGGGGCGCCGTGATGAACGCCATTGTCCGTCTGCCGGCCGTAGCCGCTCTCGCCGACCTGAACGATGCACTGCCCCGCGAGCCCTCTATTCCCGAGCGGGAAGGCCCCCGTCGGCGTTATCGCACGATCTGGATCAGCGATGTGCATCTCGGCACCCGCGGCTGCAATGCCGGCCTGCTGATCGACTTCCTCGACAGCGTCGATAGCGAGACCATGTATCTCGTCGGCGATATCATCGACGGATGGCGGATGAAGAAGCGCTGGTATTGGCCGGCACAGCATAACGACATCGTCTGGCGGGTGCTGAAGCGTGCCAAGCGGGGTACGCGGATCGTCTATATCCCGGGTAACCATGACGAGATGTTCCGCCAGTTCACCGGAATGAGCTTCGGCGGCGTCGAGATCCGGCGCAAGGCGATTCACGAGACCGCGGACGGCCGCAAGCTGCTCGTGCTCCACGGCGACGAGTTCGACGCGATCATGCTCGCGCATCGCTGGCTCGCCCATATCGGCGATTTCGCCTACGAGATGCTGATGCGGCTCAACCTCGTGGTCAACGCCGTCCGCAGCCGTCTCGATCTGCCTTTTTGGTCGCTCTCGAAGCATGCCAAGCACAAGGTGAAGAACGCCGTCGAGTTCATCTCGCGCTTCGAGGAGGTGGTGGCGCACGAGGCCGGCACCCGGGGTGTGGACGGAGTGGTGTGCGGCCACATCCACACCGCCGAGATCCGGGACATCGCCGGCATCGCCTACTATAACGACGGCGACTGGGTGGAGGGCTGCACGGCGCTCGTCGAGCATTTCGACGGGCGCATGGAGGTGCTCCACTGGGCGGACGAGATACGTGCGCGGAGCGAGCGCGAGAGCCGCCGCAGGCTCGCCGCATGAGGGTCGCGCTGGTCAGCGACGCCTGGACGCCGCAGGTCAACGGCGTCGTGCGCACCTTGCAGGCGGTGCGGTCCGAGCTCGAACGGATGGGCCATGTCGTCGGCGTCTTCTCGCCGGACGGATTTCCTTCCCTGCCGTGCCCCACCTATCCGGAGATCCGGCTCGCCATCACGCTCGCACGGGCGGTGGGCAAGCGGATCGAGCAGTTCGCGCCCGACGCGATCCACATCGCCACCGAGGGGCCGCTCGGGCTCGCCGCCCGGCGCTGGTGTCTGGCGCGCGGCTATCCCTTCACCACCGCCTATCACACCCAGTTCCCGGAATATGTCGCGCGGCGCACGCGCGTGCCGGCCTCGTTCGTCTGGCGCTACATCCGCTGGTTCCACGCGCCGGCAGCCGCCGTGCTCGCCTCGACGCCGACGGTGCGCCGGGCGCTCGATGCGCATGGCATCGCCGGGGTGCGGCCATGGGGCCGTGGCGTCGATCTGGCGAGCTTCCGGCCGGACGTTGCCCCCCATCCAGCCTTTGCCGGCCTGCCGCGCCCGATCCAGCTCTATGTCGGTCGCGTCGCGGTGGAGAAGAATATCGAGGCATTCCTCGCCACCCGCCATCGGGGAACGCGCGTCGTCGTCGGCGACGGCCCGGCGCGCGAGCGGCTCGAGCGCGCCTTCCCGGACGCGCATTTCCTCGGCGCGCTTTCGGGGGAGGCGCTCGCATCGACCTATGCCGGCGCCGACGTCTTCGTCTTTCCGAGCCGCACCGACACGTTCGGTCTCGTCATGATCGAGGCGCTGGCGAGCGGCGTGCCGGTCGCGGCCTATCCGGTGACCGGGCCGATCGACATCCTCGATCGCACCGTCGGCTGCATGGACGAGGATCTCGAAACGGCGATCGCCGAGGCACTCGGCCGCGACCGTCGCGCCTGTGCCGCCTATGGGCGTCGCTTCACCTGGGAGGAGAGCGCGCATCAGTTCCTCGACGCGCTCGCGCCGATCGAGCGACGCGCCGTCGCTTGATCGCCGCCGCTGGCATCTGTCGTAACGCCCGTCTATCGCCGAGCATGACCGTCTCCGGCGGCAGGAGAGTAATATGGGCAGGATGAGCGGAAAGGTCGCGCTGGTCAGCGGCGCGGCGAGCGGGCTGGGCGAGGCGATCGCCCTGCTCCTGGCTGCGGAGGGCGCGCAGGTCGCCGTGGCGGACATCGCGGCGGAGGCCGGGCAGGATGTCGTCGATCGCATTCGCGCCGCCGGGGGAGACGGAATGTTTGTCCGCCTCGACGTCGCTTCGGAGGCGGAGTGGGACAGCGCGGTCGCGGCCGTGGTCGCGCGCTACGGCAAGCTCACGGTGCTGGTGAATAATGCCGGCATCGCACCGGTCGGCGACATGGAGATGAGCTTCGATCTGTGGCGCAAGGTGATGAGCATCAATCTCGACGGCACCTTCCTTGGCACCCGCGCCGCCATCCGGGCGATGCGCGGCAGCGAGGAGGCCTGCTCGATCGTCAACATCTCCTCGACGATGGCAATGACCGCGAGCCCGACCACGGCGGCCTACAGCGCGAGCAAGGGCGGCGTGCGCAGCCTCACCAAGGCTGCCGCGCTCTACTGCGCGGCGCAGAAGCTTCCGATCCGGGTCAATTCGGTCCACCCCGGCATGTGCGTGACGCCGCTCGTGAGCCGCTATTTCGAAGAATATCCGCACGCCCTGGAAGCGCAGATCGCCAGCCACCCGATCGGGCATCTGGGCTCGCCCGAGGATGTCGCCCGCGGCGTGCTCTATCTCGCATCGGACGAATCGGGGTTCGTGCTGGGATCGGAACTGGTGATCGATGGCGGTTTCCTGATCCAGTGAATGGCTTGCGCCCCGGCTCTGCGGTGATATCGCGGCCGGGATCAATGAGAGGAGCCACGCGTGAGCCCTGACTATTCCGACATCGTCGTCGAGCGGTTCGATGGCGTCGTGCGTATCTCGCACAATCGCCCGGATGCCCGGAACGCGGAGAGCCAGCGGCTGCTCGAGGAGCTGGACGACGCGGTGCGCCGCGCCGGCGACGACGATTCCGTGCGCGTCGTCATCGTCGGCGCCAAGGGCGATCATTTCTCGGCCGGGCACGATCTCAAGGAGGCGCAGCGCTCGCGCGCCGACTTCACCGTCGAGCAGCGCTGGGACTATGAAATCTCGCATTATTTCGATTATGCCTTCCGCCTCTGGGATCTGCCCAAGCCGGTGATCGCCGAGGTGCGCGGGGCCTGCATCGCCGGTGGCTTCATGGTCGCCAATCTCTGCGACCTGATCGTCGCCTCGGACGATGCCTTCTTCGCCGATCCGGTGCTGCACAGTCTCGGCACCGCGGCGGTCGAGATCCTCGTCCACCCCTGGGTGATGGGGCTGCGCCAGGCCAAGGACATGCTGTTCACCGGGCGGCGCGTCTCTGCCGAGGAGGCATTGGCCATGGGCATGGTCAACCGCGTCGTGCCGCGCATGGAGCTGGAAGCGGCGACGCTGGAACTGGCCGAGCAGATCGCGCGCGCACCTGCCTTCGCGCTCCGGCTCACCAAGCGTTCGCTCAACCGCGGCTTCGACATGCAGGGTTTCCGCACCGCGCTGCAGGCCCATTTCGACACGCACCAGCTTTCGCATGGCAGCGAGGAGTTCCGCCGGGCGCGCGACACCGGTCTCGGCGGTGCGATCCGCAAGGGCAGCCAAGCAGCGCGCTGAGCACGGCTGCTCAGACGCCTTGCCCTTCGCGCCGCGCCGCATTACATCTCCGTCCACGCGTCGGCCGCTCCGTGAGGGGCGGCCCTATTTATTTCCGGAGGATGCCTCGTGGCCCAGCCGCTTATGCCTCATGCGACCGCTTCCTGGCTGGTCGACAACACCGCGCTCAGCTTCGAGCAGATTGCCGACTTCTGCGGGTTGCATATCCTCGAGGTGCAGGCGATCGCGGACGATACCGCGGCCACCAAGCTCACCGGCCGTGATCCTGTACGGGCGGGCGAACTCACTATGGCCGAGATCGAGAAGGGCCAGAAGGATCCCGATTATCGCCTGGTGATGCAGAAGGGGCCGGAGCAGATCCGCCGAACCAAGGGGCCGCGCTACACGCCGGTTTCCAAGCGGCAGGACAAGCCGGACGGCATCGCCTGGATCATCCGCAATCATCCCGAGATCTCGGACGGGCAGATCGGCAAGCTGATCGGCACCACCCGGACCACGATCGCCGCGATCCGCGACCGCACGCACTGGAACATCGCGAACATTCAGCCGAAGGATCCGGTGACGCTCGGCCTCTGCTCGCAGCGTGAGCTGGACGCGCTCGTCGCGAAGGCGGCCAAGGCGGCCGGCATCGAGGCGCCCGTCGACAATCGGCTGGAAGGGGACCGGGAAGCGCTGATCGAGCAGCTGCGCGCGGAGCGCGACGCGGCCCACCATGGCGGGGAGGGCGATCATGCCGAGGCCCGAGACGCCGGTGGCTTCATCGATCCGTTCAAGCACTGATCCGATCGCCGGGTGAGCCGCGCCTCGGACGAATCCCTGCTCGGCGACGAGGGCTTCGTGCCCACGACGCACAAGGGGCTGACCTATCCGTTCGGAGACAAGGGGCCCGCCTTCGGCGAGCGCATGGAGATCGCGCCCGGCGTGGGCTGGGCGCGCCTGCCGATTCCCGGCGGTCTCGAGCACATCAACATATGGCTGCTCGACGACCGGGACGAAGCGGGCGAGGGCGTCGCGATCGTCGATACCGGCATGGATCTCAAGCGCAGCCGAGAGGCATGGGAGGCGCTGTTCGCGGGACCGCTGGCCGGTCGCCGCGTGACGCGCGTGCTTTCCACCCATTTCCATCCCGATCATGCGGGGCTTGCCGGCTGGCTTTGCGAGCGTTTCGGAGTGGCGCTGTGGATGGCGCGGACCGAATGGCTGATGCTGAGCATGCTCTATGCCGACCAGCGGCCCGAGCCGCCGCACGCGGCCAAGGCGATGTGGCGCGCGGCCGGCTGGAGCGACGAGGAAATCGCCGCGGTGAGCGAGCGGGGCTGGGGCCGGTTCGCGCAGATCTGCAGCCGGCCGCCGACCGGCCATGTGCGTCTCGTCGACGGAGCGGACGTCCGTATCGGTGCGCGCATATGGCGCGTGGTGACGGGTGGCGGCCATACGCCGGAACATGCCTGCCTGTGGAACGCCGAGGACGGCCTGCTGATCGCCGGCGATCAGGTATTGCCGCGGATCACCTCCAACGTTTCGCTGACGCTCGTCGAACCGCAAGGGGATCCGCTGGGCGATTGGCTGGCCTCGATCGATCGCTTCCGCGCAATGCTGCCGGCCGATCTCCTCGTCCTCCCCGCGCACGGCGGGCCGTTCATTGGGCTCCATCAACGGCTCGACGCCTTGCGCACCGGCCATGACGAACGGCTCCGGGAGCTCCATCATTTCCTGGCATCGCCCGGCTGCGCCCGGGATTGCTTCGAGGTGCTGTTCCGCCGGCCCCTGTCGGGCGACGATCTGATGCTTGCCACCGGCGAGACGTTGGCGCACCTGCGGCGTCTGGAGGTCGACGGCCGGGCTTTCCGGGAGACGCGGGACGACGTCTGGTGGTTCCGGGCGCTCGCGCCTGCTTGACCCTCGGCTGACCTGTCGCCACAAGCCAGCCATGGCCGAGGAACCGGATACGATAGCGACATTGAGCTTCGAGGACGCGCTGCGCCGTCTCGAAGCGATCGTGCAGCGCCTGGAGAGCGGGGATGTCCCGCTGGATCAGTCGATCGAGCTTTACGCCGAAGGCGATCGGCTCCGCCAGCAGTGCGAGGCACGCCTGCAGGCGGCGCAGGCGCGCATCGAGAAGATCACGCTGGGCGGCGACGGCCGCCCGGCGGGCGCCCAGCCCTTCGATGCCGGCTGAGCCCGTGGAAAGCGCCGTCCCCCTGGTCCTGAGATCCGCGCTGGATCGCATCGCGGCGGACATCGATCGTCACTTCGATCGGCTGCTGACCGTTCCGGACGACGCGCGCCGGCAATTGTACGAAGGGATGCGCCACGCCGCGATAGGCGGCGGCAAGCGGCTGCGCCCCCTGCTCGTCTGCGCGGCGTGCGAGCTGTTCCATATCGATCGGGAGCGGGCCCTGCGCGTGGCGCTCGCGATCGAATGCATGCACGTCTATTCGCTGATCCATGACGACATGCCGTGCATGGACGATGACGACATGCGTCGGGGCAAGCCCACCGTCCATGTGCAATATGGCGAGGCGACAGCGGTGCTCGCGGGCGATGCGCTGCAGTCGCTTGCGTTCGAGGTGCTCGCCGACGAGGCGACGCACGAGGATCCTTTCGTCCGCTCCGAACTCGTCCTCGCGCTGGCGCGTGCCGCGGGACCGGCGGGAATGGCCGGCGGCCAGATGATGGATCTGGTGGCGGAGGAAGAGACGTTCGACCTCGGAACCGTCACCCGGCTTCAGCAGCTCAAGACCGGGGCGCTGATCGGTTTCTGCCTCGAGGCGGGAGCGATCATGGGGCGTCTTCCGCCCGAGGGCCGTACCCATCTGCGCGGCTATGCCCGGGACATCGGCCTTGCCTTCCAGATCGCCGACGACCTCATCGATGCCGAAGGCAGCTCCGATGCGGCGGGCAAGGCGGTCGGCAAGGATGCGGCCGCCGGAAAGGCGACCTTCGTCTCGCTGCTCGGTCTCGATCGGGCCCGCCAGCAGGCGAAGCTGCTCGTCGATCAGGCGATCGCCCATCTGCACGGCTATGGCCCCGAGGCCGATCTGCTCCGCGCCATCGCCCGCTACGTGATCGAGAGGGATCGCTGAATGACCGTGAGAACCGGCGTCTATCCGGGGAGCTTCGATCCCATCACGCTCGGCCATATGGATATTGTCCGGCGCGGCGCGAAGCTGGTCGATCGGCTGGTGATCGGGGTCACCACCAACGCTTCCAAATCGCCGATGTTCTCGCTCGAGGAGCGGCTCGCCATGGTGCGCCGCGAGACGGCCGGCATTCCCGGCATCGAGGTCGTCGCGTTCAACTCGCTGCTGATGGATTTCGCCGAGAGCCAGGGCGCCTCGATCATCGTGCGCGGGCTGCGCGCCGTGGCCGATTTCGAATATGAATATCAGATGGCCGGCATGAACCAGCAGATCAACAACCGCGTCGAAACGGTCTTTCTCATGGCCGATGTGGCATTGCAGCCGATCGCCTCTCGGCTGGTGAAGGAGATCGCGCTATATGGCGGCGCGATCCACAAATTCGTGTCGCCGGCGGTGTGCGAGGATGTGATCGCCCGCGTTGCCAAGCTCGGCCGGCTTGGGAGCTGAACGTTCAGGGCTGCGACAGTCGGGCATGATACAGGGCGGGCCGCCCGCCAGGAGATGAAGAGAGCGACATGCGAGCAAGAGTGATCATGGCGGCCGTGATGGGGCTGTTCCTCGCCGGGCCCGCCGCTGCGCAATCGCTTGATCCGGCGATGGCGGAGGCGGGGACGCCGATCAAGGTGGAAGCGGAGAACATCCTCTATCTCGACCTTGACGATGGCGGGCGCGTCGTCGTCCTGCTCCGGCCGGACAAGGCGCCGAACGCAGTCGAGCGGATCCGGACCCTGGCCCGTCGTGGCTTCTACAACGGGCTCACCTTTCACCGCGTCATCGACGATTTCATGGCGCAGGGCGGCGATCCGAAGGGCACCGGCGAAGGCGGCTCCGATCTTCCCAACCTCAAGGCCGAGTTCAACGATCTGCCGCATGTCCGCGGGGCGATGGCGATGGCGCGTGCCCAGGATCCGGACAGCGCGAACAGCCAGTTCTTCATCATGCTCTCGCCCAAGCTGCAGCTCGACGGCAAATATACGGTGATCGGCCGGGTGGTCTCGGGCATGCAATATGTCGATGCGATCCATAAGGGCGAGCCGCCGGCCCAGCCGACCAAGATCGTCAAGGCGCAGATTGCAGCGGATGTCGACGGCCCGGCCGCCGTCGCCGCGATTCCGGCTTCGGCGATTCCGAAGGTGCTGCCGACCGAAGACAAGGCCAAGGCGGCGGCGCAGGCAGCCCAAATCCGCGAGGCGGCCAAGCAGGCGGTGCGCAATCAGGCGATCGAAGCGCAGAAGAAGGGGCCCGGCCAGTAGCCGCAACCATGCGGGTCGATGCCTTCGATTTTGAGCTGCCGCCCGATCGTATCGCCCTCCGTCCGGCGAGCCCGCGCGATTCGGCGCGATTGCTGCTCGTCAATGCCGGGGGGCTTGCGGATCGCAGCGTCGGCGATCTGCCGGCTCTGCTTCGGCCCGGCGACCTGCTCGTGTTCAACGATACCCGCGTCATTCCCGCCCAGCTCGAAGGGCGGCGCGGCGCCGCCCGGATCGGCGCGACCCTGCACAAGCGGGAAGGCTTGCGGCGCTGGCGCGCGTTCATCCGCAACGGCAAGCGGCTGCGGGTGGGCGATCATATCGATTTCGGCAGCGGCGTGTCCGCCACTGCCTCGGATCGGGAGGAGGACGGCAGCTTCGCGCTCGATTTCGCGGGTGAGGAGCCGGTGGAGCTGCTCCTCGAGCGCGCCGGCCGCATGCCGTTGCCTCCCTATATCGCGGGCAAACGAGCAGCCGACGCTCGTGACCGCGACGATTATCAGACGATGTTCGCCGCGGATCCGGGGGCGGTCGCCGCGCCGACGGCTGCGCTCCACTTCACGCCGGCGCTGATCGCGGCCTTGGAGGCACGGGGCATCGGCCATGTCACCCTGACTCTCCACGTCGGCGCCGGCACCTTCCTGCCCGTCAAGGTGGAAGATACGGACGATCACCGCATGCATGCAGAATGGGGCCGCATCGATGCCGCCACTGCCGCGCAGCTGAACGCGGCGCGTGCGGCGGGCGGGCGGGTGATCGCGGTCGGAACGACGAGCCTGCGCCTGATCGAAAGCGCCGCCGACGAGGACGGCACGATCCGTCCCTTCGAGGGCGACACCGCCATCTTCATCACGCCCGGTTACCGCTTCCGCGGCATCGACGGGCTGATGACCAATTTCCACCTCCCGCGCTCGACCCTGTTCATGCTGGTCTCGGCGCTGATGGGGCTGGAACGGATGCAGGCGGCGTACGCCCATGCGATCGAGCATGGCTACCGCTTCTATTCCTACGGCGACGCATCGCTGCTCCTGCCGTAGGCGGAGCGGTGCTCAGGCCGCGAATCCTCCGTCGATCGTCTGGAACGAGCCCGTGATCATCGCGCCGTGAGGCCCTGCAATATAGGCGGTGAGCTCGGCGACCTCGTCAGCACGAAGATGCCGCTTGATCGCCATGAAGCCGTGCAGCGTCTCGGCCATCGGCCCGTCGGCGGGATTCATGTCGCTGTTCGTCGGCCCCGGCTGGATGCTGTTCACGGTTATCCCGCGATCGCCGAAATCGCGCGCCAGACCGCGGACCATTCCCTGAACGGCCGATTTCGTCAGCGCATAGGCTGCGCCGCCGGCGAAAGGCATGCGATCGGCATTGACCGAGCCGATGACGATGATGCGGCCATTGTCCCTCATCCGCCGCGCCGCCTCTACGGCGGCGTGATAGGGCGCGCGGACGTTGACGTCGATCATCCGATCGACGTCGTCGGCGTCGAGGGTGAGCGGATCGCCCAGAACGAGCGTGCCGGCATTGATGACAATGATATCGATCGCGCCGCGGCTGGCGACGGTCTCGCGTAGCGCGTCGCGCTGCGCGCTGTCGGCCTGGATGGCCTCGGCGCCCGTCTCGGCCGCGAGCGCCTCGGCGGCTTCCTTGGAGCCGGCGTAAGTGAAGGCGACCCCGGCGCCGGAGCCGGCAAAGCGCCGAACGATAGCAGCTCCGATCCCCCGGCTCCCGCCCAGGATCAGGACATTCTTTCCAGCAAACTCGTCCATGGGTGATTTCCTCAAAGCTTGATGGCCGACCCGTATTCGGCGGCGCCGCCACGCTCAGCGGCACCTTCTGGACGCGAAGATGTCGTGGGAGCATTGTTCGGACTAGCTGGAGAAATACGAAACTTGTGATCGGATATCCGAACGATGATCAAGCTGGAAGGAATCGCCGCATTCGCGGCCATCGCGGAGGCGGGCTCGATCAGCGCTGCATCGAGGCGACTGGGCCTCGCAAAATCCGTGGTCAGCGAGCGATTGGCAGAACTTGAGCGTACCTTGGCTGCCCGACTGATTCAGCGAACCACCCGAAAGTTATCGCTGACCGAGAATGGGCACAGCTTTCTGCCTCGCGCCCAGCGCATCCTCCGGGAAGCCGAGGAGGCAGCGGCAGAGCTCGCAGCCCGAAGCGGAACGCTGGCGGGTCCGTTACGGCTCTCCGCACCGGTGAGCTTCGGCATCCTCCACCTCGCGCCGGCGCTAACCATATTTCTGGCCGAACATCGCCAGATCGATCTCTCGTTGGAGCTGGACGATCGCTTCGTCGATGCGGCGGCAGGCGGATTCGATGCGGTGCTGCGGCATGGCGCAATCAGCGACAACCGGCTGATCGCCAAGCGATTGGCGACGAGCCGGCGAGTGCTGCTCGCTTCGCCGGCCTATCTGGCCCAACGGGGTGTGCCCTCGTCCCTGGTCGCCTTGGAACAACATCGTGGCATTCTCTATTCGAACCGCGAAGGCGATTGGCGTTTCTCGACCGGAAACGGCTGGTCGGTAGTCCGGCCTCGGGCTGCGCTCCGCGTCAACAATGGTTTGGTCATGAGGGATGCGACCGTCGCCGGCTTGGGGATCGCGCTGCTGCCGGCGTTTCTGGTGTACGAAAGCGTCAGGAGCGGGGCGCTGGTCCCCATCGACGTCGGTGCCGAGGCGGAAGGGGCGGAACTGTTCATCACTTATGCTCGTGATCACGGCGCGTCCGCAAAAATTCAGATGCTCGTGGCGAGCTTGCGGCGGAGCTTCGGCGATCCGCCTTATTGGGAGAGCGTCTTCCCAGGATGATCGCCGCCGCGCCGGCGAGACGTCGGCTGGCGCGCCATCAGCGACAATCGCCGACCGGTTTGGAAATGATTAACCGCAAATTCCCAAGCCTGCAGGCTTTGGGCAGGGCACCGGATTGGTTAGAAACTTCCCGACGGATGAGTCGGGGAGGGGATGATGAAGCTCGGGATATTGCCGTTTTTCGATAAGGAGAGGGGCACCAATGGCCCTTTCACCCGTGCTTTCCTGCGCATGGCGGAAGGAGCCGGGGTGGAATCGGTGTGGACGGTCGAGCATCCGATCATCGCCGAGGATTATGAGCCGCTCTATTCCTATTCCGAAGACGGCCGCGCGCCCTTCCAGCAGGGTGAGACGGAGATGTGCGATCCGCTCGAATGGCTGGCCTTCGCCGCGGCGGTCACGGAGACGATGAAGCTCGGCACCGGTGTGCTGCTGCTGCCGCTGCATGCGCCGATTGTGCTCGCCAAGCGGGTCGCCACGCTGGATGCGTTGTCGGGCGGCCGCGTGCTGCTGGGCGTCGGCATGGGCTGGCAGAAGGAGGAGTATCAGACGATCGGCGTTCCCTATGAGGAGCGCGGGCCGCGGCTCGACGAGGGCATCGCGGCGGTTCGCGCGCTCTGGACGCAGTCACCCGCGTCCCATCATGGCCGCTTCTACCATTTCGACCGGGTCCATTCCGATCCCAAGCCGGCCCTGCCCGGCGGGGTGCCGATCCTGATCGGCGGATCGACCGACTTCGCCGCGCGCCGGGCCGGTCGGATCGGCGATGGCTTCTATCCTCACGCCATCTCGCCGGATGATCTGGCCAGGCGCATCGAAACGATGCGCGCCGCAGCGATCGAGGCCGGCCGCAATCCCGACGACATCGAGATCACCGTTTCGCCGACCAGCTGGCGCTGGGGAGCATCGAGCGATATCGGCGTGCTGAGGGCCTATGCGGCCTCGGGCGTGAAGCGCTTCGTGGTCGTCGCGCAGGAAGCGATGAGCACCGAACTGCCGGCCATCGAGGCGTTCATCCGCAAGCTGCGGGAAGAAATCCTGCCCCGGCTCTGACGGGCGCCAGGCGCCGGGTGTTCTGGCGCCCGCCGGTCATTTCTGCCGGTCGAGCGATACGCCGTACAGCTCCATCCGATGATCGACGAGCCGATAGCCAAGCTTCTCCGCGATCCGCCGCTGGAGCAGCTCCAGCTCGGAATCGGTGAACTCGATCACCCGCCCCGTCTCGACGTCGATGAGATGATCGTGGTGGGATTCCGCAGCGGCCTCGTAGCGTGCGCGACCATCTCCGAAATCATGCCGCTCGAGGATGCCCGCCTCCTCGAACAGCCGCACGGTGCGGTAGACGGTCGCGATCGATATGCCAGGATCGATCGCGGCTGCCCGTTCGTGCAGCGCCTCGACATCGGGATGATCATCGGCATCTCCCAGCACGCGCGCGATCACGCGCCGCTGCTCGGTGATGCGGAGTCCCTTTTCGGCGCAAAGCGCCTCGATATCGATCTTGCGGGTCATGTCTGCCTTCGCCGTCCAGGTCGCGCGCCTGCGCGGATTACGACCTAGAGGCTTTTGCTCCGCGAAGGAAGCCGCCGGTGGCGCGTTCCCCTCGCGTCACCGACAATCTCCCGGATTTCAGCGCTTGCGGCGCTTGGTGCCGAGGCCGATCTTCTTGGCGAGGCTGCGGCGCTGCTCGGCATAATTGGGCGCCACCATGGGATAATCCGCCGGAAGTCCCCACTTCTGCCGATACTGATCCGGCGTCATCTGATAGTGGGTCATCAGGTGGCGCTTCAGCATCTTCAGCTTCTTCCCGTCCTCCAGACAGACGATATAGTCCGGCTTGACCGAAGCGCGCACGGAAACGGCAGGCTCCGGCTTGGGCTCGGGCTCGACGAGAGAGTCGCCGAGCGTGCTCAGCGCATTGTGTACATTCTGGATGAGGATCGGAAGGTCGGAAACGGCAACGCTGTTGTTGCTCACATGGGCAGAGACGATGTCCGCGGTAAGCGTGATCAAGGTCTCCGTCATTTCAGCAGTGTCGGACATTTTTTGCGAACCCTTGCTTGTCGATGATGGCATTTGTCGTTTTCGATGCCATTAGTGCCTCATGTACCCGCACTGTCATGAGTGCAACGCAAAAGTGCCGCTGCTCGTCATCCTTTCAAAAAGTTCAGATCGACGTTCAAGGTTAGAGCGTCATATAATTGGCCGTCGGCGCCGCGATAATAGGATTTGCGGCGGCCAATCTCCGAAAAGCCCGCCTTTCGGTACAAGTTGATCGCGGAATTGCCGGCCCTCACTTCGAGATGAAGACGTACGGCCCCCCCGGTCGCCGCGATCTGGATTGTCCGCTCGATCAGCGCAGTCGCGATGCCGACCCTACGGAATGCCGGCCTTACGCCGATGAGAAGCAGCTCGGCTTCGTCCGCCACGATGCGGCTGAGCGCGAAGCCGGAAGGATCCTCGTCGAGATAGGCGATGGTGAGCCACACACCAGGCAGGCCGAGGATGCCGAGGCACTGGGCGCGGGTCCACGCTTCGCCGAAAGCCGGGTCGAAGGCTTCGCGCATGACGCACATGACCGCATCGAGATCGGCGGGCGATCCTTCCGCAAGCCGCAGGCTCATGCCGCGGGCCTTGCATCGGGCGCGCGGCCATAGATGGGGGTGGCGGGCAAAGCTGTGAACTCTGCGGACAGATGGGCGACGTCACGGGCGTTGGGAAGCGCGTCGCGCGCCACGCCCGTCAGACGTGCCGCGACAAGGCACGGTGCGCCCGAACCAATCACGAGCTCGTCCGTCAGGTTCGCCGCGGCTTCTGCCGGCCTCAGCGATGCCAGCGCGCTTGTCTGGCGGAAGGGCGCGGCTGCGAAGGACTGGACGAAGAGTTCACCGTGACCGCCGGTCAGCGCACAGGCGACCCGATCGGGTGCGCCCGCCTCGCTGAATGCCGTGGCGGCGAGCAGCGCGAGCGCGCAATAGCCCTGAACAGGAACGCCCCAGGCGAGGCCGAGCGCGCGGGCCGCCGCCAGCCCGACCCGGATGCCGGTGAAGCTGCCGGGCCCGCAATCGACGAGGATTCGATCGGCTCGGCCGGCGTGCGGCAGTTCCGAGATCATCGGGATCAGGCGTTCTGCGTGACCGCGGCCGACGACCTCGTGAATGTCCGCCATCAGGCGGTCGCCATCGAGCAAGGCGACCGAGCAGGCCGCGGTTGCCGTCTCGATGGCGAGCGTCCGCATCAGATGATGGTGTTCGCTTCCTCGAAGGAGAAGCGCGGCAGCCGCTCGAAGATGGTGGCGGGATCGCCATAGCCCAGCGTCGAGATGAAGTTGGATTTGATCGTCGTTCCGGCAAAGAACTGCGCGTCGACCGCGGCATTGTCGAAACCCGACATCGGGCCGGTGTCGAGCCCGAGGGCGCGCGCGGCGACGATGAAATAGGCGCCTTGCAGCGTGCCATTGCGGAAAGCGACATATTCGCGGCTGACGGGATCGGGAAACCAGTTCTGCGCGTCGGGATTGTGCGGGAACAGGCGCGGCAGCTTGGTGTGGAAATCCACGTCGAAGCCGATGATCGCGGTCACCGGAGCCTTGCGGATCTTCTCGCCATTGGTGCCGGAGGAGAGCGCCGCCAGCTTCTCCTTGGAGTCCTGGCTCATGCACCAGATGATGTGCGCCGGCGACATGTTCGCGGACGTCGGCCCCATCTTCATGAGATCCCAGATCTGATGAAGCTGCTCGATCGTGACCGGCCTATCCTGATAGCCGTTGTAGGTCCGGGCAGTGCGGAAGATCAGGTCGAGCGCATCATCGGAGAGCGGTGCGGCCATGGAAGGTCCCTTGCTGTCTGGGGAGGAAATGTCAGGCGGCGCGGACCTCGGTGACTTCCGGCACATAGTGCTTGAGGAGCGTCTCGATGCCCTGCTTGAGCGTCGCGGTCGAGGAAGGGCAGCCCGAGCAGGCGCCGTGCATGGCGAGATAGACGACGCCATGATCGAAGCCGCGATAGACGATGTCGCCACCGTCCTTCTCGACCGCCGGGCGCACGCGCGTCTCGATGAGATCCTTGATCTGCTCGACGATGTCGGCGTCCGCCGGATCGACGGGGAACTCTTCCTCCTCGGGAATATGGATGCCGGCGGCGCTGCCGGGCCGGAAAAGCGGAGCGCCGCTGGCGAAATGATCCAGCAGCACGCCGAGGACATTGGGCTTGAGATCACGCCATTCCACGCCGGGAGCTGCGGTCACCGACACGAAATCGCGTCCGAAGAACACGCTGTCGACGTCGCCCAGATCGAACAGCGCGCGTGCCAGCGGGGACGCGTCCGCCTCCTCGTCATTCGCGAAATCGCGCGTGCCGCTTTCCATCACCGTCTGGCCGGGAAGGAATTTGAGCGTCGCCGGATTCGGCGTCGTTTCGGTTTCGATCAGCATAGCCGGCATTTGGGGCTAATGACGCCCCGGATCAAGCCCGGAATGATGCCCGGCAGGTGAGTAAATCCTATCGCGTGCGGAAGAATAACGAGCCCGGCGCGGCCGCATCGGCACGCTGCGCATGGGGGCGGGCAGCCTCGGCCGGACCGTCGTCGCCGGGCGTCGATCGTTCTCCGCGATTGGATTTGATCGCAGCGATTGATATTTCCGCGATCGCTCGCTATGTGCCGCTTCGCGTCGGCATTCCCTCGGGGGGCCGGGACGAAGACAGCGTGATCTCCTGCCGCCTCCAAAGGGCAGGCCGGTCTTCTGTCCCACAAGCACGCGCTGAGCCCAAGGCTTCCCTTTTCACGCGGGTCGTCCGTTCGAACCCGCTCGCGCTCTTTTCGGGCGCTGCATTCATTGAAAGTTTTCAAGTGACCCATTTTTCCGATCTCGGTCTCGCCGAGCCGATCCAACGCGCGTTGACCGAAAAGGGCTATGCCCAGCCGACGCCGATCCAGCTGCAGGCGATTCCGCCGGTGCTCGACGGACATGACCTGTGCGGCATAGCGCAGACCGGCACGGGCAAGACGGCCGCCTTCGCGCTGCCTTCCCTACATCGGCTTGCCGGCAGCCCCCGGTCGCGCGCACCGGGCGCGTGCCGGATGCTCGTGCTCGCCCCGACGCGCGAACTGGCGAGCCAGATCGCGCAGAGCTTCGCGGCCTATGCGAAATATCTTCGTCTCCGCGTCGCCACCGTATTCGGCGGCGTGCCGATCAACCGCCAGATTCGCCAGATGGGCGAAGGCACCGACATTCTCGTGGCGACGCCGGGGCGTCTTCTCGATCTGATCGATCAGCACGCGCTCCATCTGCGCAACGTCGAAATCCTCGTGCTCGACGAGGCCGACCAGATGCTCGATCTCGGCTTCATCCACGCGCTGAAGCGGATCGACGCCCTTCTTCCGAAGAAGCGGCAGACGCTGTTCTTTTCGGCAACCATGCCGAAGGCGATCGCCGATCTCGGGGAACGTTTCCTCGCCGATCCGGTGAAGGTATCGGTCGCTCCTCAGTCGACCACGGCCGAGCGCGTCGAGCAATATGTCACCTTCGTGAGCCAGCCCGAGAAACAGGCGCTGCTCACGCTCGTGCTGCGCCGCGAGCCGATCGATCGGGCGCTCGTCTTCACCCGCACCAAGCACGGCGCCGATCGGGTGGCGCGCAATCTCGCTGCTGCCGGCATTCCGGCCGAGGCCATCCATGGCAACAAGAGCCAGCCGCAACGCGAGCGCGCGCTGCGCCAGTTCCGCTCGGGCGAGCTCAAGATATTGGTCGCCACCGACATCGCCGCGCGCGGCATCGACGTGTCGGGGGTGAGCCATGTCTTCAATTTCGAGCTGCCGAACGTGGCCGAGCAATATGTCCACCGCATCGGCCGCACGGCGCGTGCCGGGCGGGAGGGCATCGCGATCAGCTTCGTATGTGACGAGGAGCGGGCCTATCTGCGCGGTATCGAGAAGCTCACCCGCGTGAAGCTGACGCCGGTGCCGCTGCCGGAGAATTTCGAGCAGGAGAAGGCACGGCTGCCCAAGCCGAAGCAGGCTCCGCCGACCGCCCAGCGCCGGCACGAGGAAGCCCGGCGCGACGACGCGAGGGGCGAAGCGGAGCCGCGCAAGCGCCGCTTCCCGCCGCGGCGGCGCGGCGGAGTCGGCGCGCACAAGAATGCAGTGAGGAAGGTCGGCGGCCGCTGACCTTCCTTAGGCCTTCCTTGGACGGCAGGGTGCGGCTCAGCGCTGGCGCTTGATCGCGCGGATCTTGTGCCAGACGAACCAGATCGCGCCGGCGGCGACGGCCGCTACGATCACGATGTCCATATTGTGGAGCACCGCCTTCAGCCGCGGATCGCTGTTCCAGCGGGCGCCGAGCTCGCGGCCCACCCAGGTGAGCGCGAAGCACCAGGGCCACGAACCGATGAAGGTGTAGGCGTGGAAACGCAGGAGCGGCATCCGTGCGACGCCGGCGGGAAAGGCGATGAAGGTGCGCACCACCGGCAGCAGCCGGCAGACCAGGACGGTGATGCCGCCCCAGCGTTGGAAGAATCCCTCGGCCCGATCGAGATCATGCGCCGAGATCAGCACATATTTGCCCCAGCGCTGGACGAAGGGCCGCCCGCCGCGCTTGCCTACTTCATAGGCCACGATCGAGCCGAGATTGCAGCCGATCGCGCCGGCTGTCGCGGCCAGGAAAAGCTCCAGCCGGCCGATCGACACCAGATAGCCGGCAAAGGGCATGATAATCTCGGACGGCAACGGAATGCAGGCGCTCTCGATCGCCATCAGCAAGGCGATGCCCCAATAGCCCCCGGCCGAGATCACCGCGATCGTGAAGGTGGCGAGACTGGCGATCAGGCCATGGAGATGCTGCATGGGCGCCGCTAGTGCCGCAACGCAGCAACCTTGTCGAGAGGCGCGGGGGCTTTGGTGGCTGCTAGCTAGAGCACATATTTGCTGAGATCGGTGTTCCGCGCGATTTCCTTGAGCTGGCTTTCCACATAGGCGGCGTCCACCGTCAGCGTGGTGCCGCCGCGATCCTCAGCATCGAAGCTCACCTCCTCGAGCAGCTTCTCCATCACCGTCTGCAACCGGCGCGCGCCGATATTCTCGACGCTCTCGTTCACTTGCGCAGCGGTGCGCGCGATCGCCGCGATCCCGTCGTCGGTGAAGGCGAGCTCGACGCCTTCCGTGCCGAGCAGCGCACGATATTGTTCGGTGAGCGACGCACGTGTCGCCGAGAGGATGCGCACGAAATCAGCCTCGGTCAGCGCTTTCAGCTCGACGCGGATCGGCAGGCGGCCCTGCAGCTCGGGCAGAAGATCGCTCGGCTTGGCGACGTGAAAGGCGCCGGAGGCGATGAAAAGGATGTGGTCCGTCTTCATCGGTCCATATTTGGTGGCGACGGTCGTGCCTTCGATCAGCGGCAGGAGATCGCGTTGCACGCCTTCCCGGCTCACCGATCCGCCGCGCACGTCGCTGACCGCGATCTTGTCGATCTCGTCGAGGAAGACGATGCCGTTCGCCTCCGCATCGGCCAGCGCCGCCCGGCTGACCTCATCCTGATCGAGCCGCTTGTCGCCTTCCTCCTCGACGAGCTTGGCCCAGGCGGCTTTCACCGGCAGCTTGCGCCGCTTGGTGCGGCCCTGGCCGAATGCCTTGCCCATCATGTCGGAGAGGTTGATCATGCCGACCTGGCCGCCCATGCCGGGAATCTCGAACGGCATGCCGCCCGTATCCTCCATTTCGATCTCGACCTCCTTCTCGTCGAGATGGCCGTCCTGGAAGCGCTGACGGAAGGCGGAGCGCGTCGCTTCCGACGCGTCCTTGCCGACCAGCGCGTCGAGCAGGCGGTTCATCGCGGCTTCCTCCGCCTTGTCCTTCACCGCCGCGCGGCGGCGTTCCTTTTCGAGCCGGACCGCCTCCTCGACGAGATCGCGAGCGATCTGCTCGACATCGCGGCCGACATAGCCGACCTCGGTGAACTTGGTCGCCTCGACCTTCACGAACGGGGCATCGGCGAGCTTGGCCAGGCGGCGGCTGATCTCGGTTTTGCCGCAGCCGGTCGGCCCGATCATCAGGATGTTCTTGGGGCTGACCTCATCGCGCAGCTCGGGCGCGAGCTTCTGCCGGCGCCAGCGATTGCGCAGCGCGACGGCGACGGCGCGCTTGGCGTCGTCCTGGCCGATGATGTGGGCGTCCAGGGCAGCAACGATGGCTTTGGGAGTG
>Ga0180222_1000334_pt1 | contig 72817 bp, 61 predicted proteins | sample eDN5th37CKraftOP_FD_151336 | JGI IMG/M metagenome (GOLD analysis project Ga0180222, IMG submission 151336) | Enriched Organic Plus compost microbial communities from Emeryville, California, USA - eDNA 5th pass 37_C Kraft OP (version 2) (version 2) ... | reverse complement strand
ATGCGGCTTCCCGCGGGCAGGGCGTCGCACCCCCTGCGCTCGGGCGGCACCGGGACCCCGCCCGGAGGCACTACGACCTCCCGCGACGGGTTCGCTGACGGATGACGGCAGGTCGCCTGGCGCGGCCTTGCCGGCGACGAAAAGCGCGGGCCCGGCTGCTGGCAAGGAGCCGCCGGCGGAGCGCCGCAAGGCGCGCGCGTCTCGTCAGAGATGCGCGCCGCGCTCTTTGCGAGCGCGGCACCGAAGACGTTGCGCCGCGCGGCGCTCCGTCGCCCCTCGTCATTGGCGAGGGAGAAGGTCATGAGACCGGCGTCCCCCGCGCCGCCAATAACAGGGGCGATCCCGCATGCCTGCGCGGGCCATTTTGAGCGAGCGCGCCGCCGCGAAATTTGCTAGAGGCGCGCCGCAGCGTGACAGGTCCAGAGGACGAGACGATGGCGCAGGCAGCAACCGCAATTCCCAACGACCTCGAACCCTTCTGGATGCCGTTCACGGCCAACCGCGCCTTCAAGAAGGCGCCGCGGCTCGTGGTGCGCGCCAAGGACATGCACTACTACACCGTCGACGGCCGCGCGGTGCTCGACGGCTCGGCGGGGCTGTGGTGCACCAATGCCGGCCACAACCGCGATCCGATCGTCGCCGCCATCCAGCAACAGGCGGCCGAGCTCGACTTCGCCTCGCCGTTCCAGTTCGGCCATCCCAAGGCGTTCGAGCTCGCCGCGCGCGTCGCGGCGCTGGCGCCGGGCGATCTCGACTATGTGTTCTTCTGCAATTCCGGCTCGGAGGCGGTGGACACCGCGCTCAAGATCGCGATCGCCTACTGGAATGTGCGGGGAGAGGGCGCGCGCACCCGGCTGATCGGCCGCGAGCGCGGCTATCACGGCGTCGGCTTCGGCGGCATCTCGGTCGGCGGCATCGTCAACAACCGCAAGTTCTTCGGTTCGCTGCTTGCCGGCGTCGATCATCTGCCCTCGACCTACAGCCGCGAGCATCAGGCGTTCAGCCGCGGCGAGCCGGAGTGGGGCGCGCATCTCGCCGACGAGCTCGAGCGTATCGTCGCGCTGCACGATGCCTCGACCATCGCCGCCGTCATCGTCGAGCCGATGGCGGGCTCGACCGGCGTGCTGGCGGCGCCCAAGGGCTATCTGCAGCGGCTGCGCCAGATCTGCGACAAGCACCGCATCCTGCTGATCTTCGACGAGGTCATCACCGGCTTCGGCCGGCTCGGCCATGCGTTCGCCGCCGAGCGCTACGGCGTGGTGCCGGACATGATCACCTTCGCCAAGGGCGTCACCTCGGGCAGCGTGCCGATGGGCGGCGTGGTGGTGCGCAAGGGCATCCACGACGCCTTCATGACCGGGCCGGACCACGCCATCGAGCTGTTTCACGGCTACACCTATTCGGCGCATCCGCTCGCCTGTGCCGCCGGCCTTGCCACGCTCGACCTCTACCGCGAGGAAGACCTGTTCGCCCGCGCGCGCCGGCTCGAGCCGCTGTGGTACGACGCGGCGCTCGGCCTCAAGGGCCTGCCCAACGTGCTCGACCTGCGCATGGTCGGCCTCACGCTCGGCATCGATCTCGCCGCGCGGCCCGGCGCGCCGGGCCAGCGCGGCTATGAGGCGATGACGCGCGCCTTCCACGAGCACGATTTGATGCTGCGCGGCGTCGGCGACACGCTGGCGCTGTCGCCGCCGCTGATCGTCAGCGAGGCGGAGATCGGCGTGCTGTTCGAGAAGGTCGCCGCCGTCATCCGCGCGGTGGCATGAGCGCCACCGCGGGCCGCGGCCGCAGCAGCGCCCAGCCGACCGTCACCGCGCCCGTGCCGCGGCGATAGGGCAGCGTGAACGGCTGCTGGATTTCCGCATCGGCGGCGACCGCGCGGAAATTCACCGGCAGCACGGCCGGGTCGCCGTCGGTCCAGACCACCATGGCGCCCTTGCTGCGCAGGTCGCCGAGATCGATCCACGGCGCGCGCGCCGGGCGGCCGTCGATCAGCACCCGCGGCTGCGGCCGCTGCGGCGAATAATGCGCGACGTTGCCGCCGTCCCACATCGAGCCGACGATGTAAGCGAGCGGCTGCCCGGTCAGCGCGCGGAAGCGCGCCGAGAGCTCGGCGCCGAGCCGGTCGCCGGGGAAGAACACCGCGCGGTAGCGGTGGTCGTAGGCCGGCATCACCGCATAGGCGGCGATGAAGGCGACGGCGAAGCCCGCGAACACCACGCCCCATGCGGTGGCGAGCCGGCGCAGGCGTCCCTCGCTCAGATGCGCGCGCGACATCAGCACGAACCATAGGCCGAGGAACATCCACAGCGGATAGCCCCACATCGCGATGGTGCCGCGCCCGGTGAGCGCCGACAGCACGGCGACCGCGGCGGCGGGGCCGAACGCCAGCACGCTGACGATGCGGCGGTCATAGGCGTCGCTGCCCGGCGGCTTCTCCCGCACCCGCGGATAGAACAGCGTCGCCGCGATGATGAGCGCCGGGATCATGAAGAACACCTGGCCGAGCGCGAATTGCAGCGGATGCCAGATATGGTCGATCAGCCCGCGCGAGGGCTGCGCGCGCGCCTGCGCATAGGCGAACGGCAGGAAATCGTTCTGAACGAGCCATAGCAGATGCGGCAGCATCACCGCGAGCGCCACCGCGGCCGCGACATAGGGGCCGGGCGTCGCCAGATGCCGCCGCGCCTCGCGGTCGAGGAGCAGGAACAGCGCCAGCGGCGCGGCGAGCATCACCACGAAATATTTCGCCCACAGCGCTATGCCGATGGCGAGGCCGAGCACGGCCCAGTGGCGCAGCGCGCCGCCGCGCAGCGCACGGTGGAAGGCGAAGCCGGCCAAGGCCCAGAACGGCAGCTGGATGACGTCGTGGTTGAACTTGGCCGCGGTGAAGTTGAGATAGTGCAGGCCGTCGATGATCAGCAGCGCCGCCAAGGCGCCGGCGGCGCCGACCATCGGCCGCGCCGTGGCCCAGACCGCGGCGAGGGCGCCGCAGACCGCGACCTGCGCCAGGAGGTAATAGGCGAAATCGCCGTGCGGGTTCTGGCCGACGGCGCGCCAGACGATCTCCACCAGCCACCACGGCAGCGGCGGCAGCTTGTCGTAGCCGAGCTGCCATTCACGGCCGTAGGTCAGGGCCTCGATCAGGTCGAGCGGCAGGTTGGGATAGAGCGCCGCCGGCAGCGCGGTCCAGACCAGCGCGTGCAGCGCCAGGAAGCCAGCGAGCACCGCGCGCGGACGGCGTTCGATCGCGGCTTTTAGGGCGGAGACGGTCATGCGGGGCGGGTCCGGCGGCAGAGATGGCGTTACCATAGCAGGAGTTCCCCGTTGCGCAGACCGTCCGGCTCATGGACAGTGGATGCGGGGCTGCGAATCACTCGCCGCGCCGGAGGTTTAGCGCCACAGAGAGGCTGGGGACGGCTCATGCGACGCCTCACCGCGATGTTCGTCGCCGTCTGCATGGTGCTGATGGCGGCATCGCTCGGCGCGATTCTGTTCCTGGCGGCCGGGCTTCCCGCGGTGCATGCCGCGATCGTGGCGCTCGCGGCGCTGATGTGCTTCGCGCTCTACAATGCCATCACCACCCGGCTGCGCGACCGCACCGACCTCGGCGACCAGATCGCGGACCTGTCGCGCGGCACCTCCGATCTCGCGCGCCAGGTCGCCGAGATCGCGCGCCGGCTCGCCGCGATGGAGGAGCGCGTCGATTCGACCGTGAACAGGGCCCGCGGCGCGCTCGATCCGATCGCCGCCGAGATCGGCGAGCTCGGCGGGCTGGTGAAGCAGCTCGCCGAGACGGTCGCGATCCACGACAGCAAGCTCGGCGGTCCGGCGGCGCTTGCCGATCCGGCGGCCGCCGGCGCCGCGCCGCTGCTGCTCACCACCGAGGACATCGCGCCGCAATCGGCGCCGGCCGCCGAGCGCGCCGAGCCGAACACCGGCACGGCCGCGCCGGTGGATTCCGGCCGCTTCGGCGGCATGAGCCGCGACGCCATCGTGGCGCTGATCTCGAGCGCGGTCGAGGCGCACCGCGTCGATCTCTACCTGCAGCCGATCGTCACGCTGCCGCAGCGCAAGGTGCGCTATTACGAGGCGATGTCGCGGCTGCGGCTGCCGGACGGCGAGGTGCTGCCGGCCGACGACTTCATCGACTATGCGGAAAGCGGCGGGCTGATGCCGCGCATCGACAACCTGCTGCTGTTCCGCTGCGTTCAGGTGGTGCGGCGGCTCCTGCTGAAGAACCGCGACGTCGGCCTGTTCTGCAATGTCAGCATGGCGACGCTGACCGACCCGGCCTATTTCCGGCAGCTCCACGATTTCATGCAGGCCAACCGCGCGCTGGCGCCGTCGCTGGTGTTCGAGTTCCGCCACGGCGCCTATCGCGCCTTCGGCGCCATCGAGCACGAGGGGCTGGCCGCGCTCGCCGATCTCGGCTTCCGCTTCTCGCTCGACCATGTCAGCGATCTGCGGCTCGATCCGCGCGAATTGTTCGAGCGCGGCTTCCGCTTCATGAAGGTGCCGGCCAAGCTCCTGCTCAACAAGGCGGCCGGCGTGCAGAGCGACATCGATCCGGCCGATCTCGCCAATCTCCTGGCGCGCTCCAGCATCGATTTGATCGCGGAGCGGATCGAGAGCGAGACCATGGTGGTCGACCTGCTCGACTACGACGTCAAGTTCGGCCAGGGCTTCCTGTTCTCGCCGCCGCGGCCGGTGCGGCCGGAGGCGCTGCATGCGAGCGCGCCGCCGCCAACCCCGCCGCAGATTGTCGATGACGCCGCGGCCGCGATGCCATCCGCGACGCCAACCGTGGCCGCGTCGGAAGCGCCCGCGCCCGGCACGACGCCGGCGACTTCCTCGCCGGCCGCCAGCTCGCCGGCCGCTGGTTCGCCGGCCGCTGGTTCGCCGGCCGCTGGTTCGCCGGCCATGGCGCTGGAAGCGCCGGATTTCGTCCGCCAGAACGTGCCCGCGGCATAAGGCGGCGTTGGGCCGGCATTGAACCCGCTTGCGCGCGCGGGGCGAGCCGGCTAGCCGTTCGCCGATGACGGACTATCTCACGGAACGGCTGTCGAGCCTGGCGCCGCGCTACGACGTGCTGCTCTCCGACGTCTGGGGCGTGGTGCACAACGGCGTCGCGGCGTTTCCGGAGGCCTGCGACGCGCTGGCGCGGTTCCGCAGCGGCGGCGGGCAGGTGGTGCTCATCACCAATGCGCCGCGGCCCTCGGCCGCGGTGATCGAGCAGCTCGATCGGCTGCAGGTGCCGCGCGCCGCCTATGACGACATCGTCACCTCCGGCGACATCACCCGCAGCGTCATCCGCTCGCGGGCCGGACAGCGCGTCTTCCATCTCGGTCCGCCGCGCGACCGGCCGATCTTCGACGGCATCGAGGTGCGGTTCGCCGACCATGGCGACGCCGATTACGTGGTCTGCACCGGGCTGTTCCACGACGACCGCGAGACCCCGGACGACTACCGCGCCATGCTCGGCGGCATGCAGGCGCGCAACCTGTTCATGGCCTGCGCCAATCCCGACGTGGTGGTCGAGCGCGGCCGGCATCTCGTCTATTGCGCCGGCGCGCTCGCCGATCTCTACCGCAGCCTGGGCGGCGAGGTGCTCTATGCCGGCAAGCCGCACCGTCCGATCTACGACGAGGCGCTCGACAAGGCGGCGCAGGCGCGCGGCCGGCCGATCCTGGCGCGCCGCGTGCTGGCGATCGGCGATTCGATCCGCACCGATTTCACCGGCGCGCGCGAGCGCGGGCTCGATTTCCTGTTCGTCACCTCGGGGATCCATGCCGAGGAACTGGGCGCGCGCGACCGGCCGGAGCGGGCGGCGCTGAGCGAGATGTTCGCGGCCGCCGGCGGCGTGCCGGCGGGGGTGACGGCGCGGCTGCGCTGGTGAGGCGCCTGCGGCTCAGGCCGGCATATGGCCGTTGACGGGCGTGTCGGCGAACACCGCCTCGATCTTGCTCTTCAGCGTCTGCGCGTTGAACGGCTTGACGATGTAGTTGGAAACGCCGGCGCGCTTGGCGGCGATCACGTTGTCGGTCTTGGATTCCGCGGTGATCATGATGAACGGCGTCTGCGCCAGGTCGCGGTCGGCGCGCACCTGCTGCAACAGGTCGTAGCCGGTCATCGGCTCCATGTTCCAGTCGGAGATCACCAGGCCGTAGCGGCGGCTGCGCATCTTCTCCAGCGCGGTGATTCCGTCATGGGCATCGTCGACATGCTCGAAGCCGAGCTGCTTGAGCAGGTTGCGGATGATGCGGATCATCGTGTTGTAGTCGTCGACGACCAGCACCGGAATCGAAAGGTCGATGGCCATGGCATCCAGCCCCGCTAAGTCGGCAGTGTCCTAACACCGGCGGTTGAACAAGCCGTTAAGCCGGGCGATTGATGAAGGATCTGCTAACCCCCCGCTTGACGCGACGGCGCCGAAACCACAGGTTCCGCCGGTCCAACCCGTCCTGCCTGTTCATGATCGGTCAACCACAATCCCAGGGCGCCTTCGTGGTGGCGCGCGGCAGCGTCGCCGACATCGCCGCCGGCGCGCTCGCCGGCGCGGTGGTCGCGATCGGCAATTTCGACGGCGTGCATCGCGGCCATCGCGCCGTGATCGGCGCCGCGCAGGCGCGCGCCCGCGCGCTCGGCCGGCCGGCGGCCGCGCTCACCTTCGAGCCGCATCCGCGCAGCTTCTTTCGCCCGGACCAGCCGGTGTTCCGGCTCAGCGACGAGCGCGCCAAGCTGCGGCTTCTCGCCGGCACCGAACTCGACGGCGCCTTGGTGATGCGTTTCGACGCCGCGCTGTCGCACCTGTCGGCCGAGCAGTTCATCGCCCGCGTGCTGCTCGAACGCTTCCGCATCGCCGGCGCCGCGATCGGCTTCGATTTCCATTTCGGCCATCAGCGCGGCGGCTCGCCGGCCTTCCTGGAGGCAGCCGGCGCGCGGCACGGCTTCGCCGTCGATGTGGTGCCGCCGCTGCAGGACGAGGGCCGCCCGGTGTCGTCCGGCGTGATCCGCGCGGCGCTGGCCGAAGGCCGGGTGGTCGAAGCCTGCGAGCTGATCGGCGCGCCCTGGTTCGTCAGCGGCACCGTGGTGCATGGCGATAAGCGCGGCCGCGCGCTCGGCTTCCCGACCGCCAATATCCGGCTCGATCCGGCCTGCGGCCTCAAGCACGGCATCTATGCGGTGCGGGTCGGCATCGGCGAGGCGCGCCATGACGGCGTGGCGAGCTTCGGCCGGCGGCCGATGTTCGACAACGGCGCGCCGCTGCTCGAAGTGTTCCTGTTCGACTATGCGGGCGACCTCTACGGGCGCGAGATCGACGTCGCCTTCATCGGCTGGCTGCGCGGCGAGGAGCGCTTCGACGGCATCGAGGCGCTGAAACGGCAGATGGACGAGGACAGCGCGCAGGCCCGCGCCGTGCTGGCGCGCGCTCCCGACGCATTTCCGCGGCTCGGCAGGGTGCCGGCCTGAGCGGATCGCATCGCGGCCGAAAGGTGAGGCTGGCTGAAAGGTGAGGCTATTGCCGGGGCTTGGCCGCGGCGGAAGACCGCGCCGGCCTGGCGGTTTGCGGCTTGGCGGCTTTCGGCTGGGACGCCTGCGCAGGCGCGCGGACATTGCCCCAGGGATCGGCGGGCGCCTTCTGGTCGGGACGGCTCTCGGTCGCGGCCCGGTAGGCGCGGTCGATCCGGTCCTGGCGCGCCTGCTCCTCCTCGCTCGGCTTCGGCTTGTCGCCGGGCAGGATGTTGATGCCCATCTGCGCCAGCGCCGGACCGGCCGACAGCGCGGTCAGCAGCGCCGCGAAAACCGCTTTTCTCATCGTTGCCCTCATCCTGAGCGGGCGAAGTCTAGGGCCGCGGCCGGGTGCTGACAACCGCGGCGCCCGGCCTGTCGCCGGGCTTCCGCTTTGCTGCCGCGCGAGGTGTGCTAGTAACCGCGCCAAGGAAGGCCGAGCTTATGACATCCGAGACCAGAACCGACGCCAAAGCCGCCAAGACCGGGCGCGATTATTCCGAGACGCTGTTCCTGCCGCAGACGGATTTTCCGATGCGCGCCGGGCTGCCGCAGAAGGAACCGGAGATTCTGGCGCGCTGGCAGGAGACCGGCCTCTACCGGCAATTGCGCGAGGCCGGGCGCGGCCGGCCGAAATTCGTGCTGCACGACGGGCCGCCCTATGCCAACGGCAACATCCATATCGGCCACGCGCTCAACAAGATCCTCAAGGACGTGGTGACGCGCAGCCAGCAGATGCTCGGCTTCGATTCGAACTACGTGCCGGGCTGGGACTGCCACGGCCTGCCGATCGAGTGGAAGATCGAGGAGGAGAACTACCGCGCGAAGAACAGGAAGAAGCCGGACCTCAGCGATCCCGCGGCGATGATTGCGTTCCGCCAGGAATGCCGCGCCTATGCCGAGCACTGGCTCACCGTGCAGCGCGAGGAGTTCAAGCGGCTCGGCGTCGAGGGCGACTGGGAGCACCCCTACACCACGATGAGCTTCCCCGCCGAGGCGCAGATCGCGCGCGAGATCATGAAATTCGCGGCGAACGGCACGCTCTATCGCGGCAGTAAGCCGGTGATGTGGTCGGTGGTAGAGAAGACCGCGCTCGCCGAGGCCGAGGTCGAGTACGAGGACTACACCAGCGATACCGTGTGGGTGAAGTTTCCGGTCGCCGACGTCGCGCTCGACGACACTGCATCGGCAAAGGAGATCGCTGCGGCGTTCGACGCGGTGTCGCAGGCGTCGGTGGTGATCTGGACCACGACGCCGTGGACGCTGCCCGGCAACCGCGCGGTGTCGTACTCCTCGAAGATCGGATACGGCCTCTACAAGGTCACCGACGCCGCGCCCGACAACTGGGCGAAGTTCGGCGACCTGTTCATCCTGTCGAAGAACCTCGCCGGCGAGGTGTTCAAGCAGGCGCGCGTCACCGCTTATGACAAGGTCGCGGACGTGCCGTCAGAGGTGCTGGCGGGCATGACGCTGCGCCATCCGCTCGCCGGAAAAGGCTACGACTTCGCGGTGCCGCTGCTCGACGGCGATCATGTCACCGACGACACCGGCACCGGTTTCGTGCATACCGCGCCCGGCCACGGCCGCGAGGACTTCGACATCTGGACCGCGCATGCGCGCGCGCTTCAGGCGCGTGGCATCAACACCGCCATTCCCTACACGGTGGACGAGAACGGCGCGCTGACCGCGGCGGCGCCGGGCTTCGAGGGCCGGCGCGTCATCACCGACAAGGGCGACAAGGGCGACGCCAACGAGGCGGTGATCAAGGCCCTGGTCGCGGCCGGCGCCATCATCGCGCGCGGCCGGCTCAAGCATCAGTATCCGCATTCCTGGCGCTCGAAGAAGCCGGTGATCTTCCGCAACACGCCGCAATGGTTCATCGCCATGGACGAGCCGATCGGCGGCGGCTCCGGCAAGGCCGACACGCTGCGCCACCGCGCGCTCGACGCCATCAAGGTGACGCGCTGGGTGCCGGCCGCCGGCGAGAACCGCATCACCGGCATGATCGAGAGCCGGCCCGACTGGGTGATCTCGCGCCAGCGCGCCTGGGGCGTGCCGATCGCGGTGTTCATCCAGGAGAACGCCGACGGCACCGCGACCATCCTCCAGGACGAGGCGGTCAATGCCCGCATCGCCGCGGCGTTCGAGGAGGAGGGCGCCGATGCCTGGTACGCGCCGGGCGCGCGCGAGCGCTTCCTCGCCGAGCGCGCCGGCGAGGGCTGGCGGAAGGTCGACGACATCCTCGACGTCTGGTTCGATTCCGGCTCCACCCACGCCTTCGTCCTGGAGGATCCGGAACATTTCCCCTCGCTCGCCGGCATCCGGCGCAAGACGGACGGCGGCGACGACACGGTGATGTATCTCGAGGGCTCCGACCAGCACCGCGGCTGGTTCCATTCCTCGCTGCTGGAAAGCTGCGGCACGCGCGGCCGCGCGCCCTATGACGTGGTGCTGACCCACGGCTTCGTGCTCGACGAGCAGGGCCGCAAGATGTCGAAGTCGCTCGGCAACGTCACCGCGCCGCAGGACGTGATCCGGCAGTCCGGCGCCGACATCCTGCGGATGTGGGTGTGCGCCTCCGACTATGCCGACGACCTGCGCATCGGCCCGGAAATCCTCAAGACCACGGTCGAGACCTATCGCAAGCTGCGCAACACCTTCCGCTGGATGCTCGGCTCGCTCGCGCATTACCAGGAGGAGGACCGCGTCGCCTTCGACAAGATGCCGGAGCTCGAGCGCTATATGCTGCACCGGCTCGCCGAGCTCGACGCGGCGGTGCGCAAGGCCTATGCCGATTTCGACTACAAGCGCATCTTCGCGGTGGTGTCGGCCTTCATGACCGCGGACCTGTCCGCGTTCTATTTCGACGTGCGCAAGGATTCGCTCTATTGCGATCCGATCTCGGAGGTGCGGCGCAAGGCCTGCCTCACCGTGCTCGACCACCTGTTCCGCTGCACGGTGACCTGGCTCGCGCCGATGCTGTGCTTCACCTGCGAGGAGGTGTGGCTGTCGCGGTTCGGCGCCGACGCGCTGTCGGTGCATCTGCAGACTTTCCCGCAGATTCCGCAGGAATGGCGCGACGAGGCGCTCGCCGCCAAGTGGCGCAAGGTGCGCACGGTGCGCCGCGTCGTCACCGGCGCGCTGGAGATCGAGCGCGCCGCCAAGAGGATCGGCTCCTCGCTCGAGGCCGATCCGATCGTGCATGTCTCCGATCCCGAGCTGTTCGCCGCGGTGGTCGATGTCGATCTCGCCGAGATCTGCATCACCTCGGCGGCGACGCTGGTCGAGGGCGAGGGGCCGGCCGCGGCGTTCCGCCTGCCGGACGTCAAGGGTGTGGCGGTCGTCGTCAACGAGGCGCGCGGCACCAAATGCGCGCGCTCGTGGAAGATCCTGCCGAGCGTCGGCAGCGATCCGCACTATCCCGACGTGTCGCCGCGCGACGCCCGGGCGCTGCGCGAATGGGAGGCGGCCCGCGCCATGGCGGGAGCGGCGCGGTGACGACGCTGCGGTCCTATCTCCGCGGCCCGCTGTCCGGCTTCGGCTTCGCGGTGGCGGCGCTGACCGCGGTCGCCGACCAGGCGTCCAAGCTGTGGGTGCTGTACGGCCTCGACCTCGGCACCGCGGGGCGGCTCGCGGTGGCGCCGTTCGTCGATTTCGTGCTGACCTGGAACCGGGGCATCAGCTACGGCTGGCTGCAGCAGGAGACCGAGCTCGGCCGCTGGCTGCTGCTCGGCCTCAAGGTGGCCGCGGTGGCGGCGCTGTGGGCCTGGCTGTCCCGGGTGACCAACCGCCTCTCGGCGCTGGCGCTCGGCCTCATCATCGGCGGGGCCCTCGGTAACGTGGTCGACCGGGCGGTCCATGGCGCCGTGGTCGATTTCGTCCTGCTCCACGTCGAGACGGTTAACGGCCGGTTCAACTGGTACGTGTTTAACCTCGCCGATGCCGCCATCGTTGCCGGGGTGGTGGGCCTCCTGTATGAATCCCTGGTCGGGCAACGCGCCGCAAAAGCGCCCTGATCCGGGGCAGAATGCCGGTCCGGGGCGCAGTTTGGGCGGAAAGCCTACATCGAGAGCGAGGACGGACGACCGATGCACGACCATTTGCCGGGTTGGACCTTTTCGCTGCGCGCGGCGCTGCTGGCGGCGCTGACCGCCGTCGTTCTGCTGCCGGCGCTGCCGGCGCATGCCGCCGACGATGACGACGAGGAGACCATCGATAACAAGATTTTCCGCAATGTCCTCGAGGGCCTCGGCCTGCGGCCGAGCGACAAGAGCATCGATTACCGGGAGCGCTCGCCGCTGGTGGTGCCGCCCAATCTCTCGACGCTACCGCCGCCGGCCGCCGACGCCCCGGCCAGCGTGCCCGCCAACTGGCCGGTGGACCAGGACGTGAAGCGCGCCCGCGAAGCCAAGGAGGCGGCGCGCAGGCCGCGCTACCGGCAGGGCGATTCGGTGCAGGAGGATGCCCGGGTGCTGCGGCCGGACGAGCTGGCGCGGCCGGGCGCGCGCCGGGGCGACGATTCCCACCACACCACCAAGGAGGAATCGGAGCGGCCGTCGAAGCCGTCGGCGCTCGGCTATGTCGGCAACCTGTTCACCGACGCGTTCAAGAGCAAGAACGAGGAAGTCGCGGTGTTCCGCGGCGAGCCGCCGCGCGAGAGCCTGACGGAGCCGCCGCCGGGCTACCAGACGCCGTCCCCGACCCAGCCCTATGGCCTCACCGGCGTGAAGGCGCTGCCGAAGGCGGAAGGCAAGAACCTGGAACTGCAGCGCTGACGGCAACCGCCGTCACGCTGCGTTGCCATCGTCATCGCGATCCGGCCCGTGGCGCGGCCGCGCGCGTGTTCGGATTCCGCTCCAACCAGAGTGCCGTCATGACCGTTTCGCTCGTCCGCCTGCTCACTCCGGCGCTCGCGGGCCTTGCCGCGGCGTGGGCCGCCTGGCTGCCGTCGCCGGCCGCGGCGCAGAACGGCGGCGGCCCGGCCGTCGCCAATTTCACCCTCGCCAACGGACTCGAAGTGGTCGTGATCCCGGATCACCGCGCCCCGGTGGTGACGCACATGATCTGGTACAAGGTCGGTGCCGCCGACGAGACGCCCGGCAAGTCCGGCCTCGCGCATTTCCTCGAACATCTGATGTTCAAGGGCACGCAGAAGAATCCGGCCGGACGGTTCTCGCAGGTGGTGGCCGAGATCGGCGGCCAGGAGAACGCCTTCACCTCGGCGGACTATACCGGCTATTTCCAGCGCGTCGGGCGCCAGCACCTCAAGTCGATGATGGCGTTCGAGGCCGACCGCATGACCGGCCTGATCCTCAGCGATCCGGTGGTGTTGCCGGAGCGGGACGTCATCCTCGAGGAACAGAACCAACGCATCGGCAACAATCCGTCGGCGCAGCTCGCCGAGCAGATGGATGCCGCGCTGTTCCTGAACTCGCCCTACGGCAAGCCGGTGATCGGCTGGCGCCACGAGATGGAGAAGCTCAGCCGCGAGGACGCGATCGCGTTCTACAGGCGCTTCTACGGGCCCAACAACGCCGTGCTGGTGATCGCCGGTGATGTCGAGGCCGAGGAGGTGCGCCGGCTCGCCGACGAGACCTACGGCAAGATCCCGCGCCGCGCCGATATCGGTCCGCGCAAGCGGCCGCAGGAGCCGCCGCCGGTGTCGCCGCGCACCGTCTCGCTCGCCGACCAGCGCGTCGAGCAGCCGAGCGTGCAGCGCTACTATCTCGTGCCGTCGTCCGCCACCGCGGCCAAGGGCGAATCCGAGGCGCTCGAAGTGCTGGCCCATGTGCTCGGCTCCGGCTCCAACAGCCGGCTCTACCGCGCGCTGGTGATGGAGAAGAAGCTCGCGACCAATGCCGGCGCCTGGTACCAGTCGAACGCGGTGGACATGACCAAGTTCGGCTTCAGCGCCTCGCCGCGGCCGGGCGTCACGCTGGCCGAGGTGGAAGCCGCCGCCGACGCCGAGATCGCGGCGCTGATCGGCAACGGCGTCAACGCGGAAGAGCTCGAACGCTCCAAGACGCGGCTGATCGCCGACGCGACCTATGCGCAGGACAATCAGGCGGCGCTGGCGCGCTGGTATGGCGCATCGCTCACCACCGGCCTCACCGTCGCCGCGGTGAAGTCGTGGCCGGAGCGCATCCGCGCCGTCACCGCCACCGACGTGCAGAACGCCGCGCGGCAATGGCTCGACCTGCGCCGCTCGGTCACCGGATATCTGGTCAAGGATGCCAGCGCGCTGGCGGAGAAGAAATCATGATCGGCCGCAGCCTCGTCGCCTCCGCCGCCGCTGTCGTCACCGCGCTGCTGCTGACCCTCGCGCCGTCGCTGGCGCAGGCGATGGCGATCGAGCGGGTGGTCAGCCCCGCCGGCATCGAAGCCTGGCTGGTGAGCGAGAAGGCGGTGCCGATCGTCGCGCTCAATTTCGCCTTTCCCGGCGGCATGGCGCAGGACCCCGACGACAAGTCCGGCCTCGCCAGCCTGATGGCCAACATGCTCGACGAAGGCGCGGGCGAGCTCGATTCCCGCACCTTCCACGAGCGGCTGGAGAACCGCGCCATCGAGATGACCTTCTCGACCGGCCGCGACTACACCTACGGCTCGCTGCGCACCCTCAACGAGAATCGCGGCGAGGCGGTCGAGCTGCTGCGGCTCGCCCTCAATGCCCCGCGCTTCGACGCCGAGCCGCTGGAGCGCGTGCGCGGCCAGGTGATGGCCGGGCTGATGCGCGAGCGCACCGATCCCAACGCGCTCGCCAGCCGCCGCTGGTGGGAGACCGCCTATCCCGGCCATCCTTACGGCCGCAGCAGCAAGGGCACGCTCGACAGCGTGCCGCGCATCACCGCCGACGATCTGCACGAATTCAGGAAGCGCGTGTTCGCACGCGAGGGCCTCAAGATCGCCATCGTCGGCGACATCGACGCCAGGGCCGCCGGCGAGATGATCGACCGCATCTTCGCCGCGCTGCCGGCGAAGGGCGATCTGCACCCAGTACCCGACGTCATAGCGACCGGCCTCGGCAAGCGCCTCGTGGTCGACGTCAACGTGCCGCAGGCGGTGGTGGCCTTCGGCGCGCCGGGCCTGGCGCGCAGCGACAAGGATTTCATGGCGGGCTATATCGCCAACCACATCCTCGGCGGCGGCACGTTCTCGTCGCGGCTCTACCGCGAGGTCCGCGAGAAGCGCGGGCTCGCTTACGGCATCTCCGAGAATCTCAGTTGGTTCAAGCATTCCGCGGTGACGATCGGCGGCACCCAGGTGCGCGCCGACCGCACCGGCGACGCGCTCGCCATCATCGAGCAGGAGGTCAAGCGGATGGGCGAGGAGGGTCCGACCGCGGAGGAGCTTGCCAAGGCGAAGTCCTATCTCAAGGGCTCCTATGTGCTTGGCCTCGATTCATCGACCAAGATCGCGGCGCAGCTTCTGCAGATCCAGATCGACAATCTCGGCATGGACTACATCACGCGGCGCGATGCGCTGATCGACGCGGTGACGCTCGACGACGTCAAGCGCGTCGCCAGGCGGCTCTATACCAGCGGCCTCCTGGTGACGGTCGCCGGCCGGCCCAAGGGCGTGACGCCCATCGGCCAGTAGCAGCGCGTCAGGGACGAGGGCCGATGCCGCTCATTCAATCGATCGATACCGCGCGCGCCGAGCGCATCGGCGCAAACGGCGTTCCGGCCGATGCGATGCGGCGCATGCTGGAGCGCGCGCATGGCGCGCTCGAGCGGCTGCGTGCCTGGCATGCCGACGGCAGCCTGCCGCTGCTGCGGCTGCCGCAGCGCCACGACGATCTTCCTGCGATCCGCGCCGCCGCGGCGCGGCTTGCCGGCGCGAGCGACGTGGTGCTGCTCGGCACCGGCGGGTCGAGCCTCGGCGGCCAGGCGCTGGCGCAGCTTGCCGGCTATGCCGTGCCGGGCGTCGGCGCGCTGCGGCCGCCGCCGCGCCTGCACTTCATGGACAATCTCGATGCCGCAAGCTTCACCGCGCTGCTGGAGAAGCTGCCGCTCGATACCACGCGTTTCGTCGCGATCTCGAAATCCGGCGGCACCGGCGAGACGCTGATGCAGACCATCGCGGTGCTCGCCGCGCTGAAGCAGGCCGGCCTCAAGCCGGCCGATCACATGCTCGGCCTCACCGAGCCGGCGCGGCCCGGCAGGAAGAACGGCCTGCGCGATCTGCTCGATGCGCACCGCGTCGCCATGCTGGAGCACGATCCCGGCGTCGGCGGCCGCTTCTCGGTGCTGACCAATGTCGGCCTGCTGCCGGCCGCCGTGCTCGGCCTCGACATTGCCGCGATCCGCGCGGGCGCCGCGAAGGCGCTTGCGCCGGTGCTGGCGAAAGCGCCGGCCGCCGAAGTGCCGGCGGCGCTCGGCGCCGCGCTCGCGATCGCGGCGGCGGAGCACGGCAGGACCATTGCCGTGCTGATGGCTTATGCCGACCGGCTGGAGCGCTTCACCCGCTGGTATGTGCAGCTGTGGGCCGAAAGCCTCGGCAAGGACGGCAAGGGCACGACGCCGGTCGGCGCGCTCGGCCCGGTCGACCAGCACAGCCAGTTGCAGCTCTATCTCGCCGGGCCGCGCGACAAGCTGTTCACCATTATCACCGTCGGCAATCAGGGCGGCGTGCCGCTCGATGCGGAGCTGGCCGCGCTCGCCGGCGAGCCGGGCTTCGGCGGCAAACGGATCGGCGACCTCGTCGCCGCGCAGGGCCGCGCCACCGCCGACACGCTGGCGAGCAACGGCTGCCCGGTGCGCAGCATCGCGCTGCCGGCGCTCGACGAGGCGGCGCTCGGCGAATTGCTGATGCATTTCATGCTGGAGACCATCATCGCCGCGCATCTCCTCGGCGTCGATGCCTTCGACCAGCCGGCGGTGGAAGAGGGCAAGGTGCTGGCCAAGCGCTATCTGGCGGAAGGCTGAACGCGCCGCGACGGCTCGGCCCGCGCCGGGTCAGAGCGTTTTCGAGCGAAGTGGATACCGGTTCGCGTTGAGAAAACGCGATAAATCAAAAACCTAAAGTCTTCACCGTTTCAAAGAAACGGTGAAGACTTTAGAGTGTGCGTATGATCCGCGTCACCGACACCATCGCGCTCGACGAGGCCGAGCTGATCGAGCGCTTCGTGCGCGCCTCCGGTCCGGGCGGACAGAACGTCAACAAGGTGTCCTCGGCGGTGCAGTTGCGCTTCGACGTGCGGCATTCGCCGTCGCTGCCCAACGATGTCGCGATCCGGCTGATGCGGCTTGCCGGCAAGCGCATGACCAAGGACGGCGTGCTGGTGATCGACGCGCGCCAGCACCGCACCCAGGAACGGAACCGCGCCGACGCCCGCGACCGGCTCATCGAGCTGATCCGACAGGCCGCGGTGAAGCCGGTGCCGCGCCGCGCCACCAGGCCGACCAAGGCGTCGCAGCAGCGCCGCGTCGAGGGCAAGAAGAAGCGCTCCGGCATCAAGTCGCTGCGCGGCAAGGTGTCGTTCGACTAGACAGAGCGGTACTCTCACCGTTCGTCCCTGCGCACACAGGGACCCACGCTTAGTAACAAAGGCAGTTGTGCCAGTGGCCAAGTGTGGATTCCCGCGTTCGTGGGAATGAGCGGATCGCCACCTCCGTTCGTCCCCGCGAAAGCGGGGACCCACGTTGAGTAACAGAGGCAGTTGTGCCAGCGGCCAAGCGTGGATTCCCGCGTTCGCGGGAATGAACGGATCGTCACCTCCGTTCGTCCCCGCGAAAGCGGGGACCCGCGCTTAAGCGTGGATTCACGCTTGCGCGGGAATGAACGGCCACAGTGAGGCCAGGTCGGGCGGAAGAATAACGGGCATGGCTGGCTGGAGCAGGTCGCCCCTGCGGCGTGGGCCTTCTAAACTCGGGCCGATTCCGAATCAGGTACCGCATGCCCGTCCGCCAGCTCTCCGAGGCCGTCATCAACCGCATCGCCGCCGGCGAGGTGGTGGAGCGCCCGGCGAGCGCGGTGAAGGAGCTGGTCGAGAACGCGCTCGACGCCGGCGCGCGCCGCATCGAGGTCGCGACCGAGGGCGGCGGCCGCCGGCTGATCCGCGTCACCGACGACGGCGCCGGCATGACGCGCGGCGATCTCGCGCTCGCGGTCGAGCGCCACGCCACCTCCAAGCTCGACGGCGACGACCTGTTGGCGATCCGCACGCTCGGCTTCCGCGGCGAGGCGCTGCCGTCGATCGGCGCGGTGGCGAAGCTCACCATCGCCACCCGTCATGCGGATGAGCCGCATGCCTGGACCCTGACGGTCGATGCCGGCGACAAATCCGAAGTCCGGCCGGCGGCGCTGAGCGAGGGCACGCGGGTCGAGGTGCGCGACCTGTTCCACGCCACTCCGGCGCGGCTGAAATTCCTCAAGACGGATCGCACCGAAGCCGAGGCGGTGCGCGAGGTGGTGCGCCGCCTCGCCATGAGCCGGCCCGACGTGGCGTTCACGCTGGCCGGCGAGGATCGCGCGCCGGTGACGTGGGCCGCGGCGTTGCCGGGCGGTGCCGGCCGGCTGGCGCGGCTCGCCGACGTGCTCGGCCCTGAATTTCGCGCCAACGCGGTCGAGGTGCAGGGCGAGGTCCACGGCGTCGCGGTCGAGGGCTTCGCGGCGCTGCCGACCTTCAGCCGCGCCAATGCGCTCGGCCAATACCTGTTCGTCAACGGCCGCCCGGTGCGCGACAAGCTGCTGCTCGGCGTGGTGCGCGCCGCCTATGCCGACTATCTGCCGCGCGACCGCTATCCGATGGTTGCGCTGTTCGTCACGCTCGATCCGCGCGAGGTCGACGTCAACGTGCATCCGGCCAAGACCGAGGTCCGGTTCCGCGATCCGGGCCTGGTGCGCTCGGTGCTGATCAACGCGCTGAAGACGGCGCTGGCGCGCGACGGCCAGCGCGCCGCCACCACCGGCGGCAGCGCGACCGTCGCCGCGTTCCGGCCGGCGGCGTTCCCGCGCGGCGGCTACGACTGGCGGCGCTCGCCGGCGCGGCCGGCCGCGGCGATGCCGCTGCGCGGCGGCTTTACCGAGGTCGCGCCGCTACGCGGCGGATTGGCGGAAGCGGCGCAGGCGGCGTTCGACGCCGGCCTGCCGGCCGCGGAGCTGCGCGAGGATGCCGTGGCGCCGGCTGCGCCCGATCTCCTCGACCATCCGCTCGGCGCGGCGCGCGCGCAGCTCCACGAGACCTATATCGTGGCGCAGACCCGCGACGGCCTCGTCATCGTCGATCAGCACGCCGCGCATGAGCGGCTGGTCTACGAGCGCATCAAGGCGGCGATCGACGCGCACGGCGTGGCGCGGCAGATCCTGCTGATCCCGGAAATCGTCGAACTCGACGAAGCCGACGTCGCGCGGCTCGTCGCTCGCGCCGGCGAGCTCGAAAAGTTCGGCCTGCTGATCGAGCCGTTCGGGCCCGGCGCGGTGGCGGTGCGCGAGACGCCGGCGCTGCTCGGCGAGGTCGATGCCCGCGCGCTGATCCGCGATCTCGCCGAGCACATGGCGGAATGGGACGAGACGCTGCCGCTCGAACGGCGCCTGCTGCATGTCGCCGCGACCATGGCGTGCCATGGCTCGGTGCGCGCCGGCCGCAGGCTCAAGCCCGAGGAGATGAACGCGCTGCTGCGCGAGATGGAGGCGGTGCCGAATTCCGGCCAGTGCAACCACGGCCGCCCGACCTATGTCGAATTGAAGCTCACCGACATCGAGCGGCTGTTCGGGCGGCGCTAGAGCAGGATCGCTGCGAATTGAAGCATGCTCTATCCTCGTTCATTCCTGCGACAGCAGGGACGAACGGAGGCAAAAGCCGATTCTATTTAAACCGATAAGACTCTAGACTCACGAACTCCGCCGCAGGATGACGAACGTGGTGTCGTCATAGGCGCGCCGCTCCAGCTCCGCGAATCCCGCCGGCGCCGTGAAGCCGGCATCGGTCGCTTCCTCGACGACGATCAATGCATCGTCGGTGAGCCAGCCGCCGGCGCGCGCCGCGATCAGCGCCTGCTCGGCCAGTCCCTTGCGATAGGGCGGATCGAGGAAGGTGAGCGAGAACGGCGCGATGGGATGCGCCGGGCCGAGCCTGGTCGCGTCGCGGCGGAAGATGCGGGTGACGCCGGCGAGCCCGAGCGCGGCGACGTTCTCGCGCAGCAGCGCGCGGGCTTCCGCGCCGTCGTCGACGAACAGGCAATAGGCGGCGCCGCGCGAGATCGCCTCGAAGCCGAGCGCGCCGGTGCCGGCGAACAGGTCGAGCACGCGCGCGCCGGTGACGGGATCGCCGTAGGCGTGGATCAGGATGTTGAACAGGCTCTCACGCAGCCGGTCGGCGGTCGGCCGCACGCCCTGCGATCGCGGCGCGGCGAGGGGACGGCCGCGCAGCCTGCCGCCGACGATGCGCATCAGCGCGGCCTCGATGGCCGCGGCCCGCCGGAGCGGTCGCCGCGGCCGCGGCGGCGCTTGCGGGGCGGGCGATCCGGCGGCTTCGCCTGCGCCTCTCGTGCGGCCGACCGGGCATCGTCGCGCCGGCGCGCCGCGCCGCGCGCCTTGTCTGCGACGCGCGCCTTGTCGTCGTGCTCCCTGCGGCGCGGATCCGCCGCTGGCGCCGCGGCGGCGCTGTGATCGAGCACCGGACCGGCGAAATCCGCCTTGGCCTTCTCGGCCAGCGCCGGGCCGAGCGCGGCCTTCAGCGCTGCGGTCTCGACCTCCTGCACCGCGCCGGGCGGCAGGTCGCCGAGCTCGAACGGCCCGAACGAGACGCGGATCAGCCGGTTGACCTTGAGGTTCAGCGAGCGCAGCACGTTGCGCACCTCGCGGTTCTTGCCCTCGCGGATCGCGACGCCGAGCCAGACATTGGCGCCCTGCGTGCGCTCCAGCGCCGCCTCGATCGGCCCGTAGCGGATGCCGTCGATGGTGATGCCGCCGCGCAGGCGGTCGAGCTGCTCCTGCGTCACGCGGCCGAAGGCGCGCACGCGGTAGCGCCGCAGCCAGCCGGTCTCCGGCAGTTCCAGCACGCGGGCGAGCCCGCCGTCATTGGTCAGGAGCAGCAGGCCCTCGGTGGTGAGATCGAGCCGGCCGACGCTGATCAGCCGCGGCAGGTGCCTGGGCAGCGCGCCGAAGATGGTGGGCCGGCCTTCGGGATCGTGATGCGTGGTCACGAGCCCGGCCGGCTTGTGGTGCAGGAACAGCCGCGTGCGCTCGCGCAGCCGCAGCGGCTCGCCGTCCACCGCGATGACGTCGCGCGCCGTGACGTTGAGCGCCGGCGAGGCGATCACCGCGCCGTTGACGCTGACGCGGCCGGCGGCGATCCATGCCTCGGCCTCGCGGCGCGAGGCGAGCCCCGCCCGCGCCATCACCTTGGCGATGCGCTCGCCGGATTTGCTGTCGCCGTTGCCCATGATCGCCGTCATGCCCGGCTTTATGCCGGCCCGCCACGTCTTTATACAGGTTTCGCAACAAGGACGAGGATGGCCGCATCAGGCCGCCGCGACGGTGCCATGGCGATGCCTTCCTTCATGCAGCTTGCGCTCGACGAGGCCCGCGCCGCGGCGGCGCGCGGCGAGGTGCCGGTCGGCGCGGTGATCGTCCGCGACGGCGTGGCGATCGCGCGCGCCGGCAACCGCACGCTCGCCGGCCGCGATCCGACCGCGCATGCTGAGCTGCTGGCGATCCGTGAGGCCGCGACGGTGCTCGGCAGCGAACGGCTCACCGACTGCGATCTCTATGTGACGCTGGAGCCGTGCACGATGTGCGCGGCGGCGATCTCGTTCGCGCGCATCCGGCGGCTCTATTACGGCGCCGCCGATCCCAAGGGCGGCGCGGTCGATCACGGCGTGCGGTTCTTCGCCGCGACCACCTGCCATCACCGTCCGGAGGTCTATGGCGGCATCAATGAAAGCGAGGCCGGCGCGCTGCTGAAAGCCTTCTTCGCGGCGCGCCGCGCGGCAGAAGAGGATTAGATCGGCAGATTAGATCACCAAATCAGATCACCTTGTCGACGAACTGGCCGCAGCCATCCTGCGGCGCGGTATCGTCATGCCGGCCGTCGTCGGGCCTGCGGTCGGCCCGGTTGCGGCGCTGCTCGGTGTCGTGATCGATGCCCTCCGCGGGCGGCGCAGCAGGGATGCGCGGCACCAGCGCGGGGCCGATGCCGGTGGTCCGGGGTGTTCTGCCGACCGTGGACATGCCGCCAGTCTGCACCGCAAGGTTCGAAGAATGGACTTGCGAATCCTGTAAAATGCATTGCGCGGCATTAGCGATTAACGAACCGTTACGCGCGCCGGCCTAGCGGAAGAAATCCGCGAGCGCGCGTGCCGTATCCGTGGGGTTCTCCTCGGTCAGAAAATGGCCGCTGTCGATCGCCGCGCCCTGCACGTGGTCGGCCCATTGCTGCCAGATCGGCAGCGGTCCGCCGGTCTCGCTGGGGATGCCGGCCAAGCCCCATAGCGCCAGCATCGGGCAGGCGATCTTGCGGCCGGCGGCGCGGTCGGCCTCGTCATTGGCGAAGTCCTGGTCGCGTCCGGCGCGATAGTCCTCGCAATGCGCATGGATGCGCAGCGGATCGGAGAACGCGGCGCGGTAATGCGCGAGCGCGCGCGGATCGAAGGCGGACAGGTCCTTGGCCTTGCTCCAGCTTGCCATCTTCCACTCGAGATAGGCGACCGGCGCCTTCTCGATCAGCATCTCCGGCAGCGGCGCGGGCTGCGCCAGGAACGTCCAGTGCCACACCTTCATCGCCATGTTGCGGTCCATGCGCTGCCACATCGCGTAGGTCGGCACGATGTCGAGCGTGGCGAGCTTCTCCAGCCGGTGCGGATGATCGAGCGCGAGCCGATAGGCGACGCGGCCGCCGCGATCATGGCCGGCGAGCCGGAAGCGGACATGGCCGAGCGCTTCCATCAGCTCGATCATCGCCGTCGCCATCGACCGCTTGTCGTATGGCGCGTGATCGGGACCGGCCTCCGGCACCGCGGACCAGCCGTAGCCGGGCAGGTCGGGAATGATCAGCGAGAACGACTGCGCCAGCTCTGGCGCCACGCGGTGCCACATCACGTTGGTCTGCGTGTAGCCGTGCAGCAGCAGCAGCGGCGGGCCGCTGCCGCCGCTGCGGACGAACAGCTTGCCGGCGGAGGTCGGGATCCAGTGCGACTGGAAGCCGGGGAACAGGTCGGCGAGATCAGGCATCGGAGCACTCGGCGTTGGACCGCGTCAGCCTACGATGCGCGCGCCGGCATGCAAGGCCCGGCCGAAGCCGGGCCCTGCCGTGTGCGAGATGGTGTGCAGGCCGGAACAGCCGTCAGCTTGCCGGCAGGCCGTGATCGCGCTCGATCATGGCGCGGATGAACGGATCGGGATCGGCGCCGACGATCTGACCGTTGTCGATCACCACGGTACTCGGTTCGGCATAGCCGTCGCCGGGAACGGCGGTTGCGCGCGCATAGGCGCCGTGTGCGGATACGCGGTGATGGCTTGCCGCGAAGGCGGGCGAGGCGGCCGCCAGGGCAAGAGTCAGCGCGGTGAATGCCAGTGTCTTCATGACGGATCTCCGAAATGTCATCGGGAATCGTCGCCCTCGCCGCGAAGCTAGGAGACGAATGCGGCACGGCATCCGATCCATACGCATGCGTGCCATGCCGCGTGGCGAATTTACGCGGCGGTTACGCGCGCGGTGGTGTTGCGGCAGAACGATGGCGAAACCGCGCACGCCGCGCGGCCCATCACGCGCGCGTGTTAGCGCACCAGCCCGTCACGCACGCGTCAGCGCACGCCAGCCCATCACGCGCGCGTCAGCGCGCGCCATCCAATGTCGCGGCGGCAGAAGCCGCCGGGCCAGCGGATCGCATCGACCGCGGCATAGGCGCGCCGCTGCGCCTCGGCGACCGTCTTGCCGGTGGCGCAGACATTGAGCACGCGGCCGCCGGTGGCGAGGATGCGGCCGCCTTCGGCGCGGGTGCCGGCGTGGAAGATCTCGACGCCCTCGAGCGCCGCGGCGGCGTCGAGCCCGTCGATCACCGTGTTCTTCTCGTAGACGCCGGGATAGCCGTTCGCCGCCATCACCACGGTGAGCGCGGCGTCGGGAAACCAGCGCAGGTCGAAATTGCGGAGCTGGCCGTCGCAGGCCGCGAGCAGCGCCGGCACCAGGTCCGACATCAGGCGCAGCATCAGCACCTGGGTTTCCGGATCGCCGAAGCGGGCATTGTATTCGATCAGCTTCGGGCCGCTGTCGGTCAGCATCAGCCCGGCGAACAGCACGCCCTTGTAGGGCGCGTCCATCGCCGCCATGGCGCGCACCGTCGGCAGCACGATCTCGTCCATCACCTGCCGGGTGATCTGCGGCGTCATCACCGGCGCCGGCGAATAGGCGCCCATGCCGCCGGTGTTGGGACCCTTGTCGCCGTCGAAGGCGCGCTTGTGGTCCTGCGCCGAGGCGAGCGGGATCGCGGTCTCGCCGTCGCACAGCGCGAAGAACGAAGCTTCCTCGCCGGCGAGGCATTCCTCGATCACCACCTCGCCGCGTCCGCCGGCAAAGATCGCGTCCACCGCGGCGAGCGCTTCGTCCACGGTCTCGGCAACGGTGACGCCCTTGCCGGCGGCGAGCCCGTCGGCCTTGACCACGATCGGCGCGCCCTGGGCGCGGATGTAATCCTTCGCCGCTGCGGCGGCGTCGAAGCGCCGGTAGGCGGCGGTGGGAATGCCGTTGTCGCGGCACAGGTCCTTGGTGAAGCCCTTGGAGCCTTCGAGCCGCGCCGCCGCGCGGGTCGGTCCGAACGCCTTGATGCCGGCGGCGGCAAGATCGTCGACGATGCCGGCGACCAGCGGCGCCTCGGGGCCGACCACCACCAGGTCGATGCGCCTGTCCTTGCAGAATGCGATCACCGCGGCGTGGTCGGCGACGTCGAGCGCGACGATCTCGGCCTCGCGCGCGATGCCGGCATTGCCCGGCGCGCAGTAGAGCCGGTCGGTGAGCGGGCTCGCCGCGATCTTCCAGGCCAGCGCGTGCTCGCGGCCGCCGGAACCGATCAGGAGGATGTTCATGCCTGCCACAGTGTTCGCCGCACCCGCTGCTATTGCCCCTGTCATGCCCGGGCTTGGCCCCGCCATCCAGTCTCGCGCCTGAATTTTCCCGGATTTTTGACGGAAAGGGCCGGCCGTTCTGGTGTAGGATAGTCCATCCCATCACAGCAGAGAGATTCGTCCCGCATGGACGCCGACGCGCGCATCAATGTCGTGGAACTGACCGTCAGCGAGCTCTCGATGGCGCTCAAGCGCACCATCGAGGACGCCTACGGCTATGTCCGGCTGCGCGGCGAGATTTCCGGCTATCGCGGACCGCATTCCTCCGGCCACTGCTATTTCGCCCTCAAGGACGAGGGCGCGCGCATCGACGCGGTGATCTGGAAAGGCACCTTCGGCCGCATGAAGGTGAAGCCGGAGGAGGGGCTGGAGGTCGTGGTCACCGGCCGCGTCACCACCTATCCCGGCCGCTCCAACTACCAGATCGTCATCGAGACGCTGGCGCCGGCCGGCGTCGGCGCGCTGATGGCGCTGCTCGAGCAGCGCAAGAAGGCGCTCGCCAAGGAGGGCCTGTTCGACGAGGCGCGCAAGCAGCTGCTGCCGTTCCTGCCCGAGGTGATCGGCGTCGTCACCTCGCCGACTGGCGCGGTGATCCGCGACATCCTGCACCGGCTGACCGACCGCTTCCCGCGCCGCGTCATCGTCTGGCCGGTGCGGGTGCAGGGCGAGACCTCGGCGGCCGAGGTCGCCGCCGCGATCGCCGGCTTCAACGCGCTGCCGGCCGACGGGCCGATTCCGCGGCCCGACCTGCTGATCGTGGCGCGCGGCGGCGGCTCGCTCGAGGACCTGTGGTCGTTCAACGAGGAGATCGTGGTGCGCGCCGCCGCCGCCAGCATGATCCCGCTGATCGCGGCTGTCGGCCACGAGACCGACGTGACGCTGATCGACTTCGCCGCGGACCGCCGCGCGCCGACGCCGACCGCGGCCGCGGAGATGGCGGTGCCGGTGCGCGCCGAACTGCTGACGCGGCTCGCCGCGCTCGGCGCGCGGCAGGTCGCGTGCTGGCAGCGCGGCCTCGAGCATCGCCGCAAGGAGTTGCGCGCGCTGGAGCGGGCGCTGCCGAAGCGCGAGCGGCTGTTCGAGCACCAGCGCCAGCGTCTCGACATGCTGGCGGAGCGGCTGCCGCGGGCGCTGCGCGCCAACGCGCAGGTGCATCACCGCCAGCTCGACCGCGTCGCCGCGCGGCTTGCGCCGCAGCTTCTGCGCGGGCGGATCGAGCGCTGCGTCGAGCGCATCGGCGTGCTCGGCGGCCGCGCGCGGCGCTCGGCGCGGGTCTATCTGGCGCAGCGCGCCGCGCTGCTCCATCGCGTCGATTTCGACCACCGCGCAGCGCGCGCCTTCGCCGTCTGCCACGAGCGGCGCGCGGTCCAGCTCGCGCGCGCCGGCGAGCTTTTGAAGGCGTTCTCCTATCGCGGCGTGCTGGCGCGCGGCTTCGCCCTGGTGCGCGACGACCGCGGCCGGCCGCTGCGCTCGGCCGCCGCGGTGGCGGCCGGCGCGCGGCTCGAGATCGAGTTCGCCGACGGCCGACGCGGCGCGATCGCCGACGGCGCCACGGAGGTGGCAGCGCCGTCGGCGAGGCCGCCCGTGAGGCCGAAGCGCAAGCCGGCTTCGGACCAGGGCGACCTGTTCTGAGGATCGCCGCGGCCGCCGGTCAGAACCGCACGCTGGCGAACAGCCGCACCGTGCGGCCGGGCATCAGCACCTCGTCCTTCTTGAACGACACCGAATTGCGGATGTCCTCGTCGAGCAGGTTGTTGCCGACAATGCCGACGGTGAACGCGGTCGGCTCGCCGGGCGCCGGGTTCTTGAACTTGCGCGTATAGGACAGCTCCGCCTTCAGGAGGTTGTAGCCGCTGGTCGGCGTTTCCACCGCCGCGATGTTGTTCTGCTCGAACGCATGCAGCAGGCCGATGCGGGCGAACCACTCGGCGCTGCGGAAATACACGCCGCCGCCGAGCCGCTGCGGCGGGATGCGCGGCACATAGGAGCCGTCGTCGAAGGTGGCATGGACGATGTCGTACTGACCGTCGATGCCGATCAGGCCGTTGCCGACCGGCGCGATGTCCCACTGCGCCTGGACCTCGGCGCCGCGGAACGTGGCATTGCGCTGCGAGTAGATCGCTTGGTTGAGCTCCGTGCCGCCGCCGCCCGGCGTGCACGAGGCGAAATCGTCGTCGCAGGTCTCGCCGGTGAGGTGGCGGTAGATGAAGCCGTTGAAGCGCGTGTAATACGCGGTCGCCTCGAACCGGAACGGACCGCCGGCGTGGCGCAGGCCGGCTTCGATCGACTTGGCGGTCTCGATGCCGAGATTCGGATTGCCGATGTCGAACGTTCCGGTCGCCTCGTGGACGCCGCGGGAGAACAGCTCCGGTCCGCGCGGCGCGCGCTCGACATATTGCGCCGTCACGCTGGCGGCGAAGCCGTAGGGCAGGTTCTTGATCAGGCCGACCGCGGCGCTCGCCGGCGTGAAGCTGCGGTCGCGGGCGATCGTCACGTCGGGATCGACGAACATGTCCGGCACCGATCCGGTGACGTTGACCCGCTCGATGCGGCCGGAGAGCTGCGCCGTCAGCGTGTCGTCGAATTTCAGCTCGTTGAAGATGTAGCCGGCGAGGCTGCGGGCGTGGTTGGGGTCGAACAGGCCGCCTTCGCGTCCCGGCGCGTCGAGATTCTGGTTCGACGCCTGCACGCCGATCGCGGTGGTCAGCGCCGCGAACCGCAGGTCGAACGGCGCGAACTGCGTCTCGACCCGCGCTTCCTGGGCGCGGTTGGTGAAGGTCTGCTGGATGCCGTAGAAGCCGCCCTCGTCGGCGATCTCGTGATGCTTGTAGTCGGTGGCGCTGAGCCAGAACCGCACCGCCTCGACTGCGGAGGATTGCGGGCGGAACTCGCCCTTGCTGGTGACCTTGGTCTGCTGCATCTCGATCGAGGTGCGGGTCTCGGTCGCTTCCTGGCCGGGCACGTTGTAGCGGTTGTCGAAGCGCGACACTGCGACGCCGACGAAGCCGCCGTCGAAGATGTAGGAGCCGCCGATCGCCTCGCCGTTCGAGCGCAGCGCCGAGTTCGGCTGCCGGCCGTGGACCTCCGGCGCCGGCGCTTCCGGGAACAGGTAGGGATAGCTGGGGATGCCGTAGTCGCCGGCGTTGCGGCCGTAGGCGTCGAGGTGGAGCGCGACATTGCCCTTGCCGGCATCGAGCAGCACGCCGCCCTCGACGCCGCGATCGACGGAATTGTAGGCGCCCCTGAATTCGGCGCCGAAGCCGCGCGGCGGCACCGCGGTGGGGATGCGGTTGTTGTCGACATTGACGACGCCGCCGATCGCCTGCGAGCCGTAGCGCAGCGTCGCCGGGCCGCGGATTACCTCGATCTTCTCCGCGGCGAGCGGGTCGATCGGCACGCCGTGGTCTTCGCCGACATCGGACATGTCGTTGACGCCGAGGCCGTTCTCCTGGATGCGGACGCGGTGGTTGTCGAGGCCGCGGATGATCGGCCGGCTCGCGGCGCCGGGCGCGAAGGACGAGCCGGTGATGCCCGGCTTCGAGAACAGCGCATCGCCGAGCGTCGAGCCGCCGTTGCGCTGCAATTCCTCCTTCGGCACCACCGTGACGGTAGCGAACTGATCGGTGACGATCGGCAGCGTGCCGAGCGGCGCGCTCTCGTCGGTCTCGGCGGGAGGCGCCGGCCGCGCGATCGGGCTCGGCGCCCGCACCACGACTTCGGGAAGCGCGACCTGCGCCGACGCGGCACATGGCGCGAGCAAGGGCGCGAGGGCGGCGCCCGCGAGCAGCAATCTGCGATGAGGCAACATAAACATGAATCCTGACGTGACGCGCGGAGACAGCGCGGCGCCGGTGGCGCCGCGCGCGGAAGCAGCGTGAGGTCAGGCTTGCGGCGGGCCGCGGGCGCGGAACTGATCGCGATGCGTGGGGCGGGTCGCCGCGGCGGGCGAAGCCGGCCACGCCACGCGCGCGAAGGCGGGCGTCGCCAGGACGACCGGCGCCGGCAAGGCGAGCGTGCCAGCGAGATGGATGACGGCGCAGACCGCGCAGCCGTCAGGGCCGGGATGCTGCGGATCGTCGGCCGGCGTGGACGCGCCGGCGGCGATGCCCGCCGTCAATCCGGCATGAACGTCGGGGACATGAACGTGGCCGAACGACACGGCAAGCTGCACGGCGAGCGCCAGCAGCGCGAGCCAGGCCGTTCCTCGTTCGTTGCCGCGAAACCAGCGCATCCCCGTCCGCCCGAATGTAACAATGTTACATTACGCGCCCGACCCGGCCTGTCAATTGCGCCGGCTGCTGCCCTGTGATTTCAGCGACCCGGGAACTCAGCGCGCCAGGAATTCCTGCACCCGGCGGATGGCGTCGTCGCGCGCCGCGGCATTGGTGCCGACATGGACGCGGCCGCTCACCGCCACGGTATTGGCGATGCCGCTGAGCTCGTGCACCGGCTCGTTGGCGCGATCGAAGAAGTGGTAGGCGCCCGGATAGACGATGAGCTGCACGCGAGCGCTACGGCCGCGCGCGCCGGCGGCCATCTGCTCGCAGGCCGCGGCGCTGGTCCAGTCGTCGGCCTTGCCGATCAGCACCAGCGCCGGCACCCGTCCGCTCCACGCGGTCAGGCCGAGCCTCCCGCAGGCCGGGTAGAAGGCGATCGCAGAGCGGAAGTCCGGGGTGCCGTCGCGCACCTCGGCGCGGCGGCGGATGGCGTAGAGCGCGGCGGTGCCGCCGTGCGACCAGCCCATCAGCGATACGCGGTCGGCGATGCTCCATTGCTGCACCTGGACCCAGCGCCGCGCCGCATTGGCGTCGCCGATGCGCGCGCGCGAGGCGCGCACCGCGCGCTCGCGCACCCGGCACTGCGAGCCGTGGCCGCGCGAGCCGAAGCTGTCGGGAAAGATCACCGCATAGCCGAGTGCCGCCAGCCGCTCGCCCCAATCGCGATAGGGCGGCAGGATCGCGCCGGAGGCGTCGTTGAGCCCCTCGCAGCCGTGCATCGCCACCACCGCCGGATAAGGGCCGGCGCCGGCGGGCCGGAACAAGGCGGCCTGCAGTTTGACGTCCGACAGCGGGATTTCGACACGCTCAAGGGCACGCGCGCTGCCGGCCGAAAGGACCATCGCAGCCATCAGGAGAAGCAATCGTCGCATCGACATCCCGTCCGCTTCGGTTCCAAACATTATCATGGGATCGCGCCGGCGCGCATAACAGCCCCGTTATCACGGGCGCCAGGGTTTCGCCGGGCGGGCCGAGCCATTATGGTAGCGGCGTCCGCGCTGCTCATGGCATCGGGACTTGTGGCGTCGAGACTTGCGGCGTCGGGACTTGCGGAGGATCGCGTGCTCAACCGTTCGGAACGCTTCAACCCTGCCGGCGGGGAGGCCGAGGTCAAATATCTCGACGGCGATTTCCGCGTGATCCGGCCGGGCGCGTTCGTGCGCTGCGCCGTCACCGGCGTTCCGATCCCGCTCGAAGAGCTGAAATACTGGGACGTCGATCGCCAGGAAGCCTATGCCTCGCCGGAAGCGGTGATGCAGCGCCAGAACGAGATCAAAGTCGCATCCCGCTGAGCACGAAGCCGGCGAACCGCTGCCGCTCCTCGAGCGCCAGCGTCACCGGCAGGACCTCGCTGCGCTTGGCCAGTTCGGCGAGCGCAGGATCGCCGGCGAGACGGGCCGCATCCTTCTCCGTGGTGACGAGATCCAGTCCCTCGCGCTGCGCTTCGCCGAGCAGCGCCGCGGCGTCGCGCGCAGTGTAGCGGTGATGGTCGGCGAAGGCGCGGCAGCGCATGGGCGCAACGCCGGCCGCTGCGAGCGTGCCGAAGAACTTGTCCGGATCGCCGATGCCGGCAAAGGCGAGGAGCCGGCGGCCGCGCAGCCGCGCCACGGCGGCGGCATCGGGCGCGAGCGTCGCGCGGAAGACCGCGAGCCCGCGTGCCGCGGCGGCGGCGATCACGGCGGCGGCGCCGTCCGGCCCGCCGATCACCAGCAGCGCATGGATATGATCGAGCTGCGCCGCGAGCGGCGCGCGCAGCGGGCCCGCCGGGAAGACGCGGCCATTGCCGATGCCGCGACGGCCGTCGAGGACAGCGATCGCGAGCGTCTTGCGCAGCGACGGGTTCTGCAGCCCGTCGTCCATGACGATGACGCTCGCGCCCTGCGCGCGCGCCAGCGCCGCGCCGGCCGGCCGGTCGCGCGCGACGATCGTGGGCGCGGCGCGCGCCAGCAGCAGCGGCTCGTCGCCGACCGCGGCTGCGGCCATGCCGGCCGCAACCCGCAGCGGCCCGCGCTCGCGTCCGCCATAGCCGCGCGTGAGCATGAACGGCCGTTCGCCGGCCTCGGTCAGCAGCCGCGCCAGCGCGATCGCGGTCGGCGTCTTGCCGCTGCCGCCGAGCGTGAGATTGCCGACGCAGATCACCGGCACACCGGCCGCGGCGCCAGGCCGGCGCATGCGCGCCGCCGCCACCGCGCCGTAAAGCGCGCCAAGTGGCGCCAGCAGCGCGCCCGCCGGACCGTCCGTCCACCAGAAGGCCGGCTCACGCATTGGCGTTGCGGTAGTCCTGCCGCACCTGCAGAAGGTAAGGATCGAGCGCCGCCGCGGTGCGCTCCAGCGCGCCGCCGAGCGCATCGACGGTCTTGCGCGCGGCGTCCGCCACCGCAGCCCGCGCGGCCGGATCGCCGAGCCACGCGCCGGCGCGCAATGCGAGCTTGCTGGCATCGCTGACCACGGCGGCGCCGTGCGCCTTGTCGAGCGCGGCATAGATGTCGGCGAAATTGCCGACATGCGGGCCGTGCAGGATGGCGGCGCCGAGCTTGGCCGGCTCGATCGGATTCTGGCCGCCATGCGGGATCAGCGAGCCGCCCATGAGCACCACCGGCGCGAGCCGGTAGAGCAGGCCCATCTCGCCCATCGTGTCGGCGATATAGATGTCGGTACTCACATCCAGCAGCTCGCCGCGCGAGCGCAGCTTCGCCCGCAGGCCGGCGGCGGCGGCCTCCGCCGCGATCGCGGCGCCGCGGTCGGGATGGCGCGGCGCCAGCAGCGTGACGAGATCGGGAAAGCTCTGGCGCAGCAGGCGGTGCGCGTCGATCACCACGCTTTCCTCGCCGGCATGGGTCGAGGCCGCGGCCATCACCGTGCGGCCGCCGATCGCCGCCTGCGCCGCCGCGACCGCATCGGCATCCGCTGCCGGCGGCGGCACGTCGAGCTTGAGATTGCCGGTGATGAGCAGGGCACGCGCGCCGAGCGCGCCGAAGCGTTCGGCGTCCGCCGGCGTGCGCACCAGGCACAGGCTGAAGCGGCCGAGCAATCCGCCGATGGTGCCGGGCGCATAGCGCCAGCGCTGGTACGAGCGTTCCGACAGCCGGCCGTTGACCAGGATCAGCGGCACGCCGCGCGCCGTGGTCTCCATGATCAGGTTCGGCCACAGGTCGGATTCGACGAACACGCCGAGATCGGGCCGCCAGTGGTCGAGGAAGCGCGACACGAATTGCGGCACGTCGAGCGGCACGAACTGATGGATCACCTGCGGATCGAGCCGTTCGGCGGCGAGCTTCGCGGCCGTCACGGTGCCGGTCGTGATCAGCACGGCCATGGCCTGGCGGCGGATGCGCTCGATCAGCGGCAGCACGGTGTTGAACTCGCCGACGCTGGCGCCGTGCACCCACACCAGCGGTCCGCGCGGGCGCGGCACCCGGCTGATGCCGGAGCGCTCCGGCAACCGCGCCAGCAACTCCTTGCCGCGCTTGAGCCGGTAGTCGAGCAGGAGCGGGGCGAGCGGCGCCGCGGCGGCGGACAGGCCGCGATACATCCGCAGGGTGACGGGGGTGCCGTCGTTCACGGCGGCGATCCGCCGGCGCGGTCGGCGAGCGCGACAGCGCGGGCGCTGACGCGGTTGAGCTCGGTCTCGAGGGCGAGCCGCGCCGCTTCGAGCGCAGCGTCGCCGGCATCGGCCGCGACCCGCACCGGTTGACCGACCACACCGGCCATGCGGCCGAACGGCAGCGGGATCACGGTGCGGTCCCAGTTGTTGAGCTGCCGGCGCCGGCTGGTCGTGATCGACAGCGGATAGATCGGACGTCCGGAATGCTGCGCCAGCTTGATGATGCCTAGCCCGGCCACGCGCGACACTTTCGGGACATCCGCCGTCAACACCACGTTGTAGCCCTCCGCCAGCGCCGCCAGCATATCCTTGAACGCCGGCACGCCGCCCTTGCGGCGGAAATCGCCACCATGCGCGCCCGATCCGCGGATCAGGCCGATGCCGAGCTTCTGCGCCGCGACCGCGTTGATTTCGCCGTCGGCGTGGCGCGAGATCAGCACCTTGGTCTGGTGTCCGGGCCGCTCGGGGCGGCGGAAGAACGCGCTGAGGAAGTGCTCACCGTGCCACAACGCGATGATGACGGGAAGCTCCGGAGCGACGCGGTCGTAGATGTCGGCAGGCTCGAGCGTGAACGAACTGGTCCGCCGCACCAGCTTCAGATAGGCGGCGGCCAGCGCGCCGGCGGATGCCAGCATGACGGGTTGCCGCAGCAGACGCTTCGACCATCCCATCCGCGCGCTGCCGGCTCAGGGTTTGCCGGCCGTCTCGCTCGGATCGAGCAGCCGGTGCAGATGCACGATGAAATAGCGCATCAGCGCGTTGTCGACGGTCTGCTGCGCCTTGGCCTTCCATGCCGCATAGGCGCTGGCATAGTTCGGATAGACGCCGACGATCTCGACGGCGTTGAGGTCCTTGAATTCATGGCTGCCGAGCGCGGTCAGTTCGCCGCCGATGACGAGATGCAGCAGTTGCTTGCCTTGCGTGTGCTTGCCTTGCGTGTCGCCGCTCATCGGTTCCGTGGTCCCCCGGTTCCGTGGTCCTCTGCCTGGCGCGCCGCGCTAGCGCGACGGGCCGCGTTCGCGGGCGAGCTCGACCAGCGTCGCGTGGCGCGCCGCGCCCGCGGCGATCAGCGCCTCGTGCACCGGTTTCGCATTGTTATAGGTCAGGGTCCGCCCGTGGAAATCGGTCAGCGCGCCGCCCGCTTCGTGCACCAAAAGGTCCGCGGCCGCAAGGTCCCAGTCGTGGCTGCGGCCGCCGGTGAAGGCGGTGTCGATCGCGCCCTGCGCGACGCGGGCGAGCCGCAGCGCCAGCGAATGGATCTTGGGCGCCGCCACGGTCTGCGGCGCGATGCCGGCGATCCAGTCGAGATAGCGCCGGGGCCCGGCGACGCTCACGCCGTCGATGCCGGCGCCGGCCGTGACCGAGAGCGGGCGGTCGTTGAGCATGGCGCCGCCGCCGGCGCTGGCGAGGAACAGCTCGTCGGTCGCCGGCGCATAGAGCGCGGCCAGCGCCGGGCGGCCGCCGCGCACCAGCGCCACCGAGATGGTCCAGTCGGCAAAGCCGGCGATATAGGCGCGGGTGCCGTCGATCGGATCGACGATCCACACCGTGTCGGAGGCGAGACGCGCGGCATCGTCCTCGGTCTCTTCCGAGAGCCAGGCCGCCTGCGGCACCAGCGCGCCGAGCCGCTCGTTGAGCAGCCGGTCGACCGCGATGTCGGCCTCGCTGACCGGAGAGTGGCCGCCCTTGGTCCAGCTCCGCAGCGCATCGGACCGGTAGGTCCGAAAGGCGAGCGCGCCGGCCTCGCGCATGATCGCGGCGAGCGGCTGGCGCAGCACGCCGAGGTCAGCGCCCGGCAAGCGTCAGGCCCTCCACGCGTAGCGTCGGCGCATTGGTGCCGTAACGGAATATGAGATCGTTGGCCGGCGTCAGGGTGCGGAACATGTCGAGGAGGTGGCCCGCGATCGTCACCTCGCTGACCGGGAAGCTGCGCTTGCCGTTCTCGATCCAGAAGCCGGAGGCGCCGCGGCTGTAATCGCCGGTGACGCCGTTGACGCCGGAGCCGATCAGGTCGGTGACGTAGAAGCCGTCCTTGATGTCGGCGATCAGTTCGTCCGGCGTCGGCGTGCCGGCGGCGAGATAGAGATTGGTGACGCCGGGCGAGGGCGGGCCGGACACGCCGCGGCTGGCATGGCCGGTGGTGACGAGGCCGAGCTCGCGCGCGGTGGCGCTGTCGAGGACCCACGACGCCAGCACGCCGTCCTCGACGATGGCGAGCGGCCTGGCGGCGACGCCCTCGCCGTCGAACGGCCGCGAGCGCAGGCCGCGCCGGCGCAGCGGATCGTCGATGATGCGGATGCCGGGCGCGAACAGCCGTTCGCCCATGCGGTCCCTGAGGAAACTCGACTTGCGGGCGATGGCGCTGCCGTTCGCGGCATTGGCGAGATGCGAGACCAGCGAGCCGGCGACGCGCGGATCGAACACCACCGGCACCTTGCACGTCGTCATCTTGCGCGGGTTGAGCCGCGCCACCGCGCGCTCGCCGGCGCTGCGGCCGATCCGCTCCGGGCCGTCGAGATCGGCGGCATGCAGCGCCGAGCTGAAATCGTAGTCGCGTTCCATGCCGGTGCCTTCGCCGGCGATCGCGGTCATCGACAGCGCATGGCGCGAGCCGAGCCACGCGCCGCGGAAACCGGCGCTGGTCAGGAGCACCATGCCGCCAATGCCGGCCGAGGCCGAGGCGCCGCCCGACTTGCTGACGCCGGCGACCGCGAGCGCGGCGGTCTCGGCGTCGCGCGCCATGGTTTCCAGCGCGTTGACGTCCGGCAGGGCGGGATCGAGCAGATCGAGATCGGGAATGGTGCGCGCCAGCAGCGCGTCGTCGGCGAGACCGGCGAAGCGATCCTCGGGCGCGGCGCGCGCCATCGCCACCGCGCGCGCGGCAAGCTCGTCCGGCGCGGCGCCGGCGATGTCGTTGGTGGAGACCACCGCCTGGCGCCGTCCGACCAGCACGCGCAGGCCGATGTCGTCGCCCTCGGAGCGCTCGGATTCTTCGACCGCGCCGTCGCGCACCTCGACCGACAGCGACACCGAGCGCACCGCCACCGCGTCGGCGGCATCGGCGCCGGCCTTGCGCGCGGCGGCGATCAGCCGTTCGGCCAAGGCGGTGAGCGCGGTCTGATCGAGCAGGGACGAGACGGATGCGGGCATGCGACCCCTCAGATGGCGTGGAAATCGGCGCGGTTCAACCGTGTCGGACGAATTTTCCGCGGCCGGGCAAGATGTCGTCAATCATGTCCGGCAACGCACCATCAAGCATCGCCGCGACATACGCCCGGTTAACCCCGTCTCTTAAGCGATTTCCGCCGTTCTGCTGTCATGATCCGTCTCGCGACCGGGAATACCCGGCGTGGGAGAGTTTCGAGGCGTCAGATGCGAAGTGGCGGAATGTCCGCCGGGTCGAGCCGCGCGCTGCGGCTCGACCCGCACGCCCTGCCGGTGCGCTATGCGGCGGCCGATGCGCGGGCGGACGGGCAGGAACGGGACATCGAAATCCATCGCGAGCGGGTGGTGGTGCGGCGCGCCGTGAGCGGCGTGCGCATGGCCGTGAACATGCCGGTGTCGGCCTTTCTCGGCGTCGCGCTGCACATGCTGCCGCCCGACGGCGACAGCGGCGCTGCCGTCGCCCTGGTGCTGGAGCACAAGGATCCGGCGCTGCGGCTGCCGCTCTACGTGTCGCCCGACACCGACGAGCTGATGGCGCAATGGCAGTCCTGGTCGCGCGTGCTCGGCGTGCCGCAGCTCATCGGCGAGATCGACGGCGCGGTGCGCGAGGCGTTCGACCGGATGGGATCGGTCGGCGTGGCACCGCCGTTCGCGCGCCGCCGCCGACGCAGCGTGCTGCGCCGCCGCCGGCCGTCGATCCTGATGCGCCGCAAGGCCGGGCGGCCGCTGAGCGCCGCGAGCCCGGTGCATCGCGGCGAGCGCGAGATCATCGCGCGCAACTAGCGCCGGCCGCGGCTATCGGCACTTGCGCAGCTTCAGCGTCGGGCCGCGCTGCGGATCGAGTTCGACGCGCTCGGGATCGGTCATCACCCGCAGCGTCAACTGATTGCGGGCATTGATCTGCCCGGTGCGGAATTCCTCGACGATGCGATAGGTGCCGCTGCCGCGGGTCTGCACCGAGACGGCGCGCAGGTCGGGCACGCCGCCGCGGGAATCGAAGCGCCGCTCGCCGCGGAAATCGATCACGCGCCGCCCGCTGCAATCGATCGGCTCCTTGTCGAGGCTGGCGCTCTCGCCCCACTTGCCCTGCACCGGATAGGTGGCCGCGGCTGCCGGCGCGGCGAGCAGGCCGGCGGCGATCACGGTCGCGGTGAAAAACCTCATGGCGGCATCTCCTGCCCGGACGATGTGCGCGGCGCGCCGCCAAGGCAAATCACGGCGGCACGGATGATTAATATCGGCCTGCGGGATCGGCTCAATTGCCCGCCGTATCGGGCGCCCCATAGCCGCCCGCGGTCGGGGTCTGGATGATGACGGCCTCGCCGGGCTCGAGCACGGTGGCGTCGCAGCCGCCGAGCCGCTCCATGCGGCCGTCCTTGCGGCGCACCCAGTTCTCGCCGATCTGGCCCGGCTCGCCGCCGGCGAGCCCGAACGGCGGCACGCGGCGATGTCCCGACAGGATGGTGCACTCCATCCGCTCGAGGAAGCGGATGGTGCGGCGGATGCCGTCGCCGGCGTGCCACTTGCCCTTGCCGCCGGAGCCCCCGCGGATGTGGAAGTCCTCGAGCAGCACCGGATAGCGGAATTCCAGCACCTCGGGATCGGTGAGGCGGGTATTGGTCATGTGGGTGTGCACGGCATCGGTGCCGTGGAAGCCGGGACCCGCCGGCGAGCCGGAGCAGATCGTCTCGTAGTACTGATATTTGGCGTTGCCGAAATTCAGGTTGTTCATCGTGCCCTGCGCCGCGGCCATGGCACCGAGCGCGCCGAACAGCGCATTGGTGACGGCCTGCGACACCTCGACATTGCCGGCGACCACCGCGGCCGGATATTCCGGTGTCAGCATGGTGCGCTTCGGGATCACGATGTTGATCGGCCGCAGGCATCCGGCATTCATCGGGATGTCGTCGTCGACCATGACGCGGAACACGTAGAGCACGGCCGCGCGGGTGACGGGCTCGGGCGCGTTGAAATTGGTCGGCTGCTGCGGCGAGGTGCCGGTGAAGTCGATGGTCGCCTCGCGCTTGGCCTTGTCGACGGTGATCTTCACTTTGATGACGGTGCCCTGGTCCATCTCGTAGGAGAATTCGGAGGAGTGCAGCCGGTCGATCACGCGCCGCACGCTCTCCGCGGCATTGTCCTGGACGTGGTGCATATAGGCGTCGACCGTGGCCTGGCCGAACTGCACGACCATCCTGCGCAGTTCGCGTGCGCCCTTCTCGTTGGCGGCGATCTGCGCCTTGAGATCGTTGACGTTCTGCACCGGGTTGCGAGCGGGATATTTTGCGCCGGTCAGCGCCGCGAGTAGTTCCTTCTCGCGGAAGCGGCCGCGGTCGACCAGCTTGAAATTGTCGAGATAGACGCCTTCCTGCTCGATGGTGGTGGCGTTCGGCGACATCGAGCCCGGCGAGATGCCGCCGACATCGGCGTGGTGCCCGCGCGAGGCGACCCAGAACAGGATCTTGCGCCTGCGCGTGTCGAACACCGGCGTGCACACGGTGATGTCCGGCAGATGCGTGCCGCCGTTGTAGGGCGCGTTGATCGCATAGACGTCGCCCGGCCGGATGCGACCCTTGTTCTCGCGGATCACGGTCTCGACCGCGCGGTCCATCGAGCCGAGATGCACCGGCACGTGCGGCGCGTTGGCGACCAGCGAGCCGCTGCCGTCGAACACCGCGCAGGAGAAGTCGAGCCGCTCCTTGATGTTGACCGAATAGGCGGTGTTCTGCAGCGCGATGCCCATCTGCTCGGCGATGGACATGAACAGGTTGTTGAACACTTCGAGCATCACCGGATCGGCCCGGGTGCCGATCGCGTGGGCGCGCTTGAGGGCGACGGTGCGGGTCAGCACCAGGTGGTTCTTCGCGGTGACGGCGGCCTGCCAGCCGGACTCGATCACCACGGTCTGGTGCGGCTCGATGATGATGGCCGGTCCCTTGATGGTCTGGCCGGGCTTGATGTCGGTGCGCCGGTAGACGCCCGCGCGGTGCCATCGTCCGCCGGAGAAGAACCTGGTGCGGCGCGCCGGCGCCGGACGCTTCGCCCGCGTGGTCTTGAGCGTCTTCTCGCGGAAGCGGGCGGCGCCGCCGACCGCTTCCACCGAGACGGCCTCGATCACGAGGTCCTTGCTGCGGTCGATGAAGCCGAACTGCGCCTTGTGTGCCTTCTCGAATGCCCGCTGCATCTTTTTCAGGTCGATGCCGATGCGTGCCGCGGTTATCGCCTTGGCTGCGGACGGGACGCGTGCGGCCGCGACGATCAGCGGGGTGTCGGTGCCGGCATAGCGGATATGCGCGCGCACGATCACCGCGATCGACTGCGGCGGCACGTTCTGCCCGGCGACTTCGTCGCGCGCCGCCTTGCCGAGCCGCGCGGCGGTCCTGGCGAGCGCGTCGCGCGCCTTGGCGCCGAGCGGCAGTTCGATCGCCTGCTGGCGCGTGGCGCGGATGTCGGCGAGTCCCATGCCATAGGCCGACAGCAGCGACGAGAACGGATGGATCAGCACCTTGGTCATGCCGAGCGCGTCGGCGACCAGGCAGGCATGCTGGCCGCCGGCGCCGCCGAAGCAGTTGAGCGCATAGCGCGTCACGTCATAGCCGCGCTGCACCGAAATCTTCTTGATCGCGTTCGCCATGTTCTCGACCGCGATCCTGATGAAGCCGTCCGCGGCCTCTTCGGGCGTCTTGCCGGCCTCGCGCGCGAGCGCGGAGAAAGCAGTGCGCACCGCCGCAGCGTCGAGCGGCTGGTCCTGATTGGGGCCGAAGATTTTCGGGAAGAATTCCGGGATCAGCTTGCCGACCATGACATTGGCGTCGGTGACCGCGAGCGGCCCGCCGCGGCGGTAGCATGCCGGGCCGGGATTGGCGCCGGCGCTGTCCGGGCCGACGCGGAAGCGGGCGCCGTCGAAATGCAGGACCGAGCCGCCGCCCGCGGCGACGGTGTGGATCAGCATCATCGGCGCGCGCATGCGCACGCCGGCGACCTCGGTCTCGAAGGCGCGCTCGTATTCGCCGTCGTAATGCGACACGTCGGTCGAGGTGCCGCCCATGTCGAAGCCGATCAGCCGGCCGAAGCCGGCGGCATGGCCGGTCTGCGCCATCCCGACCACGCCGCCCGCGGGCCCGGACAGGATCGCGTCCTTGCCCTGGAACAGCTCGGCCGCGGTGAGCCCGCCCGACGACATCATGAACATCAGGCGCGGATGAGAGGACGTTGCGGCGTGGCCCGTTTGCATCTCCCCGGCCACATGCGACACGTAGCGCCGCAGGATCGGCGACAGATAGGCGTCCACCACCGTGGTGTCGCCGCGGCCGACGAGCTTGATCAGCGGCGACACGTCGTGGCTGACGGAGACCTGCGGAAAGCCGATCTCGCGCGCCAGCGCCGCCACCTGCCGCTCGTGCTCGGGATAGCGGTAGGCGTGCATGAACACGATCGCCACCGCGCCGATGCCGTCGGCGCGCGCGCGCTCGAGCTCGCCGCGCAGCGCGGCAAGATCGGGGGCGCGCTCCACCGTGCCGTCGGCGCGCACGCGCTCGTCGGCTTCGACCACGCGCTCGTACAGCATGTCGGGCTTGACGATCTGCCGGGCGAAGATCTTCGGCCGCGCCTGGTAGCCGATCCGCAGCGCGTCGCGGAACCCCCTGGTGATGACGAGCAGCGTGCGCTCGCCCTTGCGCTCCAGGAGCGCATTGGTCGCGACCGTGGTGCCCATCTTCACCGCACCGATGAGGCCGGGCGGGATCGGCTCACCCGGCTTGAGCCCGAGCAGGTCACGGATGCCCTGCACCGCGGCGTCGCGATAGGCTTCCGGGTTGTCCGACAGGAGCTTGTGGGCGACCAGCGAGCCGTCCGGCCGCCGCCCGATCACGTCGGTGAAGGTGCCGCCGCGGTCGATCCAGAACTCCCACTGCCTGTCGGTCATCGGCTTGCCCCACACCCTTCTGTCGAAAGCTAACGGCAGGCTTATAAAGTCCAATCGACGTTTGGATAAGTGCGGGAGGCGGTCAGCGGGCTGTTCTCTGCCGCCGCCGGGCTGCTAGGCTTTGTGCCGCGGCAGAGCGAGGGGCGGGCGGATGCGCAGCATGCTTGACGGCCTTTACCGTGTCGCCGGCTGGCTTGCCGGGCTGTTCCTGATCGCGATCTTCGTACTGATGATGGTGCTGTCGGCCGGGCGCCCGGTCGGCATCAACATCCCGGCCGGCGACGACCTGGTGTCGTGGTGCATGGCCGCGGTGTCGTTCCTCGGGCTCGCCCACACCTTCAAGCACGGCGAGATGATCCGCGTCGGCCTGCTGATCGACCGCATCGAGGGCCGGCCGCGCCGCATCATCGAGATCGCGGCGCTGCTGATCGGCACCGGCTTCATCGGCTTCTTCGCGTTCCACGCGGTGTCAATGACCTACGATTCCTGGCGGTTCAACGACATGTCGCAGGGCGTGCTGGTGGTGCCGCTGTGGATCCCGCAGCTCGGCTATTCCGGCGGTCTGGTCATCCTGCTGATCGCCTTCGTCGACGAGCTTGTCCATGTCCTGCGCGGCGGCGCGCCGCGCTACGAGAAGCCGAAGCCACAGACCGCGGAGGAGGCGGTCGAGCAGGCGATCCAGAGCGCGGTGTGACGATGACGCAGCTCGTCGAGATCGCCGGCCTGCTGCTGATCTTCCTCGCCGTGCTGCTCGGCTCCGGCGTCTGGATCGCGATCGCGCTGATGGCGACCGGCTATGTCGGCATGCAGTTCGTCGGCGGCGGCATTCCCGCCGGGCCGGTATTGGCGACGACGATCTGGGGCAACAGCGCGTCGTGGTCGCTCGCGGCGCTGCCGCTGTTCATCTGGATGGGCGAGATCCTGTTCCGCACCAAGCTGTCGGAGGAGATGTTCCGCGGGCTGGCGCCGTGGCTGAACTGGATTCCCGGCCGGCTGATGCACGTCAACGTGCTCGCCTGCGGCATCTTCGGCTCGGTGTCGGGCTCCTCGGCCGCGACCTGCGCCACGGTCGCCAAGATCGCGCTGCCGGAACTGAAGAAGCGCGGCTACGACGAGATGGTGTCGCTCGGCTCGCTGGCCGGCGCCGGCACGCTCGGCATCCTGATCCCGCCGTCGATCACCATGGTGGTCTATGCGGTCGCCGCCAATGTCTCGATCATCCAGGTCTTCCTCGCCGGCTTCCTGCCCGGCCTGCTGGTGATGCTGCTCTACAGCGGCTACATCGCGGCGTGGTCGCTGGCGCATCCGGAGCGCACGCCGCCGGCCGATCCGCCGATGCCGTTGCGCGAGCGGCTTGCGGAATCGGCCAAGCTCGGCCCGACGCTGGCGCTGATCCTGCTGGTGTTCGCCGCGCTGGTGCTCGGCTTCGCCACCGCGACCGAATGCGCGGCCTGGGGCGTGCTCGGCTCGCTCGCGGTGGCCTGGTGGCATCGCGCGCTGACCTGGGATTCGTTCTGGGCGAGCGTGATGGGCACGGTGCGGGTGAACTGCATGATCATGCTGATCCTCGCCGGCGCGTCGTACATGTCGACCGCGATGGCCTATACCGGCATCCCGATGGCGCTCGCCTCCTGGGTCGACAGCTTCCAGCTCAGTCCCTATGCGCTGATCGCGGCGCTGACCGCGATGTATATCGTGCTCGGCACCGCGCTCGACGGCATCTCGATGATCGTGCTCACCACCACGATCGTCATTCCGATGATCAAGCAGGCCGGCTTCGACCTGATCTGGTTCGGCATCTTCGTCGTGCTGGTGGTCGAGATGGCGGAGGTGTCGCCGCCGGTCGGCTTCAACCTGTTCGTGCTGCAGACCATGAGCGGCAAGGATTCCAACACGGTGGCGAAGGCGGCGCTGCCGTTCTTCTTCCTGCTGATCGCGGCGGTCGCGATCATCACCGCGTTCCCGGACATCGTCATGCTGCTGCCGCGCATGGTGTTTCCGGAGTAGGCTCGACCATCCAGCAAAGGGGCGTCAGATGATGCATCGTACCTGGCTTCCGGCCGCGCTCGCCGCGGCCCTGCTTGCAACACCGGCCGCCGCGCAGACCAAGTGGAACCTGCCCGGCGCCTACGCTGCCGACAATCCGCATACCGAAAACCTGTTCGCCTTCGCCAAGGACGTGAAGGAGGCGACCGGCGGCAAGCTCGACATCACCGTCCACGCCAATGCCTCGCTGTTCAAGGCGCCGGAGATCAAGCGCGCGGTGCAGACCGGGCAGGCGCAGGCCGGCGAGGTGCTGATCTCGATCCACGAGAACGAGGACCCGATGTTCGGCATCGACGTGGTGCCGTTCCTCGCCACCAGCTATCCGCAGGCCAAGAAGCTGTGGGCGGCGAGCCGCGCCGCAATCGAGAAGAAGCTCGCCTCGCAGGGCCTGACGGTGCTGTTCGCGGTGCCGTGGGGTCCGCAGGGCATCTATGCCAAGAAGGACATCAACAGCCTCGCGGACATGAAAGGGCTGAAGTGGCGCGCCTACAATGTCGGCACCGCGCGCATCGCCGATCTGGTCGGCGCGCAGCCGGTGACGATCCAGGCCGCCGAGCTGCCGCAGGCGCTGGCGACCGGCGTGGTCACCGCCTTCATGACCTCTGGGTCGACCGGCTATGACAGCAAGGCGTGGGAGACGATGTCGCACTATTACGACACCCAGGCGTGGATCCCGAAGAACATCACCTTCGTCAACAAGGCGGCGTTCGACGCGCTCGACAAGCCGACGCAGGAGGCGGTGCTGAAAGCGGCCAGGGTCGCCGAGGAGCGCGGCTGGAAGCTCGCCGAGGACAAGGCCGGCTGGTATCTCGACCAGCTCAAGAGCAAGGGCATGAAGGTGCTGCCGCCGTCGCCGGAGCTAAAGGCCGGCCTGCTCAAGATCGGCGAGACGCTGACCGCGGACTGGATCAAGCGCGCCGGCGCCGACGGCCAGGCGGTGATCGACGCCTACAAGAAGATGTGACGCGGCGGCGGGAGCCGGGCGTCCGGTCCGCTCGTGCGATACGACGCAACGCCTTTGCCGGCGCGGCCCTAAACATGGCGGGGCGCCCGGCGGGTTGCGCCGGACGCCCCTTCGACGTGTCAGCCGGCCTGTAAGCCGGGTTCTGTGCGCGGGAGACGCGTACAACTTCCTCCCGCGTGACGACCATTCCTCTGCAACGCCGGTTACCCGGCGTGTCGAGCAACCTACCCGGATGACCAGCCCGGACGGGCCTGGGGAAATCCCCGCGTCATCCCTATTCGGTTTTGCTCCCGGTGGGGTTTGCCGTGCCGCTTGCGTTGCCGCAAACGCGGTGCGCTCTTACCGCACCTTTTCACCCTTGCCGGCGCCGCCGCAGCGGGCCGGCGGTCTCAGTCTCTGTGGCACTGTCCCTGGGGTTGCCCCCGCCGGACGTTATCCGGCACCGTTCGTCCGTGGAGCCCGGACTTTCCTCCCCGGCACCCTTTCGGGTCAACGCTCGTGAGCTTTGCCGGAGCGGCCGTCCGGCCAACTGACGGGAAACAAATGGCGAGCCGGCCCGCGGCCGTCAAGCGCGGCGTCAGGCGTCGGCACCGCCGGCAACGCGCATCGGCCGCGTCTCGATCAGGGCGCGCAAGGTCATCTGGGTCGAGGCGTCGGCGATGCCGTCGACCCGCTCCTGGCGGAAATGCCGCTGGAACGCGGTGACCACCGCCACGGTGTCCTCGTCGTAATCGCCGGTCGCGGCGAGGCCGTAGCCGTATTCGGCGAGCAGGGCCTGCCACTGCGCCACGTCGCTGCCCTTGTCGCCCGGCGAAAGCCGCGGGCCCTCGATGGAGAGCGGCGCCGGCCGCACCCAATGGCCGATCCCGGAATCGCTGAGCAGCGTCCACGGAAATTTCTCGCCCGGATCGCGCTTGCGCTTGGGCGCCACGTCGGAATGCGCGAGCACGCGGTCCGCCGGGATTTGCCGCCGCGTCAGGATGCCCTTGCACACCGCGATCACCGCCGCGGTCTGCCGCAGCGGAAACGGCGGATAATCGAAGTCGTGGCCGGGATTGGCGATCTCGATGCCGATCGAGCGCGAATTGATGTCGGTCTCGCCGGCCCAGGCCGAGACGCCGGCGTGCCAGGCCCGCGCGCTCTCCGCCACGCATTGCACGACGCGGCCGTCGGCGAACACGACATAGTGCGAAGACACCTTGCTGTCTTGCGCGCACAGCCGTTCGAGCGCCGCCTGCTCGTCCTGCATGCCGGTATAGTGCAGCACGATCATGTCGATGGGCGCGCCGTCACGGCGCGCGTCGAAATTGGGCGACGCGACGACATCGTCGACGACGAAGGAATCCGGCTGAAACGTGGGCATGATTGATGCAGGATTGGCAGGTTGCGGCGCCGGATTAGCCAAGCCGTGGCCGCGGCACAAGATGGACGCACGGTAGCATGCAAACATGAAGAACCCGGCCCGGGAAAAATCCCGGGCCGGGTCCTGGGCCGGACAATGCCGGCGTGTTGCGAGACTACGACGCCTCAGCGGGTCCCGGAGCCGGTGCCGGTCGGCGCCATGCCGCCGCCCATGCCACCACCCATGCCGCTGCCGCCGGCGCCGGTCGTGGTCCGCGGCGGATTGTAGGGCTCGAAGTTCTGCGCCTGCTTCAGCTGGTCCTTGGTCGCGGACAGCTTCAGCTTGTCGGCTTCGTTGTTGGTGCCCTTGACCAGCTCGAAGGCGGAAGGCGCGATCGCCACGTTCTTCGAGCCGACGCCGAGGAAGCCGCCGACGCTGATCACGTAGGCCTCGATCTTGCCGTCCTTGTCGAACAAGACGTCGCTGACGTCGCCGATCTTGGCGTTATCGGAGCCGATCACGTCGGTGCCCTGGAACTTCGACGCCAGCATCTGGTCCGGCCGCTGCGACGACACGAAATTCATCGAACCTGGCGCGCTCGCCGAGCCGGGCGATGCCGTGTCCGTCGTTGCCGGAGTGCTCGGCGTCGCCGAGGGCGACGGCGAAGTGGCCGGCGCCTGCGCCAGCGCGGTGGACAGCATCAGCGCGCTGATGGCCGTACCTAGCGCAAGTTTCTTCATGTGAGCCTCCATGTAGCTTTGGAACTGTAGCTTTTGGAACTTGGAACTCTTCAATCAAAACGGGGAACTCGCTGGCAAAGGATTTTGCCTGCTCGTCGAACTAACGCGCCGGCTTTCGCCGGTGTTCCGTCAAATTTTGGCGGGAATTGTCGCGGGTTTCGCCATCGTGCCGCGCGCTCGGCAACCAATCCTTAAGGCGAAGCAGGCTTAATGAGGCGTTAAGGCCGGCGGCGAACATCCCTGTCCGGCGTCGTAACCGCTCGCCACGGCTCGCAGCTCATGGTTTCTGACGTCTTTCCGTTCTCCGGCAACGGCGATCCGCGGCGCGGTAGCTTCGCCGCCGGCGATTCCGGGCAGGCGGGGGCGGGCGGCGCGGCGTCGCATGTGCCGGTGCTCGGCGGCCGCATCGCCGAATTCCTCAAGGTGCGCGCCGGCGGCATCTATGTCGACGGCACGTTCGGCGCCGGCGGCTACACGCAGGAAATTCTTTCGGCCGCGGATTGTCGCGTCATCGCCATCGATCGCGACCAGAGCGCAGTGGCGCGCGGCATGGCGCTGGTCGAGCGCGCCGGCGGACGGCTCACCGTGGTCGAGGATCGCTTTGCGCGGCTCGATGCCGTGGCGCGCGACTGCGGCGCGCCGGCGGTCGACGGCGTGGTGCTCGACATCGGCGTGTCCTCGATGCAGCTCGACCAGGGCGAGCGCGGCTTCTCGTTCCGCCATGACGGTCCGCTCGACATGCGCATGGGCCGCGACGGGCCGAGCGCCGCCGATCTCGTCGCCGTGGCCTCGGCGCGCGACCTCGCGCTGATCATCGCCACGCTGGGCGAGGAGAAGTTCGCGCGGCCGATCGCCCGGGCTATCGTCAAGGCGCGCGCCGCTTCGCCGATCGCGACCACAGGCGCGCTCGCCGCGGTGATCGCCGGAGTGGTGCATGCGCGGTTCGGCGAAATCCATCCGGCGACGCGCACCTTCCAGGCGCTGCGCATTTTCATCAACGAGGAACTGTCCGAGCTCGCGCACGGGCTCGCCGCGGCCGAGCGCGTGCTGCGGCCGCAGGGCCGACTGGTGGTGGTGTCGTTCCATTCGCTGGAGGACCGCATCGTCAAGAGCTTCCTCACCGAGCGCAGCCGCAGCGGCGGCGGCTCGCGGCACCGGCCGCAGGCGCAAGAGATCGCGCCGACCTTTGCCGTGGTGACGCGCCGCCCGGTGACCGCGGATGCCGCGGAGGTGGCGCGCAATCCGCGCGCCCGCTCCGCCAAGCTGCGCGCCGCGGAGCGCACCGCCGCGCCGCCGCGGCCGTCCGATCCGGAGGATTTGCTGCCGCGGCTGCCCTCGCTCGCCGACGTGATGCGGGGCGGCTGATCCCATGCGCCTTCTCAACGCTCTCCTGATCGGCGCGCTCGTCCTGGCGGCGTCCTATGTCTACAAGATCAAGTTCGAATCGACCCAGCGCGTCGAGCGCGCCGCCAAGCTACGCATGGAAATCCGCCGCGAGCAGGATGCCATCGCCGCGCTGCGCGCGCGCTGGGCGCAACTGGAATCGCCGGTCCGCATCCAGGAGCTGGCGCAACGGCACCTGCAGCTCAAGCCGCTGACGCCGCAGCAGTTCCAGTCGTTCGACAACCTGCCGGAGCGGCCGCCCGAAGTGGCGCAGGCGCCCTCGGACGGCATCGGCGATCTGATCGAAGAGGCGACCGGCAGCATTTCGTCGACGCAGCCGGTCCTGCCGACCGTCCCGGCCGCTCCTGCGACGCCGGATGCGCCCGATCCGGCCGAGGTGACGCCATGACCGCCGCCGCATCTCCCCCCGACAGCCGGCGCGTGCGCTGGCAGCGCTTCGTGCGCGGCCTGATCTACGGCCGCGACATCGACCGCGACGTCAAGGCCAAGGCCCGCATCGGCCTCACGCTGTTGGTGTTCGCCTGCGTCTATGCGGTGATCGCGGCGCGGCTCGTGCTGTTCGCGCTGGCGCCGGAGGCGCACACCGCGCGGCGCGGCGCGGGCCAGGACGCGATGGCGACGGCGCGGCCGGACATCCTCGACCGCCGTGGCGAGATCCTCGGCACCGACGTCAAGAGTCCGTCGCTGTTCGGCGAGCCGCGCCGGATCATCGACGTCGACGAGGCGGTCGAGCTGCTGACCGCGGTGCTGCCCGATCTCGACGCCACCGAGCTGCGCGAGCGGCTGTCGTCGAAGCGCGGCTTCGTCTGGCTCAAGCGCGAGATCACGCCGCAGCAGCAGCGCGAGATCCATCGTCTCGGCATTCCCGGCATCGGCTTTCTCACCGAGAACCGGCGGGTCTATCCCAACGGCCCGATCGTCTCGCACGCGCTCGGCCACGTGAACATCGACAATCAGGGCATCGCCGGCATCGAGAAATGGCTCGACAGCCGCGGGCTCGCCGACCTGCATCTCGCCGGGCTCGCCACCGACCGGCTGCAGAAGCCGGTGGAGATGTCGATCGATCTGCGCGTGCAGCACGCGATGCGGCAGGAATTGCTGGCGGCGCGCGACAAGTACAAGGCCAAGGCCGCCGCCGGCATCGTCTCCGACGTGCGCACCGGCGAGATCGTCGCCATGGTCTCGGTGCCGGACTACGATCCCAACAATCCGCGCGAGGCCAACGACCCGACCCGCATCAACCGGCTGACCACTGGCGTCTACGAGATGGGCTCGACCTTCAAGGCGCTGACGCTGGCGATGGCGCTGGATTCCGGCAAGGCGACGCTGAACACCACCTATGACGCGCGCACCTCGCTGCGCTACGGCCGCTTCAACATCAACGACACCCATCCGCTGCACCGCTACATCACGCTGAGCGAGGTGTTCACCTATTCCTCCAATATCGGCGCGGCGCGGGTGGCGCTGTCGCAGGGCGTGGAAGCGCACAAGGCGTTCCTGCGCAAGATGGGGCAGCTCGAGCGGCTGCGCACCGAGCTGCCGGAAAGCGCCGAGCCGATCGTGCCCAAGCGCTGGGGCGAGCTCAACACCATCACCATCGCCTTCGGCCACGGCCTGTCGGTGGCGCCGCTGCAGGCGGTGATGGCGATCAACGCCACCGTCAACGGCGGCTATCTGGTGCCGCCGACCTTCATCAAGCGGTCGCAGGACGAGGCGATGAAGCTCGCCACGCGGGTGATCAAGCCGGAGACCTCGGACCGCATGCGCTACCTGATGCGGCTCAATGCCGAGAAGGGCACCGCAAAAAAGGCGGATGTTCCCGGCTATTACGTCGGCGGCAAGACCGGCACCTCGGAGAAGGTGGTCAACGGCCGCTACTCGAAAAAGCAGGTGCTCAACAGCTTCACCGCCATCCTCCCGGCCGACGATCCGCGCTATCTTGTGCTGATCATGCTGGACGAGCCGCAGGCGCTGCCGGAAACCCACGGCTTCATCACCTCGGGCTGGAACGCGGTGCCGACCGGGGGCAAGGTGATCGAGCGCATCGCGCCGCTGCTCGGCATCGCGCCGCGCTTCGACCTGCCGCCGGCCGACCAGCTCATCCTGGGCTTAACCGCGAGCGTCAAGGCCAACAAGAAGTGAAGCTGTGCGAACTGCTGCGGACGCCCGAGGCCGTCAGCGGAGAGATCAAGATCACGGGCCTCACCGCCGACAGCCGCAAGGTGCGGCCGGGCTATCTGTTCGTCGCGGTGCCCGGCAGCAAGGCCGACGGCCTGCAGTTCGTGGATCGCGCGGTCTCAGCCGGCGCGGTGGCGGTGATCGCCGAGCGCCGGCCGCGCGATCTGCCGCGCGGCATCGTCTTTGCCGAAGTCTCCGACGCGCGCGCGGCGCTGGCCGAGGCTGCGGCGCGGTTCTATCCGCGCCAGCCCGCGACCATCGCCGCGGTGACCGGCACCAGCGGCAAGACCTCGGTGGCGGCGTTCACGCGCCAGATCTGGACGCGGCTCGGCCATGCGGCCGCGAGCATCGGCACCGTCGGCGTGGTGTCGCCGGCCGGCGAAATCTACGGCTCGCTGACCACGCCCGATCCGGTCGACCTGCATCGCACGCTCGATCGGCTGGCGGGCGAGGGCGTCACCCATCTCGCGCTCGAAGCCTCCTCGCACGGGCTCGACCAGCATCGGCTCGACGGCGTGCGGGTCTCGGCCGGCGCCTTCACCAATCTGTCGCGCGACCATCTCGACTATCACCCGACGCTCGAAGCCTATCTCGCCGCCAAGCTGCGGCTGTTCAGCGATCTCGTCGTGCCCGGCGGCGCCGCGGTGATCGCAGCCGATCATGACGAGTCGGCGGCCGTGATCGACACCGCGCGCCGGCGCGGCCTGGCCGTCCTCACCGTCGGCCTGCGCGGCGAGACCATCCGGCTGCGCGAGGCGGCGGTGGACGGCTTCGCGCAGCGGCTCACGCTGGAGCACGCCGGCCGCGCCCATGCGGTGACGCTGCCGCTGGTCGGCGCGTTCCAGGTGGAGAACGCGCTGGTGGCGGCCGGGCTCGCGATCGCGACCGGCAGCGACGCCGCGGCGGTGTTCGCCGCACTCGAGACGCTGCAAGGCGCCAAGGGCCGGCTCGAACAGGTCGCGACCCATCGCGGCGCGCCGGTTTTCATCGACTACGCCCACAAGCCCGACGCGCTGGCCAAGGCGCTCGCGGCGCTGCGGCCCTATGTCCGCGGCAGGCTCGTCGTCGTGTTCGGCGCCGGCGGCGACCGCGATCCCGGCAAGCGGCCGCTGATGGGCGCGATCGCGGCCGAGCAGGCCGACCGCGTCATCGTCACCGACGACAATCCGCGCAGCGAGGACCCCGCCGCGATCCGCGCCGCGATCCTCGCCGCCGCGCCCGGCGCCATCGAGATCGGCGACCGCGCCGCGGCGATCCGCGCCGCGATTGCCGGTCTTGCGCCCGGCGACGTGCTGCTGATCGCTGGCAAAGGCCATGAAACCGGCCAGATCATCGGCGACCGCACCGTGCCGTTCAGCGACCATGAGGCGGTCGCTGCCGCCATCAGCGGGGGAGGATCATGAGCGCGCTGTGGACCACCGATGCCATGGCCGCGGCGATGCACGCCGAGCGCCAGGGCGCGCTGCCCGCCGCCGTCAGTGGCATCTCCATCGATACCCGCACGGTGAGGCCCGGCGAGGCGTTCTTCGCCATCAAGGGCGACAGCCGCGACGGCCACGAATTCGTTCCGGCGGCGCTCGCGGCCGGCGCGATCGCGGTGGTTGCGCGCAGCCGCCGCGCCGAATTCGCGCCCGATGCGCCGTTCCTGATCGTCGAGGACGTGCTCGACGCGCTGCGCGATCTCGCCGCCGCCGCCCGCGCGCGCTCCGCCGCCAAGGTGATCGCGGTGACGGGCTCGGTCGGCAAGACCGGGACCAAGGAGGCGCTGCGGCTCGCGCTGTCCGCCGACGGCGAGACCCATGCCTCGGTCGCTTCCTACAACAACCACTGGGGCGTGCCGCTGACGCTGGCGCGGTTCCCGCAAAGCGCCGCCTATGGCGTGTTCGAGATCGGCATGAACCACGCCGGCGAGATCACGCCGCTGACCAGGCTGGTGCGGCCGCACATCGCCATCGTCACCACGGTCGAGCCGGTGCATCTCGCCTATTTCGGCTCGGTCGAGGCGATCGCCGATGCCAAGGCGGAAATCTTCCTCGGCGTCGAGCCGGGCGGCGCCGCCGTCATCAACCGCGACAATGCCCATTATGCGCGGCTGCGCGCCGCCGCAGAGGCCGCCGGCGTCTCGCGCATCGTCTCGTTCGGCGAGCACGCCGAGGCCGATGCGCGTGCCGACCGCGTCCACCTCGATGCCGATTGCAGCACGGTGCGGGCGACGATCCTCGGCGCCGATATCACCTACAAGCTCGGCGCGCCGGGCCGTCATCTGGTCGGCAACTCGCTCGCTGTGCTGGCCGCGGTGTCGCTCGCCGGCGCCGACCTCGCGCGCAGCGCCCTGGCGCTGGCGCGGCTCGCGCCGCCCGTCGGCCGCGGCGCCCGCATCACGCTGCGCCTGCCGGGCGGCGCCGCGCTGCTGATCGACGAGAGCTACAACGCCAATCCGGCCTCGATGCGCGCCGCGATCGCGCTGCTCGGCCAGGCGCCGGTCGGGCCGCAGGGCCGCCGCATCGCCGTGCTCGGCGACATGCTGGAGCTCGGGCCGCAGGGCGGGACGCTGCATGCCGGCCTTGCCGAGGCGATCGCCGCCGCCGAGATCGATCTCGTGTTCTGCGCCGGGCCGCTGATGCGGGCGCTGTTCGAAGCTCTTCCCTCGGGCCGCCGGGGCGGCTATTCCGAGACCGCCGCCGGGCTCGAATCGACCGTGCTCGGCGCGGTGCGGGCCGGGGATGCCATCATGGTCAAAGGCTCGCTCGGTTCGAAGATGGGGCCGATCGTCAAGGCGTTCGAGCGCGCATTCCCGAATCCCGCGGCCGCGGCAGAGGCGGCACAAGGTTGACCCGATGTTCTATTGGCTGACGGAACTGTCCGACAAGGTCTCGTTCCTCAACGTCTTCCGCTACATCACCTTCCGCACCGGCGGCGCCATCGTCACGGCCATGGTCTTCGTCTTCCTGTTCGGCGGCCCGATGATCAACCTCCTGCGCATCAAGCAGGGCAAGGGCCAGCCGATCCGCGAGGACGGACCGCAGTCGCATCTCATCACCAAGAAGGGCACGCCGACCATGGGCGGCCTGATGATCCTGATGGGGCTCGTGGTCTCGACCCTGCTGTGGGCCAACCCGCACAATCCTTACGTCTGGATCGTGCTCGGCGTGACGCTGAGCTACGGCATGATCGGCTTCTACGACGACTATCTGAAGGTCACGAAGCAGACCCATGCCGGCTTCTCCGGCCGCACCCGGCTCGCGATCGAGATCGCGATCGCGGTCATCGCCTGCGTCGCGCTCGCCAATCTGGGCCGGCCGCCGATCTCGACCTCGCTGGTGTTTCCGTTCTTCAAGGAGCTTGTGTTCGACCTCGGCTGGATGTTCCTCGCGGTCGGCGCCTTCGTGATCGCCGGTGCCGGCAATTCGGTGAACCTCACCGACGGGCTCGACGGGCTCGCGATCGTGCCGGTGATGATCGCATCGGCGAGCTTCGGCATGGTCGCCTATCTCGCCGGCAACGCAGTGTTCGCCGATTATCTGCAGATCCATTATGTCGCCGGCACCGGCGAGCTCGCGGTGCTGTGCGGCGCGGTGATCGGCGCGGGCCTGGGCTTCCTGTGGTTCAACGCGCCGCCGGCCTCGATCTTCATGGGCGACACCGGCTCGCTGGCGCTGGGCGGCATGCTCGGCACCATCGCGGTCGCCACCAAGCACGAGATCGTGCTCGCGGTGATCGGCGGCCTGTTCGTGCTCGAAGCGGTGTCGGTGATCGTGCAGGTGGTGTCGTTCAAGCTCACCGGCAAGCGCGTGTTCAAGATGGCGCCGATCCATCACCACTTCGAGCAGCTCGGCTGGACCGAGCCGCAGATCGTGATCCGGTTCTGGATCATCTCCGTGGTGCTGGCGCTCGCCGGCCTCGCCACGCTGAAGCTGCGATGATCAGATGCCTGTCATTCCGCGGCGCGAGCCACAAGCGCGTTTACGCGCCTCTTCTACGGCTCGCGAACCCGGAATGACGCGAGAGCGGACATGATCCCCGTCACCATCTTTTCCGGCAAGACGGTCGCGGTGTTCGGCCTCGGCGGCTCCGGGCTGGCGACCTGCCGCGCGCTCGCGGCCGGCGGCGCGGACGTGATCGCCTTCGACGACAATGCCGGCAAGGTCGATCAGGCCCGCGCCGAGGGCTTCGCGACGCAGGACCTCAAGCTGATCGACTGGAGCAAGGCCGCGGCGCTGATCCTGTCGCCGGGCGTGCCGCTGACGCATCCGCAGCCGCACTGGTCCGCGATCCTCGCCGCGCGCGCCGGCGTGCCGGTGATCGGCGACGTCGAGCTGTTCGCGCGCGAGCGCGCCGCGCAGGCGCCGGGCCTGCCGTTCGTGGCCATCACCGGTACCAACGGCAAGTCGACCACCACGGCGCTGATTGCCCATCTGCTGCGTAGCGCCGGCGTCGACGCGCAGATGGGCGGCAATATCGGCACGCCAGTGCTGGCGCTGGCGCCGTTCGCCGACAACCGCGCCTATGTCGTGGAGTGCTCGTCCTACCAGATCGATCTCGCGCCATCGCTCGATCCGACCGTCGGCATCCTCATCAACCTGTCGGAGGACCATCTCGACCGTCACGGCACCATGGAGCACTACGCCGCCGTCAAGCAGCGGCTGGTCGCGGGCGTCAGCGACGACGGCACCGCGGTGATCGGCGTCGACGACAAATGGTGCCGCTCGATCGCCGACAATGTCGAGCGGCTCGGCAAGACCGTGGTGCGCATTTCCGCCGAACGCAGCCTGCGCGAGGGCTATTACGCCGAGGGCAGCCGCATCCTGCGCGCGACGGCGGGCAAGCCGTTCCCGGTCGCGCAGCTCGCCGGCATCGGCGCGCTGCGCGGCGTCCACAATGCGCAGAACGCGGCCTGCGCGGTGGCGGCCGCGACCGCGCTCGGCCTCGCCGTGGACGAGGTGCAGAAGGGGCTGTTGAGCTTCCCCGGTCTCGCACACCGCATGGAAGAGGTGTTGCGCAAGGGCAGGGTGCTGTTCGTCAACGATTCCAAGGCGACCAATGCCGACAGCGCGGCGCGCGCGCTGGCCTGCTTCACCGACATCTACTGGATCGCCGGCGGCCGGCCCAAGACCGGCGGCATCGACAGCCTCGCGCCGTTCTTCCCGCGCATCCGCAAGGCCTATCTGATCGGCGAAGCCGCGGAGGAATTCGCGCGGACGCTCGACGGCAAGGTCGATCACGAGATCGCGGTGACGCTCGACGCCGCGGTGACGCTCGCGGCCGGCGATGCCGCCGCCTCGGATGCTGCCGAGCCGGTGGTGCTGCTGTCGCCGGCCTGCGCCTCGTTCGACCAGTATCCGAACTTCGAGGTCCGCGGCGAGCGCTTCAAGGACGTGGTCCGCGCACTGCCGTGATCCGCCGTTAAGCAGTTGGCAACCATAACCGAGTCAGGACTAAGGGCGTGATCCCTTCGGGCTGAATCAGCTCTCGCATCCGCTCGTCCCCGCGAACGCGGGGACCCAGGCTCAAGACTGGATTCCCGCTTGCGCGGGAATGAGCGCGGAAGAGAGCGTGCTCCAATCCGAAGCGATCCCGCTCCAGGCGGGGAAATCCGATGGTCTCGCGCGCAGAACGCACGCCGTTTGGCGAATGGTGGTGGACGGTCGACCGGCTCTCGCTCGCCGCCTGCGGCGCGCTGATGCTGACCGGCATCGTGATGTCGCTCGCCGCGAGCCCGCCGGTCGCGGCGCGGCTCGGCCTCGACCCGTTCCATTTCGTCAACCGCCAGATTTTCTTCACCGTTCCCGCGGCGCTGGTGCTGTTCGGCGTGTCGCTCCTGACGCCGCGCCAGGTGCGCCGGCTCGCCCTGATCGTGTTTGCGGTCAGCCTGGTGATGGTGGCGCTGACGCCCCATTTCGCCGCCGAGATCAAGGGCGCGCGGCGCTGGCTGGTGATCCTCGGCGTCAGCGTGCAGCCGTCCGAGTTCCTGAAGCCGTCGTTCGTCATCATCATCGCCTGGCTGTTCGGCGAATCGGCGCGGCGGCCGGAAATGCCCTCGACGCCGCTCGCCTTCCTGATCCTGCTGGTGGTGATCGCGCTGCTGGTGATGCAGCCGGATTTCGGCCAGACCATGCTGATCGCGCTGGTGTGGAGCGCGCTGTTCTTCATGGCCGGGATGCGGATGATCTGGGTGTTCGGGCTTGCCGGCGCCGGCGCCGCCGGCCTGCTGGTCGCCTATTCGACCATTCCGCACGTCGCGACCCGCATCAAGCGTTTCATGGACCCGTCGTCCGGCGACACCTTCAACATCGACATCGCCACGGAATCCTTCCTGCAAGGCGGCTGGCTCGGTCGTGGCCCCGGCGAGGGCACGGTCAAGCGCATGCTGCCGGAGAGCCACACCGACTTCGTGTTCGCGGTGACGGCCGAGGAGTTCGGCATCGCCTTCTGCCTGGTGCTGGTGGCGCTGTTCTCCTTCATCGTGATCCGCTCGCTGCTGCGCGCGATGCAGAACGACGAGCCGTTCCTGCGCTTCGCCGCCGCCGGGCTGACCATGCTGTTCGGCCTGCAGTCGGCGATCAACATGGCGGTCAACCTGCATCTGATGCCGGCCAAGGGCATGACGCTGCCGTTCGTCTCCTATGGCGGCTCGTCGCTGATCGCGATGGCCTATGGCATGGGCATGCTGTTCGCGCTGACGCGGGAGCGTCCGCGCGCGGCAATGCTGCCGCAGCAATTCGTACCCGTGACGACATGACCGATACGCAAGGTCGCCCGCGGCTGGTGCTGCTCGCGGCGGGCGGCACCGGCGGGCATCTGTTCCCGGCCGAGGCGCTGGCGCTGGCGCTCGGCAAGCGCGACGTCGCGGTGGCGCTGGCGACCGACCGCCGCGCCGCGCATTACGGCTTCCCGGCGCAGGGCATCCATGTCATTCCGAGCGCGACGCTGCGCGGCCGCGATCCGCTGTCGCTGACGCGCACGCTCGCTCTGCTCGCCGTCGGCACCGCCAAGGCGTGGTCGCTGATCGGACAGATCCGGCCCGCTGCCGCGGTCGGCTTCGGCGGCTATCCGACCGTGCCGCCGCTCTATGCCGCGACGCTGCGCGGCATCCCGACCGTGCTGCATGAGCAGAACGCGGTGATGGGCCGCGCCAACCGCTTCCTGGCGCCGCGCGTCAGCGCCATTGCCACCGGCTTCGCGCAGGTGCAGCGCATGGCGCCGGCGCTCCTCGCGAAGGCGACGGTCACCGGCAATCCGGTGCGGCCGGCGGTGATCGCGGCCGCGGCGCGGCGGTTCGTCGGGCCCGGCGCGACCGGCATGATCCGCCTCGTCGTGTTCGGCGGCAGCCAGGGCGCCCAGGTGATGAGCCAGGTGGTGCCGGCCGCGGTGGCGCGGCTCGATTCGACCCTGCGGGCGCGGCTCGTGCTGGTGCAGCAGGCGCGGTCGGAGGACGTCGACGCGGTGCGCGCGATCTATGATCGGCTCGGCGTCATCGCCGAGGTGGCGCCGTTCTTCGCCGACCTGCCGGTGCGCATCGCCGCCGCGCATCTCGTGGTGTCGCGCTCGGGGGCGGGCACCGTGGCCGAGCTTGCGGTGATCGGCCGTCCCGCGATCCTGGTGCCGCTGCCGCATGCGCTCGACCAGGACCAGCTCGCCAATGCCGGCATGCTGGAGCGCGCCGGCGGCGCGATCCGCATCAACCAGCCGGATTTCACGCCGGAGCGGCTCGCCGCCGAGATCGCGGCGCTGGTGGAAGCCCCGGAACGGCTGTCCGCCATGGCCGCTGCGGCCAGATCGGCCGGCACGGTTGACGCCGCCGAGCGGCTGGCCGATCTGGTGATCCGCGTCGCCCGCCTGTAGAACCGCGGCGACCAACAGGGGCTTTCCATGAAACTGCCGCGCGACATCGGACCCGTCCACTTCATCGGGATCGGCGGCATCGGCATGAGCGGCATCGCCGAGGTGCTCGCCAATCTCGGCTACACCGTCACCGGCTCGGACGTTTCCGACAGCGCCAACGTCAAAAGGCTGCGCGACAAGGGCATCGCGGTCGCGGTCGGCCATCAGGCCGACAATATCGACGGCGCCGACGTCATCGTGGTATCGTCGGCGATCAAGCCCGACAATCCCGAGCTGGTGGCGGCCCGCGCCAAGCGGCTGCCGGTGGTGCGCCGTGCCGAGATGCTGGCCGAACTGATGCGGCTCAAGCGCTGCGTCGCCATCGCCGGCACCCACGGCAAGACCACCACCACCTCGATGGTGGCGGCGCTGCTCGATGCCGGCAACCTCGATCCGACTGTGATCAACGGCGGCATCATCAACGCCTACGGCACCAATGCGCGGCTCGGCGCCGGCGACTGGATGGTGGTCGAGGCCGACGAATCCGACGGCACCTTCCTCAAGCTGCCGGCCGACATCGCCATCGTCACCAATGTCGATGCCGAGCATCTCGATCATTTCAAGACGTTCCAGGCGGTGCAGGAGGCGTTCCTCGCTTTCGTCGAGAACGTGCCGTTCTACGGCTTCGCGGTGATGTGCATCGACCATCCGATCGTGCAGCGCCTGATCGGCCGCGTCACCGATCGCCGCGTCATCACCTATGGCGAGAACCCGCAGGCCGACGTGCGGCTCGTCGAGCTCGACAACCGCGGCGGCAGGTCGGTGTTCTCGGTGGTGTTCCGCGACCGCGACGGCCGCACCGTGCACGAGATCCGGGAGCTCGCGTTGCCGATGCCGGGCCGCCACAATGCGCTCAACGCCACCGCTGCGGTCGCCGTGGCGCACGAACTCGCCATTGCCGACGAGACGATCCGCGGTGCGCTCGACAAGTTCGGCGGCGTCAAGCGCCGCTTCACCCGGGTCGGCGAATGGAACGGCGTCACCATCATCGACGACTACGGTCATCATCCGGTGGAGATCGCCGCGGTGCTCAAGGCGGCGCGCGAATCGACCAAGAACCAGGTGATCGCCGTGGTGCAGCCGCACCGCTATACCCGGCTGAAATCACTGTTCGAGCCGTTCTCGACCTGCTTCAACGACGCCGACACGGTGATCGTCGCGCATGTCTATCCGGCCGGCGAGGCGCCGATCGAGGGCGCCGACCGCGACCACCTGGTCGAGGCGCTGCGCGCGCGCGGCCATCGCCAGGTGATTCCGCTCGACGGACCGGACAAGCTCGCCGGCATCATCCGGTTGCTGGCCAAGCCCGGCGACTACGTCGTGCTGCTCGGCGCCGGCAACATCACGCAATGGGCTTACGCGCTGCCGGCCGAGTTGCAGGCGGGGTAGGGCAGGCGCATTGAGGAAACCGCGACCCAAGTCGCTGGCGCAAACCAGGATGACCTTCCCCGACATCACCGCTGACCTGCGCGCGCGCATGCCGAGGCTGCGCGGCCGGCTCATCGCCGGACAATCGCTCGCGGAGCTGACCTGGTTCCGCGTCGGCGGGCCGGCGCAGGCGCTGTTCATGCCGGAAGGCGAGGACGATCTCGCCTATTTCCTGGCGCAGCTTCCCGCCGACATCCCGGTGGCGGTGATCGGGCTCGGCTCCAATCTGATCGTGCGCGACGGCGGTGTCGCCGGCGTGGTGATCCGGCTCGGACGCGGCTTCAACGAGGTGCGCGTCGCGGGTGACCAGGTGATCGCCGGCGCCGCGGTGCCGGACGTCAAGGTCGCGCGCGCCGCGCAGGAGGCGGGACTCGCGGGGCTTGCGTTCTACCGCGGCATCCCCGGCGCGATCGGCGGCGCGCTGCGCATGAATGCCGGCGCCTATGGCCGCGAGACCAAGGACGTGCTGGTCGCCGCGCGCGCGGTCGACCGCCGCGGCGCGATCCATGTGCTGAGCCATGCCGAGATGGGGTTCAGCTATCGCCACAGCAGTGCGCCGGACGATCTCATCTTCACGGAAGCGACCTTCGCCGGCACGCCCGGCGATCGCGCCGCCATCGCCGCGGAGATGGAGCAGATCACCAGTTCGCGCGAGGCGACGCAGCCGGTGAAGAGCCGCACCGGCGGCTCCACCTTCAAGAATCCGCCGGGACAGAAGGCGTGGCAGCTCATCGATGCCGCCGGCTGCCGCGGCCTCGTTCGCGGCGACGCACAGGTGTCGGAGCTGCACTGCAACTTCCTCATCAACCGCGGCGCGGCCAGCGCCGCCGACATCGAGGAGCTCGGCGAGACCGTGCGCGCGCGCGTCAAGGCGCAGTCCGGCGTGATGCTGGACTGGGAGATCAAGCGGATCGGCGTGCCGGCCTGACGGCGCTGGGGCGGTGCGCGCGACGCGCTCAGCCGCCGGCATCGAGCGCCAGCAGCTCCTGCAACGGCGCCGGCGAGACGCGGAACGCGCCGTTGAACGGCTGCTCCTGCAGCGCGATCAGGCCGAGCGCTGCCACCGTCGCCGTCGAGAAGATCAGCAGCGCGGCGATATGCGCGCCGGGCCGCTCCAGATGCATGACGCCGATCGCGATCTGCGTCATCACGCCGAGAATCAGCACCGTGATCCACTTCAATGTGTTGGTGCGGTCGGCGGCGAGCGCGATCCGTTCCGAGCGGGCCGTGCCGGCGCGGATCGTCGCTTGCAGCAGCGCGCTGTGCACGGCCTCGCCGGACTCGCGGGCGATCGCCGGATCGCTGACCTCGTGCAGCAGCACGTCATAGGCGGCCTGCGCCTCGGCCGAACTCGTCTGCCGCGCCATCGCCGGCCATTCCAGTGTCGTCGCCGCTTCGACGTAGCGCCGCAAGGCGGCGCGGATGGCTTTCATGTCGCCCAGCGAGGCGACGCTCAGCGTATGCAGGTTGCGCAATTCGCTGGCCTCGGTCTGCACCGCCCGCGCCGCCTGCTGGTTGCGCGCGCCGACGTCGCTGGCGAGAAAGCCGGTCAGCAGCGCGAACAGGATCGCGACCGTGGTGTCGAGCCCGATGATGCCGGCGCGGCTGGTGATCCGCGCGCGCAGCGGCGAATGGAACACCACCCAGTGCAGCAGCGCGGCGGTTCCGAGATAGAGAGCGCCCAGCACGAAGAAGTGCGCGGATGTCAGGAGCTCGAGTCCCATGCCTATCGACTCCTCTGCTTGGCGCCCGCGTCGAATCAGACGGACAATACGCTAGGACGGACTCCGCAAATCAGCGATGTTAGCGACTGATTCGGAGCGCAGCATGACAGGTCCAGACCCCGATCCCACCACGAAACCCAGGACCGGCGGCAAGCATGTGGCGGTGCTCAATGGCGGCTGGTCGGCGGAGCGCGAGGTGTCGCTGCGCTCGGGCAAAGCCTGCGCCGAGGCGCTGGAGCGGCAGGGCTACCGCGTCACCCGCATCGATGTCGGCCGCGACATCGCCGGCGTGCTGACGCTGCTCAAGCCCGACGTCGCGCTCAACGTGCTGCATGGCCGCCCCGGCGAGGACGGCACGCTGCAAGGCCTCCTCGAAATCCTCGGCATTCCCTACAGCCATTCCGGCGTCGCCGCCTCCGCGATCGCGATGCGCAAGGACATGGCCAAGTCGCTGCTCAAGGCCGGCGGCGTGCCGGTGCCGGGCGGCGGCGTGTTCGGCCGGCTGGAGGTCGCCGCGGCGCATGTCCTGCCGCCGCCTTACGTCATCAAGCCGATCGCCGAAGGCTCGAGCGTCGGCGTCTTCATCGTGCAGGAGGATCACGCGCATCCGCCGCAGGAGCTGACCCGGCCGGACTGGGCGTTCGGCGACGAGGTGCTGGTGGAACCGTTCATCCCCGGCAAGGAACTGACCTGCGCCGTGATCGGCGACCGCGCGCTCGACGTGATCGAGATCGTGCCGGCGGTGCGGTTTTACGACTATGAGGCGAAATATGCGCCCGGCGGCTCAAAACACGTCCTGCCGGCGCAGGTTTTACCTTTTGTTTACCAAGAGGTCCGAAGACTAGCCGTGGCGGCTCACCGCGCGCTGGGCTGTCGTGGGGTTACGCGCGCCGACTTTCGCTACGACGACACCGTTGAGGGGACCGCGGGACTGTTCTGCCTCGAGGTGAATACCCAACCCGGCATGACCGAAACCTCGCTCGTGCCGGAGCTCGCCGCCCACGCGGGCATAACGTTTGAAGAGCTGGTTGGATGGATGGTCGAGGACGCCTCGCTCAACCGCTGAAACGGTCCGATGATGCGCGCGCGCGGACGGCCCGCGCGCCCCGGCTGCGCATCCGCTCCACCCGATGGGGACGCCTGCTGCACGGTTGCGCCGCATCGCTGACGGCCTGGCAGCCGCCGCGCGGCCTGGGCACGCTGGCCGCCGCCGCGATCGTGCTCGGCGCCGGCGGCTACGGCGCGGTCCGCGGCGACCACCTGCCGGCGCTCGCCGCGCAGTGGCAGCAGCTCTGCGACAGTGCCGCCAATGCGTTCGGCTTCCAGATCGCCGAGATCGCGCTCTCCGGCGACCGCCAGCTCAGCCGCGACGAGGTGTTCGCCGCCGCGGGACTGACCGCGCATTCCTCGCTGCCGTTCTTCGATCTGGAAGAGGCGCGCGCCCGCCTCAAGGCGGTGCCGTGGATCGCCGATGCGACGCTGCGCAAGTTCTATCCCGGCCGGCTCGAGATCGAGATCAAGGAGCGCGAGGCGTTCGCGCTGTGGCAGCACGAGGGCAAGGTGTTCGTCATCGCCGCCGACGGCGCGCCGCTGCAACCCTATGACAGCGTCCGGTTCAACCGCCTGCCGCTGGTGGTCGGTGCCGGCGCCGCCGCGCGCGCCCGCGATTTCCTGGCGGTGCTCGATGCCTATCCGCAGCTCATGCAGAACCTGCGCGCCGCCGTGCTGGTCGCGGAGCGGCGCTGGAACCTGCGGCTGAAGAACGGCATCGACGTCAAGCTGCCGGAAACCGGCGTCGAGGCTGCGCTCGCCGCGCTGGTCAGGCTCGACGGCGAGCGCAGCCTGTTGTCGCGCGACATCGTCGCAGTCGACCTGCGGCTGCCCGATCGCGTCAGCGTGCAGCTCTCCGATGCCGCCGCGGCCGCGCGCGCCGAGGCGTGGAAGGAGAAGGGCAAGAAGGCCAGGAAAGGGGGCGACGCATGAGCGTGCTCCATTTCGGCCTCACTCCGAAGATGAAGCCGGTCTCGCCGCGCCGCGCCACCGTCGCCGCCGCGCTCGACATCGGTACCCACAAGATCGTCTGCCTGATCGCGCGGCTGCGGCCGCAATCGCCGCGCGAGACGCTGCGGCGGCGCAGCCACGGCGTCGAGGTGCTGGGCTTCGGCCATGTCGCGGCGCGCGGCATGAAGAGCGGCGCCATCAGCGATCTCGTCGCCGCCGAGGCGGTGGTGCGTCAGGCGCTCGACATCGCCGAGAAGAATGCCGGCGTGGAACTCGAATCCGTGGTGGTGTCGCTGTCGGCCGGACGCATCGGCAGCGAGCGGTTCAACTCCACCGTCGATCTGTCGGGTGCGGTTACCGACAACGACATTGCCCGCGTGCTCGCCGCCACCAGCCGCCATTCCGCGCGCGACGGCCGCGCCGTGCTGCATTCGATTCCGATGGGCTTCGCCATCGACGCCGCCAAGGGCATCCGCGACCCGCGCGCCATGCTCGGCCGCAGGCTCGGCGTCGACATGCACATGGTCACCGCCGACGTCTCGGCGGCGCGCAACCTGATGCTGATCGTCGAGCGCAGCCATCTCGACGTCGAGGCCATGGTGGCCTCGCCCTATGTCGCGGCGCTCGCGGTGCTTGCCGACGACGAGGCCGATCTCGGCGCCGCCGTCATCGACATGGGCGCGGGCACCACCACCCTGGCGGTGTTCTCCGGCGGCCGCTTCGTTCATGCCGACGGCTTCGCGCTCGGCGGCCATCACGTCACCATGGATCTGGCGCGCGGGCTCAATGCGCGCATCGCCGACGCGGAGCGAATCAAGACGTTCTATGGCACTGTGCAGGCCGGTGGGTCAGACGAGCGCGACATGATTACCGTGCCGCCGATCGGCGACGATGACCGCGAGCCGCCGCAATTCGTGTCGCGCGCGGCGCTGGCGCGCGTGATCCGGCCGCGGGTCGAGGAGATTCTCGAAATGGTGCGCGACCGGCTCGCGGCCTCGCCGTTCGCCGCGGAGCCGCGCGGGCGCGTGGTGCTGACCGGCGGCGCGAGCCAGCTCGTCGGGCTGCCCGACCTCGCCGCGCGCATCCTCGGCCGCAATGTCCGCATCGGCCGGCCGCTCGGCGTCGCCGGGCTGCGCGATGCGGCGAAGGGCCCAGCCTTCGCCGTCGCCGCGGGGCTCCTGGTCTATCCGCAGGCGGCGCATCTCGAACACTTCGAACCGCGGCGAACGCGGCAACTGATGACAGGTACGGGTGGCTACATCTCACGGGTCGGACAATGGCTGCGCGAAAGCTTCTGACCCTCCCAGTAACCAAGATGGAAGCGTGGCTGTGGCGCCGCGACGCAATGAGGCAACCATGACGATCAATCTGAAGATTCCCGATATCCAGGAGCTCAAGCCCAGGATCATCGTGTTCGGCGTCGGCGGCGCCGGCGGCAATGCCGTCAACAACATGATCAATGCCGGTCTGCAGGGAGTCGATTTCGTCGTCGCCAATACCGACGCGCAGGCGCTCACCAGCTCGAAGGCCGAGCGCATCATCCAGATGGGCCTGCAGGTCACGGAAGGGCTCGGCGCCGGCTCGCAGCCCGAGGTCGGCCGCGCCGCCGCCGAGGAGGTGATCGACGAGATCCGCGATCATCTCTCCGGCGTGCACATGGTGTTCGTCACCGCCGGCATGGGCGGCGGCACCGGCACCGGCGCCGCGCCGGTGATCGCCCGCGTCGCCAAGGAGCTCGGCATCCTGACGGTCGGCGTCGTCACCAAGCCGTTCCACTTCGAAGGCCAGCGCCGCATGCGCTTCGCCGAGATGGGCATCGCCGAGCTGCACAAGGTGGTGGACACCCTGCTGGTGATCCCCAACCAGAACCTGTTCCGCGTCGCCAACGAGAAGACCACCTTCGCCGACGCCTTCGCGATGGCCGACCAGGTGCTGTATTCCGGCGTCGCCTGCATCACCGATCTGATGGTCAAGGAAGGCCTCATCAACCTCGACTTCGCCGACGTGCGCGCGGTGATGCGCGAGATGGGCAAGGCGATGATGGGCACCGGCGAGGCGTCGGGCGAGAAGCGCGCCGCGACCGCAGCCGAGGCCGCGATCTCCAATCCGCTGATCGACGATTCGTCGATGAAGGGCGCCAAGGGACTGCTGGTCTCGATCACCGGCGGCAAGGACCTCACGCTCTACGAGGTGGACGAGGCCGCGACCCGCATCCGCGAGGAGGTCGATTCCGACGCCAATATCATCGTCGGCGCCACCTTCGACGAGAGCCTGGAAGGCGTGATCCGCGTCTCGGTGGTCGCGACCGGCATCGACAGCGCCGAGATCGCCGCGGCCGGCCGTGCGCAGGACGCGCGGCAGGATCAGAAGCAGGATCATCGGCTGGCCGAGCTTGCCAGCCGCAGCCGGGCCGAGGCGCAGCGCCTTGCCGAGCGCGTCGAGCGCGAGGCCGCCCGCACCGCCGCGGTCGCCCGGCCGCAGCCGCACGCCCAGGTCCACACTCAGGTGCAGACTCAGCCGCACGTTCAAGCGCCGGTCGAGCCGGCGCCGCCGCAGCCCGCGGCCGCCGATCCGGTCGGCAATGCCGCACATGCCGCGGTCGCGGCCGCGCTGCTGCCGACCACCGCGATCGAGGACGTCTCGATCCGTCCGATCCCGCTCAAGCCGTCGCTGTTCGAGCCGGCGCCGGGCGAGATGCAGCCGCCAGCGGTCGAGCCGCCGCCGGAGAGCTTCATCCCGCCCCAGCCGGAGCGCGCGGCCCTGCGCAAGCCGCGGATGCCGCGGGTCGACGAGCTGCCGCTGCCGGCCCAGGCGCAGATCAACGCCCAGCTCAAGGCCCAGCGCGGGGAGGCCGACCAGGAGCACCATCCGGAGAAGCGCCGGCTCGGCCTGATGCAGCGCCTCGCCGCGGTCGGGCTCGGCCGCCGCGAGGAGCCGGCGATGGAGCCGCCGGTGCCGGTGGCGCCGCGCCCCGTGGCCTATCCGCCGCGGCCGACGCCGCGCGCGCCGGAAGGCCGGGCGCCCGAGCCGGTATCGGAGTATGCTCGCCGCGCGCCGCAGGGGCTCGATCCGCACGGCCGGCCCGCGCCTGTGCATAACAGCGCGCCGGAGGAGGATCAGCTCGATATCCCGGCCTTCCTGCGCCGGCAGGCCAACTGAGACCGTTACCGGGCTCCGGCGGCAACCGCCGGAGCCCTTTTTCTTAGTTCATTGTTTTATTTGAACTTTTTCGTGCCGTGGCGGCGCTGGCGTTACCAGGCCCTTAAATCTCAAGATTAATGCCGTCTTCTGCGCTCAAATGCGGCGAAATCGGGTAACAGTCGGTAACACAACGTCAGTTGGCGGCGTGGCGGTGCTGACCTATCCCTTTGATCCGCAAGGCGCAGAGGGGCATTCCACCGGAGCCGCGTCTCGGAAGTGCGATCTCGCCTTGCAGCTTGCCCGTGGGGGGCAGGGATGGCAACCGCCGTCCGGACTGGGTACCGACGCTGCTGATGAAACAATCCTGCCGATGAAGATGGCCAAACAGGCGACCAAGCTCGCGACCCGGCAGACGACGCTGTCGGCTGCGGTATCGTTGTCCGGCATCGGCGTTCATTCCGGGCTTCCCGCCACGCTGACCCTGCACCCGGCGCCCGCCGATAGCGGCATCGTGTTCGTGCGGACCGGCCGCGGCAGCGAGCCCGACCGCGAGATCGTCGCCGATGTGCGCGCCGTCACCGCGACCGATTTCGCCACCGTGCTGGGCGACGCCAAGGGACCGCTGTGCTCCACCGCCGAGCATGTGCTGGCGGCGCTGCGCGGCCTCGCCGTCGACAATGCCGTGGTCGAGATCGACGGCCCGGAAGCGCCGATCATGGACGGCAGCGCCGCGCCATTCGTCGACGCCATCGACCGCGCCGGCATCCGCACGCTCCCCGCGCCGCGCCGCTATATCGAGGTGCTCAAGCCGGTGCGGGTCGACGGCCGGAACGGGGCCTTCGGCGAGCTGCGGCCATTCGCCGGCGGCTTCCGGGTCGAAACCGAGATTTCCTTCAGCGAGCCGCTGATCGGCCGCCAGTCCTTCGCCGGCGAGATCACGCCGGAGAGCTTCCGTCGCGAGATCGCGCGGGCGCGCACCTTCGGCTTCATGCGCGACGTGGCCCGGCTGTGGAGCGCGGGCTATGCGCTCGGCGCCTCGTTCGAGAACACGCTGGTGATCAGCGACAATCAGGTGCTGAACCCGGATGGCGTGCGCTGCCCCGACGAGTTCGTCCGCCACAAGGCGCTCGATGCGGTGGGCGACCTCGCGCTGGCGGGGGCGCCGCTCATCGGTCTCTATCGCTCGGCCCGCGGCGGCCACAAGCTCAACCACGCGGTGCTGTCGGCGCTGATGGCGGACCCGACGGCCTGGCGGATCACGGAACCGCAGGCGGCGGCGCGCCGGCCGCGGCGGCGTCCGGAACTGAGCACCGCGGCGGCAGGCGCCGGGCTTGCCGGCGGTCTCGCCGTGCCGGCCTTCGGCCCGGACGTATCATAACGGCACAGCGAGGCGCCGCCACATTGCGGGCCGAATTGCCCGCTTAATCCTGCGTGGCCGCAAGCCTTGCGTCGTCAAGCCGGTGCCGGGTAAAGACGTGTCCGCAGGACGTTCCGGCCTGGCCCGCGACGAGGTCCGGACGCGGGACCGTGCGGAGGGGATCGGGACGGACCCACGATGGCGAACATGACCGACAGATCGAGGCGCGGCGCTGCATTCGCCGCCCGCATCCTGCTGCTGGCGCTGGTCTCGGTCAGCGTGCCGGCCTGCAGCACCTTCAACGACTGGTTCGGCAAGAAGGACGACGTGCTGCCGGACGAGCCGGCGGACAAGCTCTACAACGAGGGGCTTTACCTGCTGAACCAGAAGCGGGAGGCGAAGGACGCCGCCAAGAAGTTCGAGGAAGTCGACCGCCAGCATCCCTATTCGGAATGGGCGCGCAAGGCGCTCATCATGCAGGCTTATGCGCAATACGATGCCCGCGATTATGACGAGTGCATCAATTCCGCGAAGCGCTACATCTCGCTGCATCCGGGCAGCCCGGATGCCGCCTATGCGCAGTACCTGATCGGCGCCGCCTATTTCGACCAGATCCCGGACATCACCCGCGACCAGGAGCGCACCGAGAAGGCGCTGCAGGCGCTCGACGAGGTGGTGCGCAAATATCCCACCAGCGAATATGCCGCGAGCGCCAAGAAGAAGATCGAGGTCGCCCGCGACCAGCTCGCCGGCAAGGAGATGGCGGTCGGCCGCTATTACCTGGAAAAGAAGAATTACACGGGCGCCATCAACCGCTTCAAAGTGGTCGTCACCCAGTATCAGACCACGCGCCATGTCGAGGAGGCGCTGATGCGGCTGACCGAGGCCTATATGGCGGTCGGCGTGGTCGGCGAGGCGCAGACCGCCGCGGCGGTGCTCGGCCACAATTTCCCCGACAGCCCCTGGTACAAGAACGCCTACAGCCTCGTGAAATCCGGCGGCACCGAGCCGCGCGAGGACCAGGGCTCGTGGATCAGCCGCGCCTTCAAGAAGGTGGGGCTGGGCTAGCGCAGTTCCGGGCGGGACCCGTGCGGAGCGGCTTTCCGCCCGCGTCTGCGTAAAATCGGTCGGCACGCCGCGCTATCCACATCGCCATGGGATGGCCGGCTTGTCGGGGCCATCCCGGCCTCTGATGATGGCGAATCTCGCGACGTGGACGCCCGGCACGAGGCCGGCGCCACAAACGGCACAACCGCGATACACCCATGCTCGCCCGGCTTTCCATCCGCGACATCGTCCTGATCGACCGGCTCGACATCGACTTTGCCAAGGGGCTCGCCGTGCTCACCGGCGAGACCGGCGCCGGCAAGTCGATCCTGCTCGATGCTTTCGCGCTCGCGCTCGGCGGCCGCGGCGATGCCGCGCTGGTGCGCCAGGGCGCCGACCAGGGCCAGGTCACGGCGGTGTTCGAGCTCGCGCCGCGTCACGCCGCGCGCGCGCTGCTCAAGGCCAACGACATCGTCGCCGAGGACGACCTGATCGTGCGCCGCGTCCAGTTCGCCGACGGCCGCACCCGCGCTTTCGTCAACGACCAGCCGGTCAGCGTGCAGATTCTCAAGCAGCTCGGCGAGGCGCTGGTCGAGATCCACGGCCAGCACGATGACCGCGCGCTGGTCGACGCCGCGCAGCATCGCCGGCTGCTCGACGCCTACGGCCTGCTCGAGGACAAGGCCGAGGAGGTGGCGCGGCTGTGGCAGGCGCGGCGCACCGCGCGCGCCGCGGTCGAGACCCATCGCGCCGAGGTCGAGCGCGCCAAGCGCGAAGGCGACTGGCTGCGCCACGCGGTCGAGGAGTTGACCAAGCTCGCGCCGGAAGAGGGCGAGGAGACCGCGCTCGCCAGTCGTCGTACATTGATGATGCAGTCCGAGAAGATCGCCGCCGATCTGCGCGAGGCCTACGACGTGGTCGGCGGCGCCGGCTCCGCGGTGCCGGCGCTGGCCTCGGCGGTGCGGCGACTGGAGCGGCGCGGCGCGCAGGTGCCGCAGCTCGTCGAACCGACGGTGAAGGCCATCGACGCCGCGCTCGATGCGCTCGAGGAGGCACGCGCCCACCTTGAGCAGGCGCTGCAGCAGGCCGATTTCGATCCGCAGGAGCTCGAGCGCATCGAGGAACGGCTGTTCGCGCTGCGCGCCGCCGGCCGCAAATACAATGCGCCGGTCGATGACCTCGCCGCGCTGGCGGCGAAATATGCCGCCGACCTCGACCTGATCGATGCCGGCGAGGAGCGTCTCAAGGCGCTGGAGAGCGCCGCCGATGCCGCCGACGCGGCCTATTTCGCCGCCGCGGCCGCGCTGTCCAAGGCCCGGCAGAAGGCGGCGGTCGCGCTCGACAAGGCGGTCAATGCCGAATTGAAGCCGCTGAAGCTCGAACGCGCCAAGTTCTCGACCGAGATGGTGAGCGAGGCCGCGGCCGCCGGGCCCGCCGGCATCGACAAGGTCGAGTTCTGGGTGCAGACCAATCCCGGCACGCGGCCCGGTCCGCTGATGAAGGTCGCCTCCGGCGGCGAGCTCGCGCGCTTCCTGCTGGCGCTGAAGGTGGTGCTGGCGGACCGCGGCTCGGCGCCGACCCTGGTGTTCGATGAGATCGACACCGGCGTCGGCGGCGCGGTCGCGGATGCGATCGGGCTGCGGCTCGGCAAGCTTGGCCGCACCGTGCAGGTGCTCGCGGTCACCCATGCGCCGCAGGTCGCGGCGCGCGCCACGCGGCACTACGTCATCAGCAAGGACGCGACCGACAAGGGCCGGCGCGTCGTCACCCGTGTCACCGAGGTGGCGGAAGACCACCGCCGCGAGGAGATCGCCCGCATGCTGGCCGGCGCCGAGATCACCGCCGAGGCCCGCGCCGCCGCCGAACGGCTGATCCGCGCCGCGGCCGGCTAACGGCCCGTACCAATGCCGCGTTACGACCATTCCCTCGCCGTCGAGGAGATGACGCCCCGGCAGGCCAAGCGCGAGCACGCGCGGCTGGAAGCCGAGATCAGGAAGCACGACGAGCTTTACTACCAGAAGGACGCGCCGGAGATTTCCGACGCCGCATACGACGCGCTGCGCCAGCGCTATGCCGCGATCGAGCAGCGCTTTCCAGAGTTGCGCACGCTGGAAAGCCTGACGCTGAAGGTCGGCGCCGCGCCATCCGGCAAGTTCGCCAAGATCCGCCACGCGGTGCCGATGCTGTCGCTCGACAACGCGTTCGGCGAGGAGGACGTCGTCGAATTCGTCGGCCGCATCCGCCGCTTCCTGCGGCTTGCCGAGGACGCGCCGCTCGCCTTCACCGCCGAGCCGAAGATCGACGGCCTGTCGATGTCGCTGCGCTACGAGCACGGCGTGCTGGTGAACGCGGCGACGCGCGGCGACGGCACGGTCGGCGAGGACGTCACCGCCAATATCCGCACCCTCAAGGACGTGCCGGAGAAGCTGAAGGGCCGCTCGCTGCCCGCGGTCTGCGAGATCCGCGGCGAGGTTTATATGAAGAAGGCCGACTTCCTCGCGCTCAACGAGCGGCAGAAGGCGGCCGGCGGACAGATCTTCGCCAATCCGCGCAACTCGGCGGCGGGCTCGCTGCGGCAGAAGGACCCGGCGGTGACCGCGTCGCGGCCGCTGCATTTCTTCGCCTATGCCTGGGGCGAGATCAGCGAGCTGCCGGAGAAGACCCAGTCGGCGATGATCGCATGGATGGGCGAGCGCGGCTTCGCCACCAACCCGCTGTGGAAAGTGTGCACCTCGGTCGAGGCGCTGCTGGCGTTCCACCGTGCGATCGGCGAAGAGCGCGCGCGGCTCGATTACGACATCGACGGCGTCGTCTACAAGGTCGACCGGCTCGACTACCAGGAGCGGCTCGGCTTCGTGTCGCGCAGCCCGCGCTGGGCGATCGCGCACAAATTCGCCGCCGAGAAGGCGACCACGCTGGTGCGCGACATCGAGATCCAGGTCGGCCGCACCGGCGTGCTCACGCCGGTCGCCAAGCTCGAGCCGGTCACGGTCGGCGGCGTCGTGGTGCAGAACGCCACGCTGCACAATCCCGACGAGATCGAGCGGCTCGGCGTGCGCATCGGCGACACCGTGCAGATCCAGCGCGCCGGCGACGTTATTCCGCAGGTGCTCGGCGTCATCACGCATCTGCCGCGCGGGCCCAGGCCCTACCGCTTCCCGAAAATCTGCCCGTGCCCGCTCAAGTCGCCGGTGGTGCGCGAGACCGTGTCCGGCGGCGGCGAGGGCGTGCGCATGCGCTGCACCGGCGAGTTCGCCTGCCCGCACCAGAAGATCGAGCATCTGCGGCACTTCGTGTCGCGCCGCGCCTTCGACATCGAAGGGCTCGGCGAGAAGCAGATCCAGTTCTTCTTCGAGCAGGGCTGGATCAAGGAGCCGGCCGACATCTTCACGCTGCCCGCGCGCAACAAGACCATCAAGCTCGAGGAGGTGGAAGGCTTCGGCGAGGTCTCGGTGCGCAACCTGTTCACGGCGATCGAGGCGCGGCGCACCATCGCGCTCGAGCGCTTCATCTATGCGCTCGGCATCCGCCATGTCGGCGAGACCACAGCGCAGGCGCTGGCGCGCGGCTATGGCTCGTGGCGCGCGTTCCACGACGCCTGCCTGAAGCTCGTCGCCAAGGACGAGGCGGAGCGGCAGGAGGCGCGCGAGGAGATGGACGCGCTCGACCAGATCGGCGACACCGTGATCGACGCGCTCGCCGCCTATTTCGGCGAGCACCACAATCTCGGCGTGGTCGAGCGGCTGGTGCGGCAGATGCACGAGATCAGCGACGCCGCGCGGCCGGCCAAGGATTCCCCGGTCGTCGGCAAGACCGTGGTGTTCACCGGCACGCTGGAGCAGATGACCCGCGACGAGGCCAAGGCCATGGCGGAGCGGCTCGGCGCCAAGGTCTCGGGCTCGGTGTCGAAGAAGACCGATTACGTGGTGGCCGGGCCGGGCGCCGGCTCGAAGCTCAAGGACGCGCAGAAATACGGCGTCACCGTGCTCGACGAGGACGGCTGGTTCAAGCTGATCGGGAGATAGCGGTCACGCCGGGAGCGGCCGCGTCGCGTCGTCGAGCCAGCGTTGCGTCTCGGCGTCGAGCAGCGGCATCAGCGCCTCGCGCACGCCGGCGTGATAATCGTCGAGCCAGCGGCGTTCGTCCGCGCTCAGCATCGCGGGCTCGATCAGCCGGCGGTCGATCGGCGCCAGCGTCAGCGTCTCGAACGCGTTGAGCGTCTTCTCGGCTCCGTGCGGCGCCGGTCCCGCCGTCACCAGCACCAGGTTCTCGATGCGGATGCCGTAGCCGCCGGTCCTGTAGTAGCCCGGCTCGTTCGACAGGATCATGCCGCGCTGCAGGGCCACGGTGCCGAGCTTGGAGATGCGCGCCGGCCCTTCGTGCACCGACAGATAGCTGCCGACGCCGTGGCCGGTGCCGTGGTCGAAATCGAGCCCGGCCTGCCACAGCGGCAGCCGCGCCAGCGTGTCGAGCTGCGCGCCGGTGATGCCGTCGGGAAACACCGCGGTGGCGATGGCGATGTGGCCGCGCAGCACGCGGGTGAAGCGGTCGCGCATCTCGGCGGACGGCGCGCCGACCGCGAGCGTGCGGGTGACGTCGGTGGTGCCGTCCTCGTATTGCGCGCCGGAATCGATCAGGAACAGCTCGCCGGGCCTGATCGCGCGGTTGGTGCGCCGCGTCACGCGGTAATGCACGATGGCGCCGTTCGGTCCGGCGCCGGCGATGGTCGGGAACGACACGTCTTTCAGCAATCCGGTGTCGCGGCGGAAGCTCTCCAGCGCCGCCACCGCGTCGATCTCGGTGAGGCGGCCGGCGGGCGCCTCGCGGTCGAACCAGGCGAGGAAGCGCGCCAGCGCCGCGCCGTCGCGCCGATGCGCCGCGCGCATTCCGGCGATCTCGGCCTCGTTCTTCACCGCCTTCATCGCCGAGACCGGGTCGGCGACGCGCGTCACCGCGGCGCCGCGCTCCGTGAGCAGCCGCGACAGCGCGTCGGACGCGGTGGCGCGGTCGAGCAGCACCTG
>Ga0180222_1000333_pt1 | contig 72876 bp, 60 predicted proteins | sample eDN5th37CKraftOP_FD_151336 | JGI IMG/M metagenome (GOLD analysis project Ga0180222, IMG submission 151336) | Enriched Organic Plus compost microbial communities from Emeryville, California, USA - eDNA 5th pass 37_C Kraft OP (version 2) (version 2) ... | reverse complement strand
GCTTCTCGACCTGCACCCTGTGAGCCGCATGGATGATGTTCGCCTCGATGAGCAGGTTCTCATAGAGAAACTCCGCCGGATGCGTGTCGTTGGCGAGAATGCCGCCCACTTTGGCGGCAGCAACGAACACCGCTTGCGGCCGGTGCGCGTCCATCCAGCGCTCGACCTCGGCCTGCCGTGTCAGGTCGGCATCGCCGCGCGCCGCCGTCAGGACCTCGCATCCTTCGGACGCAAGACGGCGCACCAGCGCCGCACCTACCATGCCGCGATGCCCCGCCACCCAGACGCGCTTGCCCGTGAGGTCGTACATGGCGTGCCGTGCGTCCGATGTGGCTGACATCGCTGTCACCTGTCCATGCGATCGAGCCGCCACGACTCGCGCTTCACGGCCTGAAGATCGCTCTCGACCATCTCGACGACGAGATCCGCGAAGGTCGTCTTCGCTTCCCAGCCGAGCTTTGCCTTTGCCTTCGAAGGATCGCCGAGCAGCATGTCGACCTCGGTCGGACGGAAATAGTTTTTATCGACCGCGACGAGGATCTTGCCGCTTTTCTCGTCGATGCCGACTTCATCGGCGCCTTCACCTTGCCACGCGATCCTGCGGCCGACGCAATCGAATGCACGCTCGACGAACTCGCGCACCGAGTGCGTCTCGCCCGTCGCGAGCACGTAGTCGTCGGGTTCGGGCTGCTGCAGCATCAGCCACATGCCTTCGACGTAATCGCGCGCGTGCCCCCAGTCGCGCTTGGCGGAAAGGTTGCCGAGGTAGAGACGCTCCTGCATCCCGTATTCGATCGCCGCGACCGCGCGCGTGATCTTGCGCGTCACGAACGTTTCCCCGCGCATCGGCCCTTCGTGATTGAAGAGAATGCCGTTCGAGGCGTGCATGCCGTAGGCCTCGCGGTAATTCACCGTGATCCAATAGGCGTAGAGCTTCGCCGCCGCGTAGGGCGAGCGCGGATAGAACGGCGTCGTTTCCTTTTGCGGCGTCTCCTGCACTTTGCCGTAGAGCTCGGATGTGGAGGCCTGATAGAAGCGCACCTTGTCGCCGATGCCGAGAATGCGGATGGCTTCCAGAAGCCGCAGCGTTCCCAGCGCGTCGGCGTTTGCCGTATATTCCGGCGTCTCGAAGCTCACCTGCACATGGCTTTGCGCGGCGAGGTTATAGATCTCGTCCGGCTGGTGCTCCTGGATGAGACGAATGAGGTTCGTCGCATCGGTCATGTCGCCGTAATGCATGAAGAAGCGCGTGGCGTGCTCGTGCGGATCGGCATAAAGCTCATCGACGCGCGCGGTGTTGAACGACGAGGATCGCCGCTTCACGCCATGCACGGTGTAGCCCTTGTCGAGCAGCAGGCGAGCCAGATGCGCGCCGTCCTGTCCCGTCACGCCGGTAATGAGTGCGATCTTCCCCTGCACGCCCAACCTCGACCTTTTGTTTTTGCCTGCAAGACATACTTGCGCGCCGGGGCGGCACGCAATGGCAAAGCGGGGGCTCTAGGGATCGGACGGCCCCGGCGCTGCGTCACCGGGTCTCGTCGGGCGCCCGGTTATAGACATCGTCGGAGCGGATGATGTCGTCCTCCCCGAGATAGCTGCCGATCTGCACCTCGATCATCTCCAGCGGCACCTTGCCGGGGTTTTCCAGCCGGTGCCAATGCGTCGCGGTGATGTAGACGCTCTCGTTTTCCTGCACCAGCTTCTCGACGTTGCCGATCGTGACCTTGGCGGTGCCGCGCACCACGACCCAATGCTCCGAGCGGTGATGGTGCATCTGCATGGAGAGCTGCCCGCCCGGCTTCACGTGCAGCAGCTTCACCTGGAAGCGCGCCCCCGTGCTCAGCGTCTCGAAAAACCCCCACGGCCGGAAGCTTTTGACGTGCTGGGCATACTCTTTGCGGTTGTCCGCCTTGAGGCGGGAAACCAGCGCCGAGACGTCCTGCGCGCGTTCCTGGTCGGCGACGAGCAGCGCATCGGGCGTATCCACGATGACGAGCCCGGAAAGGCCGATCGTCGCCACCAGCGACCGCTCGCTGTGCACGAGGCAATTCTCGGTGTCGATGAGGATCGCATCGCCCTCGACCGCGTTCTGCTTCCCGTCGCGCTGCGCATTCTCCCACAGCGACGACCACGACCCGACATCGCTCCAGCCGACGTCGATGGGCACCATGGCCGCCTTGCGCGTCTTCTCCATCACCGCATAGTCGATGGAAATGTTGGGCGAGCGCGAAAAGCCCGCGTGATCGAGCCGCAGGAATCCGAGATCGCGGCTGGCCCCCGCGAGAGCGGCACGCGCGGCCTCCAGAATCTCCGGCGCCAACGCGCCGAGCTCGTCCAGGAACGTGCGCGCATGGAGAACGAATATGCCGCTGTTCCAGAAGAAGCCCTTGTCCGAAATGTAGCGCTCCGCCATCGCGCGATCGGGCTTTTCGTAGAACGACGAAACGGCGAATGCGCCCGCCTGATCCGGCAACGGTTCCCCGCGCTGAATGTAGCCATACCCCGTATGCGGCCCCGTCGGCACGATGCCGAACAGCACGAGCTTGCCGCCACGCGCCACGGCCGCCGCGCGCTGCAATGCCTCGCCGAACGCAGCCCCATTCTTCACCACATGATCGGACGGCATGACCGCGATAACGGCGTCCGGCGCCTTCTCCAGCGCCACGAGCGCCGCCACCGCAACCGCAGCGGCCGTATTGCGCGCCACCGGCTCCAGCACGATCGCTTCCGCATCGAGCGCCGCCGCGGACAGCTCCTCGCGCACCAGAAAGCGGTGATCGTTGTTGCAGATGACGATCGGCGCGGAAAATCCCTCGCCCGAGATGCGCCGCAACGTCGCGCTGAGCAAGCTGCCGCTGCCGTTGAAAAAGCTAATGAATTGCTTGGGGTACATGGTCCGCGACAGCGGCCACAGGCGCGTGCCGGAGCCCCCCGACAAAATCACTGGAACGATCATATTGTTCATCGCGCTACCATAGCCGCGGGCAGTGCCCCGGCAAGGCTCCCGTTCAGCCTTGGTTTCCCGCTGGCGCTACCCAGCGGCCACAGGCTTCGAGAGAGCACACGGCACCCGCCGTGCACTCCCAACGACAGCGATGTGTCAGGCGAAAGGGTGCCGCGCACCCCCTCAGGCGGAGGCAACCGCGGCGGGCGTCGCCGGAGCCTGGCCCGACTGCGCGGTGCGCGCGGCAAGCCGCGCCATCACCTCGTCGGTCAGCGCGCGCACGGCCGTGCCCACCTGCCCCGGATACTTGGCGAAATAGCTGCGCTCGTAGGTCTGGAAGTTCGCCGCGTCCTGCAGCGCCGACATGCGTGGAATGGCCTGCGCGAAGCATGCGTTGTCGGCATTGCTCTCCAGCCAGCGGTGATATTCCTCGTCCGACGCCGAAGCGCCGTCCTTCAGATTGACGATGACGCCGAGATTCTCCGCAAAACCCATCTCCGGGTTCAGCGCCTTGAAGCGGCGGAACACCTCCAGCCCGCAAACCGAAACATAGTCGGCCTTGGTCGGCGAGATGTGGAAATCGGCCTCCCGCAGCCAGCACTCGGTCAGCACCGAAAGCCCCGGCGGACAGTCGATCAGCACGATATCGAACACCCGCTTCACACCCGTGAGCAGCTCGCCGATCACCTCGCGCAGCCGCCCGTGCAGGTTCTCCTTGGAGACCTCGCGCTCGAGCAGGGTGAGTTGCATATCGCTCGGAAGCAGGAACAGCGAGCGCGCATCATCGACGTCCGAGACGTTGCGCACGATGAACTTCGGCCAGTCGATGACCTGGTTCTTGAGCACCCGCGCATGCAAGTAATCGACAATGGTCGCGCCTTCGCTCTGCAGCTTGTAGAGGCTCGAAACGGACATCAGCATGCTGGACACGCTCGCCTGCGCGTCGCTGTCGATCACCAGCACGTTCTTGCCGTGGTAGGCCGAAATCGTCTCGGCAAGCGCCAGAACCAGCGTCGACTTGCCGACGCCGCCCTTGGTGTTCATCACTGCAATGGAATTGCGCATACCGACTGAACTTCCCCACCTCGTCGCCCCGGAGGCCGGCCGCATCAACGGACCTCGCTCCTCTCCATGGCGCGGGAATATGGCAGCCATGGGAACACGCCACAACCGAGGGCGAAACCCGCAAATTAGGCAATGGAAATAGTGCCCGATAAACCTTGCAGCGAGAGCATCGGCTGTCTTTCTCCAGCCTTTAACAGTTGCTAATAGAAGCTCGCTGCTTCGATTTCCTCGGAGACCCTCCGTCATGGCTCACGCGCCGGCGCTTCGCTTCACCCGACCCCTTGTCGCAATTCTTCTCTCCGCCGCCACCGTCTTCCTCGCGGGCTGCGGCATCAACACCATCCCGACCTACGAGCAGAATGCCAAGGCGGCATGGTCGGAGGTGCTCAATCAATACAAGCGCCGCTCCGATCTCATCCCGAACCTTGTCGAAACGGTTAAGGGCTTTGCCGATCAGGAGCGCACGGTGCTCACCGACGTCGTCGAGGCGCGGGCCAAGGCGACGCAGGTGCAGGCGAACATTCCACCCGACATCCTCACCAATCCGGAAGCGATGCAAAAATTCCAGGATGCGCAGAACCAGCTCGGCGGCGCGCTCGGGCGCCTGCTTGCGGTCGTGGAACGTTATCCCGACATCAAGTCCGGCCAGAACTTCCTGGCGTTGCAGAGCCAGATCGAGGGCACCGAAAACCGCATCGCCATCGCACGGCGCGATTACATCAGCTCGGTCCGCGCCTACAATACCGAGATCACCACCTTCCCGGGCCGCATCTGGCGCGCGGTGATGTACCCGTCGGCAAAGGAGATGGCGACCTTCGACATCCCCGCCGAGGAAATGAAGGCACCTAAGGTCGACTTCGGCACCAAGAAGTAGCAAGGGCGACCCCAGGAGATCAGCGATGCCCGCGGACCGGCGCGCTTTGCCGTTGAGCTGGGCGCCGCGCCACAGCAGCGTGGCGAACAAGTCCGCGGCCTTGCTCGCTGCGCTGCTTTGGCTCGGAACGCTTTTCGGCGCGGCGTACGCTGCGCCGACCTTCCCGGCGCTCACCGGACGTATCGTCGACGAAGCCGGCCTTTTGAGCCCGCAAGACCGCGCCGACATCAACGCGCAGCTCGCCGAGCTCGAGCAGAAGTCCACCGATCAGGTGGCTGTCGTCACGCTCAACTCGCTGCAGGGCTACGCCATAGAGGATTACGGCTATCAGCTCGGGCGCGCCTGGGGCATCGGTCAGAAGGACAAGAACAACGGCATCCTGCTCATCGTGGCACCCAACGAGCGCAAGGTGCGCATCGAGGTCGGCCGCGGCCTCGAGCCGGTCATGACCGACGCCATGTCGAGTCTCATCATCCAGAACGCGATCCTGCCGGAATTTCGCCGCGGCGACTTCGCGGCCGGCATCCGCGCGGGCGTGCGCGACATCAAGGATGTGCTGCTCGGCGATGCCGAAGAGGTGAAGGAGCGCGCGCGTATCTCCCGCCACGGCGAGGATCTCGACATGTGGCAGGTCATTCTCATCATGTTCTGGTTGGGAATTGCGCTCTTCGTGCTGTTCGCGGTCGTGCAGTCGATCAGCACCGCGCCGCAGGCGGTCGGCGGCCGCAGGCGCCGCTCGAGCGGGCCGATCGTCATTCCCGGCAACTATGGCGGCTGGGGCGGCGGATGGTCCTCCGGCGGTGGCGGCGGCGGCTGGTCCGGCGGCGGTGGTGATTTCGGTGGCGGCGGCTCGTCGGGAAGCTGGTGATGCGTAACGCGGCACGAGCGCAGACAGAAGCGCGGGAGACATTCGCATGAGCCTGTTCTCGTCCGGCGACGAGCACCGCATCTCCGCCGCGATCACCGAGGCAGAGCGGCACACGTCCGGCGAAATCGTCGTCGTCGTGGCCGCCCAGAGCGACGGTTATCACTACGTGCCCCCGCTCGTCGCCGCCATCATCGCCCTTCTCGTGCCGTGGGTGCTCATCTTCTTCACGCAGCTCGGGCTCGTGCAGATCTATCTCATCCAGCTCGCGGTCTTCGTCATCATCACCGCCCTGTTGTTCCCGCTGAAGCTGCGCACGGCGCTCGTCCCCGCCAGCATCAAGCATCTCCATGCGCGTCGGCGCGCGATGGAGCAGTTCCTCGTCCAGAACCTCGACACGACCGCTGGACGCACGGGCGTGCTGCTCTTCATCTCCGTGGCGGAGCACCACGCCGAGATCATCGCCGACCGCGCCATCAACGAGTGCGTGCCCGAGGGGACCTGGCAGCGGATCATCGATAACCTCACCGATGCCATTGGGCGCGACCGGGCGACCGAAGGATTTGTCGAAGCCATCGCGGCCATCGGCGCGGTCCTCGCGGAGCACTTTCCGCCCGGAGAGCACGATCCGGGCGAGCTGCCCGACCATCTCATCATCCTCCCCTGATTTGGCGGCGCGTGTGGGCAAATCCGCCTGCGCGGCCACACCCACGTGCGGGCTCCAGCCGGCCCGTCGTGCGCACCGGTCTCGTCCTGCTGCGGCACTTCGCAGCCTCTCAGACGGCCTGTGGTCTAGGCCCCAACCGGCTCGCCCCGTCGCCCCGAATGGCCGGAGCGTACCGTCTCAAGCACGACCTTTTTTCCGTGCTATAGGGCTCGCTGGATACCGACGACGGGGAACACATACCGTGGATATGGCAACGTCCGCTCACGACGCCGCAGCAACGGCGCGCGCGCCGCTCTCAGCACGCATCTCCTGGATGCTCTTCGACTGGTCCGTGCAGCCCTTCTACACGCTCATCCTGACGTTCCTGTTCGCGCCCTATTTCGCAAACATCGTCGTCGGCAACGGTCCCGAAGGCCAATCCATGTGGGGCTTCGCCGCGGCGATTGCGGGTGTCCTCATCGCGGTGGGAAGCCCGTTCCTCGGCGCCTTCGCCGATGGACGCGGACAGCGCAAACCCTGGATCGCGCTCTTCTCCGTCATCCTCGCCGCTGCCATGGCTTCGCTCTGGATCGCCACGCCCGCGGCGCCAATGGCGACCATCTATCTGGTGCTTCTCGCCTTCGTGTGCGCGACTGTCTGCGCCGAGTACACCGCCGTCTTCACCAACGCGATCATGCCGAGCCTCGTGCCCCACAGCGAGCTTGGCCGTCTTTCCGGCGCCGGATGGGCTTGCGGCTATTTCGGCGGTCTCGCCAGCCTGTTCCTCGTTGCCGGCCTCATCGTGCCCATGGGCGACAGCGGCAAGACGATGTTCGGGCTCGAGCCGCTGCTCAGCCTCGATACCGTTGCGCGGGAGGGCGACCGCATCGTCGGGCCGCTTTCGGCAGTCTGGTACCTCGTCTTCATGATCCCGTTCTTCCTGTTCGTACCGGACATCCGCCAGAAGCGCGCCCATGACGGCCGCCCGGCCACCGCCGAGCTTTGGGACACCGTCCGCGCGCTGCCCGGCAACCGCGACATGCTGCTGTTTCTCGCCGCGCGCATGATCTACACGGACGGCCTCACCGCCATCTTCACCTTCGGCGGCATCTATGGAGCTTCGGTGTTCGGCTGGGGTCCGCTGGAGCTGGGCCTCTTCGGCATCATCCTGACCCTGATCGGTGCCTTCGGCGCGCTGATCGGCGGCGTGCTGGACGACCGCATCAGCGCCAAGTTCGTCATCATCACGGCGCTGGTTATCCTGCTCATCGGCGCGTTCGGCATCCTGTCCGTCGACGCCAACCACGTCTTCTATTTCGTCGAGGTCGCGCCGAAGGCAGCGGGCTCGGGGCCGTTCTCCTCCGTGGGCGAGCAGGTGTTCCTGGGCTTTGCGATCGTCGTCGGGCTCGTCTCGGCGCCCGTGCAGTCGTCCAGCCGTTCGCTGCTCGCACGCCTCGCCCCACGCGATAAGATCACGCAATACTTCGGCCTGTTCGCCTTCTCCGGAAAGGTGACGGCGTTCCTCGCGCCGCTGCTGGTGGCCCTGGTGACGGCCGTGAGCCAGAGCCAGCGCCTTGGCATGTCGGCCATTGCCCTCTTTCTTATGACGGGCATCGCCCTCATGCTGCCGGTACGGATGCCGGCACCCAGGGATTAGCGTGGCCTTCGGCAACCATTTCTGCGGTTCGGCAAAAAACCGAAAACGGCCCTAGCCCGGAACCGGACCGCTTCCCATCTGATGGGCGAAAGGCCTTGGGCGGGCACGCCCCCGCTCGCCCTTCGGGCCGCAGCAGGAGTAGCTTCGATGAACCGCTTTGCCCCGTTGCTTGTAGCCGCTCTGATACCGGCGGCGGCCCTCGCCGCCGACGATAAAACCACAGCGACGACCACCGCCCCTCCGGCCAACCCGCCCGCCGTGAACGAGCCCGCGCCGCAACCGCCGCCGCGCACCGCGAGCGAGGTGATCGACGACGCCAAGGCAGCAACGAATGCTGCCATCGAGGCGGCAAAGCAGGCAATCCTGAAGGCTATCGACGACGCCAAGGAGAATGCCGGCGCCGGCATCGAGAAGGGCAAGAAGGCGAGCGAGGACGCCATCGACGATGCGCGCAAGGCCACCACGCTGCTCGACAAGGCCGCCGAGGCCGCGCGCGATGTGCTCGACAAAGCCAAGCAGGCCACGTCTGAGGTTCTCGACAAGGCGAAGGACGCCGCCGACGACCTCAGCGCGCAGCAGAAGAAATCGACCGAGGCCACCCCCGTTCCCACGCCGCCTGTCGCGCCAAAAGAAGAGGGCCCGCGCAACAAGCACGAGCCCTCGACGACCGAAAACCAGAAGTGGCATTGACGCCCAACGCCACCGCCCGTTCCGCGGCGAGCCGCTCCGGACTTCGATGATCCGGAGCGGTAAGCGCCGGGGGATTACGGCGTTGTCGTCGTAGCAGGCGTCTCCGCGGCGGGTGTCTCGGCCGGCGCGGCCGGCGTTTCCGCGGCCGGTGCCGCCGGGGCCTCAGCCGCTGGCGTTTCCATTGCAGGCGCCGCCGGAGCGGATGCAGGTGCCGGCGCCGGCGTTTCCGCGGTAGGCGTCGGTGCTGTCGGCAGCGGCGTATAAACGTACGATACCCCTGCCACGATCGCGGCCAGGATAGCGGCGAAAATAATCACTCGGACGGCGGTGCTCACGGGATTGTCCCCCAAAAATGGATGATCGTGTATTTTAGGGCTTTCACGGAAACACGACAATAAAACGTCATAACATTGAAGTGCGGACCGGGAACGCGACGCATTTAATGGCAGCGATGAATCCGCGCCACACCGCCCCCGTGCCGTTGGATTATTTCGTTCATCGAAGGTGAAGGGATTGAAATGCGATGATCTTTCGTCCCGGCGCTCAATCGCAAACATCGCGTCGGCAGCTCTATCGTTGGCGCACAAAAAATAGGCGCTCGCCAGACCATGATCGCTCCGGGTCCTATCAGGTCGGAGCGTGAATCATCGGTCTGATCAAATGACCATGATCGCTTCGGACCCTGTCAGTCCGAAGCGTGAATCATCGGTCTAGTCGAAAAAACTAGAGCCGCATCGCGATTCGAAGAAGAGCGTTTGTGCGCTAGCGCCTCGGACGCTCCGCCAGCATGAACCACGACGGCCCCATCTGCGGATCATTCCAGATCCGCTGCCAGCGAAAGCCCGCCTTCTCGTAGGCTCGCACCGCGCGCTCGTTCCGGATCGAGGGAAAAACGCACACCGCCGTCGCCAAGGTGGTGCCGAACACCTCCTGCTTCAGCGCCGCCAGCGCCGCCTGGCCCACACCCTTCCCCCGATGCTCCTCCGACGCGATGAAAAGATCGAGATCCCACGTGCCCGCGGGCAGATCCTGCGGCAGCTCCTCACCCCACGCGGTCGCGTCCACCGCATGCGCATATCCCACAGGCACGCCGTCCGCCTCGATGATTCGGCACAGCGCATGGCGTGAGTTGAGCGCGATGTTCACCTCCGCCTCGGTCGCCGTGCGCGGTCCCCACCAGGCTTCGATGTCGGCACGCTGAAGCCAGCCGCGGATCAGATCCCAATCGGCCCGGCTCGCAGGCCGCAGGCGGACGTTACTTCCGCCCGCCATCGTCAGTGCCGGAAGTGGCGCAGTCCGGTGAACACCATGGCGAGACCCTTCTCGTCCGCAGCGGCGATCACCTCTTCGTCCCGCATCGAGCCGCCGGGCTGGATGACGGCCGTCGCGCCCGCTTCCGCCGCCGCCAGCAGCCCGTCGGCAAACGGGAAGAAGGCATCGGAAGCCACGACCGATCCTCGCGTCAGCGGCTCGTCGAGGCCGAGAGCGCGCGCCGCATCGGCGGCCTTCTGCGCGGCGATGCGCGATGAATCGACCCGGCTCATCTGCCCCGCACCGATACCCACCGTCGCGCCGTCCTTCGCATAGACGATCGCATTCGATTTGACGTGCTTCGCCACCTCGAACGCGAACAGCAGGTCCGCAAGCTCCTGCTCGGTCGGCTTGCGCTTCGTCACCACCCGCAGATTGCCGGCAGCCGTCGTCCCGTTATCCCGCGACTGCACGAGCAGCCCGCCCGCCAGCGAGCGCACCATAAGGCCGGCCGCGACCGGATCGGGGAGCGCGCCGGTGGTCAGCAGGCGCAAGTTTTTCTTCGCCGCGAAGATGGACTTGGCTTCCTCCGTCGCATCCGGCGCGATGACGACCTCGGTGAAGATCTTCGTGATCTCCTCCGCCGCCGCCGCATCTATCGTGCCGTTGAGCGCGATGATACCGCCGAACGCACTGACGGAATCGCACCGCAGCGCCTTGAGATAGGCCTCCTTCAGCTCGCCGCCGAGGGCCACGCCGCACGGGTTCGCGTGCTTGATGATGGCAACGGCCGGTTGCGCCGTGCCGAGCTCCGCAACGAGCTCAAGCGCCGCATCCGTATCGTTGAGATTGTTGTAGGAAAGCTCCTTGCCCTGGTGCTGCACGGCCGTCGCGACACCGGGCCGCACATCGCCGCTGGCGTAGAACGCCGCTCGCTGGTGTGGGTTCTCGCCATAGCGCAGTGGAAACTTGAGACGCCCGCCGAAGGTGCGCCACGCCGGCATCTCTTCCCCCAGCGTCTGCGCGAACCAATTGCTGATGGCGGCGTCGTAGGCCGCCGTACGCGCATAGGCCTTCGCGGCGAGACGCTTGCGCATGTCGAGGCTCGTCGTCCCGCCGTTGGCGCGCATCGCGTCGAGCACCGGCGCGTAGTCCTCCGGCTCGACGATGACCGTTACGCCCGCGTGGTTTTTCGCCGCGCCGCGGATCAGCGCCGGCCCGCCAATGTCGATGTTCTCGATACAATCGTCGAACGCCGCGCCCTTCGCCACCGTCGCCTCGAAGGGATAGAGGTTGACCACCAGCAGATCGATCGGTGCGATCGCGTGCTCCGCCGTCTGCGCCTCATGGCGCGCATCGCCGCGAATGGCGAGCAGCCCGCCGTGCACCACCGGGTGCAGCGTCTTCACGCGCCCGTCCAGCATCTCGGGAAAGCCGGTCACCTCCGACACATCTTTCACCGCGAGCCCTTCGCCGCGCAGCATCGCAGCGGTACCGCCGGTGGAGATCAGCTCGACACCCATATCCGCAAGAGCGCGCGCGAACGCAACGAGCCCGCTCTTGTCCGACACGGAAAGGAGCGCGCGGCGAATACGCAAATCTTCAGTCATTCCACATTCCCTTCGGGCAGCCGCTCGACCGCCCAGTTGACTTCCGTCTCGCCGTAGCTCGCCCCGCGCAGCACGATCTGCAGCGCCGGGCGCGGACCGGAGCTTTCGGCGAAGTATGTGCTTTCCTCGATGGAGAGCCGCGCCCCCTGCACCGTGAAATGCCAGCGCTGCCCATCGGCCAGCGTAATCGTCGCCTCCCGCGGCGCCGCGCCGAGGCTGCAATGCACACCGGGCAGAAGATGGAAATGGATGGCAAACGGCAAGTCGGCGCGCAGCCGCACCTGCCCATTCGCGCCGTCGAGGCGGTCGCACCCCGCGAGCCGCAGCCCATCCGTCGAGAGCCGCAGCCGGCGGGTGTGAATGAGCTCGTGACGGCGCTGGTAACCGTCGTGGCTCGCCTCCAGAACCACCTCGCCGTCCGCTTCCTCGATGCGCCATTCGACCCTGTCGGGATAGCGGATCGGCGGCGTCCCCATCAGCGCCTCGAGCTTGCGATGCGCAATGAGACGCGCGGAAGACTTCTCGGCGAGCGTCAGCGTGTTGTGGCTCGCCGTGGCGCGCGCCGCCGGAAACCACTCCGCCGACGCGGGCGCCGGGGTGCCGCCGTTCACGAACAGTGGCAGCTTCCCAGCGCTCATCTCGAAGGAGAGGCAGCCGGCCTGCGCACTTGCCGATAGCGGAAGCGGCGGCGGCGGCCCAACGTCGGCGATGATCACCGTCTCGCCGCGCCCCATCCGCGCATAGCCGGAATGGCGTGCCGCCTGCAGCGGTGGCCGCGAGCCGTCGTCGTAGGCCGCAACGGTCGCAACGCCCGCGGCGAGCGCACCCGACACGCCGTTGAAGCGCGCCAGCATACCGTCGCCGAGACGCAGGTGGTGGAGCAGCGGCAGCATGCTGTCGAGCGCCCGGTGCAGTTGCTCGGGCAGGTTGCGATCGCGCGCGGTGAAGCATTGGCTGAGCGGCAAAAGGTCGAGCAGTAGCTCCACCAGCAGCGCGGGATTGCGCGTGACGTGCCCGCCGTCCGGCAACACCTGCCAGGCGAGTTCCGTGCAAAGGCTCGTCTCGGCCTCGCGCGCATACCTGTCGTAACCTGCAACGGAAAGCGCCGCGAACGAAAGCGCAATGGTTGTGAGCAGGCGCGGATAGCCCATTTGCGCATCGCGGCGCGCGGAGGAAAGAAATCCGAACTGCCGGCGCAGACTGTAGGTGATGGCGCTGTAGGTCTCGCGGTCGGCGTCTTCCAGCAGCAGGTTGGCATGCGACAGCCACGAGATGAGGCGGCGCGCCGCCACCGCTGGCTCCGCCGAGACGCCGCGACGCTCGTTACCGAAGCGGAGGATCCATTCGAGCGCAAGGCGCCGCGCCGTATCGCGGGCGATTTCGGTATCGACGGCCGCGAGATTGCGCAGCCATCCAAAACCATGCAGCTCCTGCGCCCAGCCGAGGCTCGGCACTTCGATCTCGAACGGCGAGCGGCCCTTGAGAAGTACGACCGTGCCCGCGAGGCCGAACTGCCCGTGCTCGATCTCGTCCCAGAAGCTCGGATCGGCGGTACGCAGGTCCTGGGGCACGATCAGCAGGTGATCGATAGGCCCCGAGGGCTCGGCAAGGCGTCGCAAGGGCGCGGCCAGGGCGCCGGCCAAAGCCGAGCGCTTCACCGCATCGACGTTGATCACCGCTTTGCGCAGCCGGTCCTTGAGCGTCAGTTCAGCCATGGAGAACCCCGCACCGCCCACAATCCACGGCGCAGCCCGCCGCGGACCGCGCCTAGAGCATTTTCCGACGAAGCGGATGCCGGTTCGCCGTGAGAAAACGCGACCAATCAAAAACCTAGAGCGTCCGATCCGATTCCATCGGATCGCAACACGTTCTAGTTCGGACTAGCGCCGTCGCGGGGCCAATACAAGGCTGGGGCAAACCCAGGCTGTGCGCAGATCGGATAGCGTGCAGCGAATCAGTCTCGACGCACGAGTCGAGCGGCAAAAAAGCCGTCCATACCCGATAGCTGGGGCTGCGCGCGGGCAAGATGGAACGGCAACGTGCGCAAGTCGCCATCGGACGTGAGCCACTCGGCGGCAATCCCCGCTTCCCCAGCGACAATGGGCGACCGGGCAAAGCGCTGATCGCGAGCGAGAAAACGCACGATTTGCTGCACGCCCTCCTCCGGCTCCAGCGAGCACGTGCAATAGACCAGCGTACCCCCAGGAGCCACGAGACCGGCCGCATGGTCCAGCAGCCGTTCCTGGGTCTCGGCCAGGGCCGCCACATCGTCGGGGCGCTTCAGGCGTAAAATGTCAGGGTGGCGGCGGATCGTTCCCGTCGCGGTGCACGGCGCATCGAGCAGCACCGCGTCGAACATGCGCCCCGGCGACCAGCTCACAGCGTCGGCAGCGACCGTCTCCGCCTTGAGCTGCAAGCGCGCGAGATTGCCCTTGAGGCGTTCGAGGCGCTGCGCCGAAAGATCGAGCGCCGTGACATCGGCGCCCGCTGCGGCGAGTTGAGCCGTCTTGCCACCCGGCGCCGCGCAGAGATCGACGACGGCCTTCCCGCGTACATCGCCCAGCAGCCGCGCGGGCAGTGCCGCCGCAGCATCCTGCACCCACCAGGCGCCCTCGGAGAAACCGGCGAGATCCTCGATGCGCCCGCCGGCAGCGAGCCGCACCGTGCCCGTCGCCAGCACGTCGCCGCCGAGCTTCTCCGCCCACGTGCCAGGATCGCTTTTCACGCTGATGTCGAGCGGCGCTTCCGTAAGCGAAGCCGCCGCGATGGCGCGCGCGTCCGCCGTGCCGTAGTTGGCCGTCCAGCGCGCCATGAGCCATTGGGGCGTGTTCAGCGCAACGCCGTCGAGCGCTTTCAGAGCCTCGACGCCTTCGCGCGACGTACGCCGCAGCAGCGCGTTGACGAGCTTGTCATAGCGCGCCGCATGGCGATCCCGGCGCGCCTGATCCACCGCGAGCCCGACGGCCGCGTGCGGTGGCGTCTCCAGGAAAAGAAGCTGCGCCACGCCGGAAAGAAGGATCGGCCAGAGCTTGCCCTGGCGCTTCGGCAGCGGCTTTTCGAGGAAGCCGTTGAGGAGCGCTTCGAGTTCGCCGAGGCGCCGCAACACGGTCGCCGCGATGAGCCGCGCCAGCGCCCGGTCGCGGCCTTCGAGCCCGCGGGCTGAAAATTCCTTCGCAGCGGCTCCGTCGAACGAGCGCCCGTCGTCGAGCACCGCCGCGATCACCGCGACCGCCGCTTCCCGGGCAGGGAGCCCCGGCGGCAGAGGAGCCGGAGCAGGCGCCTTGGGCTTGTGTGCATGCGTGTGCGGGCGCTGTGGCCCGCGGCGGAATTTCTTTGCGCCGGGCGCGGCTTCCTTTGTCACGCGCGTCAGCCCCAGGGGCCGCTGGAAGCGTTGCGCGAGCCCTGGCCCCAAGGCCCGGAGCTGGCGTCATCGTCGGCGTAGCGCGGCGGGGCTGCGCTGCCGCCACCCATCTGGCGCGCCAGTGTCTCCAGCGCCGCGATACGGTTTGCCGTGTTGGGATGCGTGGAGAAGAGGTTGTCCATGCCCCAGCCCTGCAGCGGGTTGATGATGAACATCGGCGCGGTGGCGGGCGCTGCCTCCGCCTCCTCGTTGGGAATGCGCTTCGCATAGTTCTCGATCTTGCCGAGCGCCGAGGCGAGCCACAGCGGCTGTCCGCAGATCCGCGCGCCCATGTTGTCGGCCACATACTCGCGCGAGCGCGAGATCGCCATCTGCACCAGCATCGCGGCGAGCGGCGCAACGATGATCGCCACCAGCGCGCCGACCATGCCGACAATGCCGCCGCCGCCTTCGCGGTCGCTGTGGCCGCCGCCGAACATCATGCCGAACTGCATATACTGCGCCAGCATCGAGACCGCGCCACCGATCGCGGCGGCGATGGTCATCGTCAGCGTGTCGTGGTTCTTGATGTGCGCCAGCTCGTGCGCCATCACGCCGGCAACTTCCTCCCGGCTCAGCGCCTGCAGCAGGCCGGACGAAGCGCACACCGCCGCATTCTGTGGATTACGCCCCGTGGCGAACGCATTCGGCTGCGGGCTCTCCATCACGTAGACGCGCGGCATCGGCAGGCCCGCGCGCTGCGCCAGTTCACGAACGATGCCGTAATATTCCGGTGCAGACCGTTCATCAACCTCGTGCGCGCCGTACATGCGCAGCACCATTTTGTCGGAGTTCCAGTAGCTGAAGAAGTTCATCCCCATGGCAAGGATGAACGCCACAACCATACCCGTCGTGCCGCCGACGAGTGCGCCGAGCGATACGAAGATCGCGGTGAGCACCGCGAGCAGCATGGCCGTCTTGACGTAATTCATTCTTGTCGCAGCTCCGTCACCAACCAACAGAGAAATGCTATATGGATAGCGCTCTCGGCAACAACCAGACCCGGCTAGGCCCAATGCATTCCAAATCCGACCCCGATCCGTCCGCGAAGGATGAGCGCCGGCTGACACCGGCAGCCCGCCGGGCTTTGGCGGAAGCCGAGGCGCGGCGCCAGGCCGAAAAAGCCGCTGCCGAACGGCGCGCCACCGAAATCGGCGGTCGCGACGGTCCCGATCCCGTTCGCTACGGCGACTGGGAAAAGGGCGGAATCGCTTCGGATTTCTAACGGCACCTTCGCCGCCGATGTCCTAACGGGCCGTTCACGAAGCACGCGCTCCGTGCCTCTCCAGCCGATTCCCATCCAAGATCCTCGCCCGCCGCTTTGTCGCCACTGCCGCCAACCGCTTGGCGGCCTTCGGCCCTATAGTGAAAGCTGAATAGCTTTCAGGAACACCTATGCGCCGCTCCGGCAAGAATTCCACGCGCCTCTTGTTCTACGTGCTCCTGCTGGTCGTGGCCGTGCTGGGCGCCCTCCGCTTCGGCCTCGTCCCGCAGCGCTATGCGCCGTTCGCGCCCATCTCGCTCGACGAGCCGCCGGTCTGGTTCGTCGACGCGCGCCTCGCCGCCCTGCGCCACGACCCCGAGACGTGCCGCGCCGTACTGAAAACACCCCACATCGCCGCGACGCCGATTCCCGATCGCGTCCGTCCCGACGGCTGCGGCTGGACGAACGCGGTGCGCATCGCAAAGGTCGGCGGCGCGGAGATCGGCCTGTCGCAGCTCACCTGCGAAAGCGCCGCGGCACTGGCCCTCTGGATCGAGCACGATGTGCAGCCGCTCGCGATGGCAATGTTCGCCAGCCCCGTCACCTGGATTCAGGATATGGGCACCTACTCCTGCCGCAACATCATCGGCAACAAGCGCTGGCTCCATACGCGCAGTCAGCACGCCTATGCCAACGCCGTCGACATCGGCGCGTTCCGCCTCGCTGACGGCCGAAAGATAAGCGTCACGCGGGACTACCGCGCCGACACGCCGGAAGGCCGGTTCCTGCGCGAGGCACACATGCGGGCCTGCCGCTACTTCCGCGTCGCCCTCGGGCCGGAGTTCAACGCCGCGCACCACGACCACCTGCACCTCGACCGGGGAATGCTGTCGAGCTGCAAGTGACGCTGCCGCCAGCTTTGCACCAATAGATCACGGGTCGCACCACCAGTCGTCGAGCGCCATCGCAGCGGTGACCGCCTTCGCACCGATCGACGCAATAGGCTGCGGTGGCAACGGCAACGAATTCCGATTGACGAACCACAGCTCCGTCAGCTCACTGCGCCGTCCGAGCACGAGATCGCGCAGGATGCGGCCATTCATATGCGTCATGGCAACGCCGTGCCCGGTGCAGCCGACGGAATAGAACGCCCCGCCTCCATGCAGCGTGCCGATCTGCGGCGTCGAGTTCGCGGTGACGGAGAACGCGCCGCCCCAGCGGTATGCAACCGGAACACCGGCGAGTTGCGGGAAAGTTGCCGCGATGTGACGCTCCAGATGCCGCCACGCCGCAGGATAGGCATCGTGATCCATTCGCCCGGCAAGCGGCACGAACCCCGGCCCGCCGCCCATCAATAGCCGGTTGTCCGGCGTGAGCCGGTAGAAATGCATGAAGTTGCGCCCGTCCTCGATGCCTTCGCGGCCCTGCCAGCCGATGGACGCATGCTGCTCCGGCGTCAGCGGTTCGGTGACGACGATGTAGACGAACGCCGGCATCTGCTTCAGGCGCAAGCCGGGGATGAGATGCGAGTAGCCGTTGCTGGCGAAGACGATCTTCTCCGCGGTGAGCGCACCACCCTCGGTGACGAGACGAAACTTACCGCCCGCACGACGGACATAGCTGACACGGGTTTTTTCGAACACCCGCGCACCGCTGGATGAGGCGAGCGCTATCAAAGCATCGACCCACTTGCGCGGATTGATGAGCCCGCAATGGGGCTCGTAGCAGGCACCGAGAAAGGTCGGCGAGCGCACGCGCTCCGCAAGCTCCGTAGCACCGAGCCAGCGATGTCCGGCGATGCCGAGCACCTCCATCGTCTCGATCTCGCTGCGGATTCGCGCCGCATAGCGCGGCGACGTCGCCACCTTGAGAAAGCCGCTGCGCACGTAGTCACAATCGAGCCCGTGCTCCGCAATCATCCCTTCGAGCCCGGCGATGGCGGCCGTCATGTAGCAATGGGCTTCCCGTACGCGCGCGGCGCCGTGCAACGTTTTCATGAGACCGAGCGAAGCCCCGAACAGCGTCATCACGAACCCGCCGTTGCGTCCGCTCGCGCCATACCCGATCGTCTCGCCTTCGAGCACAGCGACGTCGAGCGAGGGATCGGCGGCTTTCAGGTGGTAGGCCGTGGAAAGTCCGGTGTAGCCCGCGCCGATGATGGCAACGTCCGCCCTCGCTTCCCCGCTCAACGGCGGAGCAGGAGCACGCACGCGCCTGCTGCCGTCCCAGTAGTTTCGCGGAGCATTCTCACTTGAAGCGGCCATCGCAGCGCCCGACTTTTGCAGCGGGCCGGATCGGAGCCCGCCCCACCCCATTATCACGGCGCCGCACTTCCCAGCGATCAATACGGAACATCAGGCGGCCTGCATCTCGGGCGTGACGATGTTACGAAGGCCATCGACGATGCGGGCCACGAAATCCCGGGTACGGTCGACGACCACCTGCCGTTGCCTATCGAGCGTGACCATGTGGTAGCTGTCCTCCAGCACGACCATGTCGACCGTCCCCGCCAGCTCCCCCTTCAGGTAGACGGCATTATCGATCGCCGCATAGTCATCCTCCCGCGAATGGACAATGAGCGTCGGCTGCTTCACCTGGTGCAGAAGACCGATCGCGGCATCCACCATGCGCCGGTGCTCCAGCACCATCGTCGCCGGCACGCCGGCGCGGCCATAGTCTGAGCCCTCGCCGGCCTCGAGCGCCGTCTTCACGAAGGCGCGCACCCGCGGGCACTTGATGCCGAGGGTTTCCGCGTCCGGAAATGTCATGAAACCGGCGAACCACCGCGAGCGGACGAGCTTGAACGCCTTCGCATACCAGGGCATCGCCCAGCCGTTGATCCAAAGCGTCGGCGAGAAGAGCGACACGCCTTGGACGTCCCCCGGATGACGTGCGGCGAGATGCAGGCCGAGGATCGCGCCCATGCACAGCCCGCCGACGATGACGGTATCGCATTCCTGGCGGATCTCGCTCAGCGCCTCCCGTGCCGAGAGATACCAATCCTGCCAGCGGCCGGTGTTCTCCTCGCCGTGCCCCGCGAGCTGCGGAACATGGACCGTGTAACCGGCGCGGGCGAGGCCCGTCGCGACGTAGCGCATCTCGGCGGGCGTACCGCAGAGCCCGTGCAGCAGCAGAACGCCTACCCGGCCGCCGGCAATACGGAGGCCCTGGCCCTTCGTGTGCATCTTGGCGAGGTTGGCGGTCATGGTCCTGTCTCCCGGTTCGATGGAGACAGGCTATGGGGAGCGCATCGGCCCCGCTGTTCCGCGCGCGACACGTAGTGCCGGACCAGGAACGGTCCCGGTCATCGGGGCAGCACCGCAAGAAAACCACCACAAGAAAAAAGGCGCCGCCATCTCTGGCAACGCCCTGATTTTTCCAGCAGATAACTGCAGTTGGCTCTAGCTCGCCGCGTCGCGGCGGTTCTGGCGGTTGTCGATGAGATCCTGCACCACCGCCGGATCCGCGAGAGTGGAGATGTCGCCGAGGTTCGAGAACTCGTCCTCGGCAATCTTGCGCAGGATGCGGCGCATGATCTTGCCCGAGCGGGTTTTCGGCAGCCCGGGCGCGAACTGCACCAGGTCCGGCGAAGCGATGGGACCGATCTCCTTGCGCACGTGCGCGATCAGCTCCTTCGCGAGCGCATCGTCCCACGTCTCGCCCGTGATGAGGGTGATGTAGCAATAGATGCCCTGGCCCTTGAGGTTGTGCGGGTAGCCGACGACCGCCGCCTCCGCCACCTTCGGATGAGCAACGAGCGCGCTTTCCACCTCCGCCGTGCCAAGGCGATGGCCCGAGACGTTGATGACGTCATCCACGCGTCCCGTGATCCAGTAGTAGCCGTCCTCGTCGCGCCGGCAGCCATCGCCGGTGAAGTAAGTGCCGGGATAGGTGGTGAAGTAAGTCTGCACGAAGCGTTCGTGATCGCCGAAGATGGTGCGCGCCTGCGCCGGCCAGCTATCGAGAATGACGAGATTGCCCGCCGCTTCGCCTTCGAGCACGTTACCCTTCTCATCGACGAGCGCCGGCTGCACGCCGAAGAATGGCAGCGTCGCCGACCCCGGCTTCTGCGCGATGGCGCCCGGCAGCGGCGAAATGAGGATGCCGCCGGTTTCGGTCTGCCACCACGTATCGACGATGGGGCAGCGCTGCTCGCCCACCACGTTGTAATACCATTCCCACGCTTCCGGGTTGATCGGCTCGCCGACGCTGCCGAGCAGGCGCAGCGAGGACCGGTCGCTCGCCTTCACGAAGTCGTCGCCCGCGCCCATCAGCGCCCGGATGGCCGTGGGTGCCGTATAGAAGATGTTGACCTTCCACTTGTCGATGACGTTCCAGAAGCGCGACATCGTCGGGTAGTTTGGCACGCCTTCGAACATCAGCGTCGTGGCGCCGTTGGCGAGCGGGCCATAGAGGATATAGCTGTGTCCCGTCACCCAGCCGATGTCAGCGGTGCACCAGTAGATGTCGCCGTCGTGGTAGTCGAAGACGTACTGATGCGTCGCGGCGACGAACACGAGATAGCCGCCCGTCGTGTGCACGACGCCCTTCGGTTTGCCCGTGGAGCCCGACGTGTAGAGAATGAACAGCGGGTCTTCCGCATTCATCGGCTCGGCGGGGCAATCGGCGGAGACCTTCGCCAGCTCCTCGTGGGCCCACAGATCGCGGTCGGCGTTCCATGAGACCGGACGCCCCGTGCGGCGCACGACGAGCACCTTCTCTCCGCCCCTGCCGACCTTCGCGAGCGCGTCGTCCGTATTCTTCTTGAGCGGAACGTATTTGCCGCCGCGCACACCCTCGTCGGCCGTGATGATGAATTTCGATTCCGCGTCCTCGATGCGTCCTGCGAGACTCTCGGGCGAAAAGCCGCCGAACACGATCGAATGCACCGCGCCGATACGCGCACAGGCGAGCATCGCATAGGCCGCCTCGGGAATCATCGGCAGATAGATGGTGACGCGGTCACCCTTTTTGACGCCGTGCGATTTGAGCACGTTGGCGAACTTGCACACGCGCTCGTAGAGATCGCGATAGGTGATCTTCTCGTCATCCGAAGGGTCATCGCCCTCCCAGATGATGGCGACCTGGTCGCCGCGGGTGGCGAGGTGGCGGTCGATGCAGTTGGCAGCGAGGTTGAGCGTACCGTCCTCGTACCACTTGATCGACACGTTATGCGGGTCGAACGAGGTGTTCTTGACCTTCGTGTAGGGCGTGATCCAGTCGAGCCGCTGGCCCACTTCGCCCCAGAAACCCTCCGGATCGGCGACGGACCGCGCATAAAGTTCGTGATATGCCTTTTCGTCGATAAAGGCGCGGCTCCGCCATTCGCCTTCCGGCACTGGGTAAATTTTCCCCGACATCGGCGTTCTCCCAGGAATTTTCGTCGTTGCAGCCATTATGATGGGGCAGACGCACGTCTGCAATTTGGCTCTTTGGCGAAGTCAGGCCGCCGCATCAGGCGCCAAACCAGCCGATCACGGCACCTTGCAGGAGCAGGACGCCCAGCCAATGGCCCCCGTCGACAAGCGTCAACCCCGTCTTGGCGCCGCGAAAAGCATTGTTGACCGCAATCGTCGTGATCACGAAGCCGAGCCACATGAAGGCGCCGGTTATCATACCGTTGGCCGGGGAGGTCTCGAGGCTCGTATGGCGCAACACGCCCGCCAATACGCTGGCCATGATCAAAAGCCCGACAAAGCTCACGATGAAGGGCAGCGGGCTCGGACCGTCGGCGTGCACCTCCTCGCGCGTCCGGCCCACGGCGTCCAGCCAGGTATCGCCGAATAGGATGGCATACCAGACCCATCCGAACATGAAGCTCACGACGGCCGCCGTCACCACGGCGAGGAGATTCATTCCCGCAAACTCCATGGCGCTTTCCCCTCTGCTTTGAAGGGCGCACGGTAGCAGAAGGGCCCGGGTCCGTCGCGGATGAAGCTTAGCCGAGACGCCAGACGGCTGTGCGTTTGATCTCGGCATCCTCGAGTTCGCGCGTCACCGGCACGCGATATTCCGCAACGCACTCAAAGCGCCCCTGGGGAAAATAATTGCGCTTCGGATCACCGATCAGCACCAGGGATCCGCGAGCGACCGCGGCATCGATGAATTGCAGGACCCTGTCGGCCAGTGCGCGCTCGTAGAAAAGATCGCCGACCAGCACGACATCGAACGCCCCCGGTGGTGCGGCGAGGAGGTCGTCGGCCGTCACATCGACGGCGACGCCATTGAGCCTCGCGTTGAGGCCGACCGCGGCCAGCGCCAAGCGGTCGATGTCGGCGGCGAGCGCGCCGTGCGCCCCCGCCTTCATCGCGGCGATGGCCGTGAGGCCCGACCCGGCGCCGAGATCCAGCGCGCGGCGTCCCTGCAAAAGGTGAGAATTGTCGAGCATATAGCGCGCCAGCGCCTGCCCGCCCGCCCACGCGAAGGCCCAGTACGGCGGCGGCACGTTCATCTCGCCCAGCTCTTCCTCGGTCTTCTGCCAGATCGGCAGCGATTCCTCCGCGAGGTGCAGCAGAATTTCCGGCACCAGCGGCGGCGCGAGGGCGTGCGTGTTCGCTTTGATGAATGCTTCGGCCGCGGGCAGCGTATCGAGGCGGGAAGGTGAAGTGGATACCGTCATGGAAGCCCTTGTACACGCGTGCGCCCGCCGGCATCGAGGCCGATTACGGGGATAGCTTCTATGCGTTCAGTCGAGCCAGTAGAAGACCGCATCGAAAAGCTTGGGCTCCCCGTCGCGGAGATTAGAGGGAATCCCGCGATAGCGTTCCGGCAAAGGTATTGCGAGCTGGCTCTTGTGCAGACGCACGAGGCCACCTTCCGCAAGCGTATTCTCCGCGACGGTCGAGAGCGCCCGCACCGCCGGCGTGGGAAAGCGGTCTATTCCCTCGAAGCTCGGCAGCCCGCTGGACCCGGTCCGGGCTTCCCACGCCTTCGTATATTCTCCGAGAATGTAGTAGGGGCCAAAACGCCAAAGCGTGACGGCAAGGCCCGCAAAGCAGTTCTCGCCGCCGAGCTGTCGATCCCGGAAGTCGTCGTGATCGCGATAGAACCACGCGTCGACGTACGATGCGAACCCCTGGCCGTGGCTGTCGACGTCGATCTTGGATTTGGCACGGAGCTTTTTCTCAAGCTCGCGAAGGAGACCCGGATAGAAGCTGTAGCCGGGCTTGCGGCCCCCCGGTGCGGCCGGCAAGCGCTCCCATATCCACGGGTCCTTGTGAGCGCCTTCTAGAGCTTTCCAATTCTCGCGCGCATGGCGCCCGGCCATTGCTGCCTCAGGACTTTCGCACCAGCTTCTTGGCAGCGCCGGCCTGCGGCTTGCTCAAACCACCCATCCGGCAAACCTCGGCCCACTCCTCCGCCGTCACCGGCTGCACCGAAAGCCGCGCGCTGTTGACGAGCGACATCGCCGCGAGCTTCGGATTGTCCTTGATCGCGACCAGCGAGACCGGGTTCGGCATATCCTCCACCGCGCGCATGTCCACACACTGCCAGCGGCCGGTGTCGTCGGTTGGATCGGGATGGGCGAGCTTCGCCACTTCCATGATCCCGACCACCTCCTTGCCGATGTTCGAGTGGTAGAAGAAAGCCAAGTCGCCGAGCTTCATGGCCTTCATGTTGTTGCGCGCCTGGAAGTTGCGCACGCCGTCCCAGGATTCCCCGCGCTTGCCGCGCGCCTTGAGCATCTCCCAGGAGAATACGTCGGGCTCCGACTTCATCAGCCAATAGGCGGGCATGATCTCCACCCCGTTGCATATCGCTTACGCGACCGGGGTCGCCCACCGCGGGCGCACTGTCAAGCGAAGACGATGGTGCGGCGGATGAGAAATACACCGGCGAAGCTGACGGCGACGGCAACGAGCTTGCCCGCGATGGGCGCCAAACCGAGAACGCCGGTCATGAACGCAATGACGGCCGCCGTAACGGCGAGGCCGACGAGGCCGCTGGCGAGGAACTCCACGAAACGCCGTTGCACAGCCTTTTTCGAGCGTGCTGCATCGAAGACGAAGCGGCAGGACAGCAGATAGTGCAGCACGATGCCCGCGCCGTAACCGATCACCCCGGACAGCGTCGGGTGGCCGATGAGACCGTTGAATGCCAGGAAGACGGAGAAATCGACGGCAAGCGCCGCGCCGCTGACGAAACCATAGCGCAAGAGCTGCGGCCACAGCTCGTGCCGGCGCAGAAGCCGTTCCACGGTTGTGAAAATTCCACCTTCGGTCAGGCCATGAGGTGGCGCGGCCTGTTCAGCCGAAGCCGAAGACGACGAGGCTCGGCTCATGCCGCTGGCCTCAGCCGCTGCGGCACGGCGCGCACGCTCTCCAGCGCCGATTGCTCGCCGCCGTGTCCGGCCTCGTGATATTCGGCATCCTCGTTCACGCCCCACACGTCGTAGAGCGCCTCACCCGCCACGATATTGCGGACGGTCAACATGGCCGTCATCATCGCGTGGTCCTGGTTATTGTATTTATGCATGCCGTTGCGGCCGACGAGATGCAGCGTCGGATAGTTCGCCGCGATGTCCTCGCGTACGGCTTCCACGTGCGTGCGATAGGCGTCGTCATAGACGGGATACGCCTTCTTCTGGCGCACCACGCAGCCGTCCCGCACCTCGTCCTCTTGCGCCAGGCCGATCTGCCCCAGCTCCCGCTTGGCAAGCGCGATCAGCTCATCGTCCGGCATCGTCCATAACCCGTCGCCCTCGAAGCAGAAGTATTCGAGACCGAGGCAGGAAAGCTTCTCGTCCGGCACCATCTCCGGAGACCACGAGCGGAAGTTCTGCACCCGGCCGACACGCACATTCGGGTCGTGGATGTAGATCCAGTTGTCCGGGAAGAGATCCGGCTTGTCGACGACCAGCGCAACCGTGATGAAATCGCGATAGCGCAGCGCATCGGCATCGGCCGCCGAGGCCGGACGCGGGGTGATGCTATCCATCAGCTCGCGAATGGGAGCTGAGGAAATGACATGCCGCGCGGTGAACATGCGCGCGCCATCCGGCCCCTCGACCGCAATGGTCCACAAACCCTTCTTTGCGTCCCACGACATCTTCCCGAGGCGATGCCCCATGAGAATCTCGCCGCCCTGCGCTTTCACCTTCTCCGCCGCCGCGTCCCACATCATGCCGGGGCCGCGGCGCGGATAGTCGAAGCTCTCGATCAGCGTCTTGATGACGGGCTCGCCGGCTTTCGCCGTCTTCCCGCGCCCGAGCGACCGGCGCACACCGTCGATGATGGCGCTGCGCAGGCTGAGCCCTTTGATGCGCTGCGCGGCCCAGTCGGCTGAAATGTCATCACAGCTCATGCCCCACACCTTCTCGGTGTAGGTTTTGAAGAAAATCGAGAATAGCCGGTCTCCGAACTGGTTCGAGACCCATTGACGGAAGCTCTTCGGATCAGCGTTCGGAACCGCCCGGCGATAGGCATAGGACAGCACGCACATCGCGCTCTCGACGATCCCGAGATTGCGCAGCGCCTCGAACGCTTTCAGCGGATAGGCGTAATGCTTGCCGCTATAGTAGATGCGCGACAGGCGCGGGCGCTGGATGAAATCGTCGGGCAGCAGCTCGCGCCACAGGTCCACCACCTCCTTCGATTTCGAGAAGAAGCGATGTCCGCCGATGTCGAATAGGAAGCCCTTGTAATCCACCGTGCGGCTGATGCCGCCGACATACTTCGGGTCCGCTTCGATGACGCGCGTCGGCACGCCGGCCTTGGTGAGCAGATACGCAGCCGTCAGGCCCGCAGGCCCAGCGCCGATCACGAAGACGTCCGAGTGTTCCAACGCGCCTACTCCGAACTGCGGCGTACGAAACGCCAGATGCGCATTGCGGAGCAAAGCTCTCCGCACGGAGCGGGACGCTAGGGATCAACATTGAACAAACAATTTCACTAAATGCCGACGATTGCGGACATCCGACAGAGTATCCGCGGGTTTCGTGCAGATAGCCGCAATTTACGGGGCCGCAAGCGCTTTGCGCTAACCTTCATCAGGGTGCACAAAGGATTAACCGGATGACCACCACGGCGGACGATACGATTAGCCGCGCGAATATTCCGGCGCGCGCAAGCGCTGCGCTGCTCCTTTGGTGCGCCCTAGCCGTTGCGCTTTTCGCGGCGGCCTTCTTTCACCTTCAGCCCGACCGCTTATCCTCGACACTTGGCGATACCGACGACGCAACGCGTCTCGTCGAGGTGCAAGCATTTCGCGATGGCGCCTCCTGGTACGACATGACGCTGCCGCGCTTCGGTGGCGCCGAACCGTTGCAATCGCACTGGTCGCGGCTCGTCGATCTTCCGCTCGCAGCGATGCTGTCCGCATTCGAGCAGGTGACGACACCGGAGCAGGCCGAACGCGCCGTGCGCACGATCTGGCCACTCTCGCTGTTGCTCGTGCTCCTTTATCTGCTCGGACGCGAGGCCATGATCCGCGGCGGCAGAAATGCTGGCCTGCTCACCGTGGCCCTCGCCGTTACGTGCATCACGGTCATCGTCCAGTTCGTGCCGGGACGCATCGACCATCACAACGCGATGATTCTGTGCGCCACCACCGGCCTTCTGCGTCTGTCCCGTAGCCTCCATGATCCGCAGGCGGGTTGGAGCGCAGGCGCATTACTGGGGCTCGGCCTTGCAATTGGCTTTGAGCCCCTGGCGGTAACCGTCGCCGGGATCGGCATCACAGTGCTGTTTGCGCTTCGGACCCAGCGAAGCATGCTCGGCCCGTCACGCGCGGCGATTGCCTTTGCGGCGACCCTCGCAATTGCTTTGCTGCTCGCAAAAGCTCCCGCGGACTTCCCGATCCAGCACTGCGATGCGCTGTCGCTCAACATCGTGCTGCTCGCGGCGATTTCAGCCGTCGGCGTTTGCCTCGTGTGGATTTACAGCGCGCGGCTTTCCCTTGCAGGCAAGCTCGCCATTTTGGCCGCCGCGGGTGCCACCGGCATTGCGGCGTACGGATGGATGGAGCCGGCGTGCCTCGCCGGCCCGTTCGGCCAGGTCGAGCCCGAACTGTTTCCCGTCTGGCTCGACCGCGTGTTGGAAACGCGAAACATCTTCGCCGCGGCGCGCGCATCGGATGTCCTGGTCTTCGCCGCTGCCATCTATCTCGGCTTGGGTCTCTACAGCGGCAGCAAGCTCGTATGCGCAGCAGCAAGCGGCGACGGCGACGGTGTCGAAACGGGCGCCTCCGCGGCCCAACGCGATACGCGGCAGCTCGACCTCGCGATGCTCGCCGTCGCAACGCTGTTGAGCTGCTGGCAGGTGAAGCTGCTTCCCTACGCAAGCTGCCTCGCCATTCCCATGATCGCCGTTTGGCTGGCGCGCCGTGGGCCGACGCCGGACGAAGCGGAAAAACCCACCGGCCGGCACATGACCGCAGCCATTGCGGCGGGTGTCGTCGCCATGGTTGGTGCTGCGGCATGGTTCGCCTTCAGCGGCGAGCCGACGAAGAGCACCGCAGCCGAGACCGTGCAGCCCGTCGTCGACTGCTCCAGCAACGTAGCGATAGCGCCGCTGCAACAACTCGCGCCCGGCCTCGCCGTCGCCGACGTCAACCTCGGCCCGTATCTCGTCGCCCGCACCAGGCTCGATGTTCTCTCGGCGCCGTACCACCGGCTCGGCAGGCAAATTCTTGCCGCCCACGAAATCTTCAGCGCACCGGCGCAGGAAGCACAGGCACTTTTGGGCAACGTGGGCGCGCACTACGTCATCACGTGCCCGGAACTCGATTCGACACGTCCCGCAGGCGGTCGCCCGGCCGGTTCCCTGCAGGCTCTGCTGCAGGCCGGCACACCGCCGCCGTTCCTCACGCCGGTCGCTCTGGACGGGTCGACGCCGCTGCGCGTTTGGCGCATCGCCCGCTGAGCTTCAGCGCCAACCGCGTGATGGGGTCAATCCTCGGCTTTCAGCGGACGCTGCATGAGCTGGCCGATGGTGTCGGCAACGCTCGCGCGGCCGTCGACGATATCGCACACGGCTGATGAGATCGGCATGTCGATGCCCATCTCGTCCGCAAGCCGCCGCACGGCAACGGCGGTGTAGACGCCCTCCGTCACGGCGAGCTTCCCGGCCAGCGCCTGATCGAGGCTCTCCCCTTTGCCGAGCGCGCGGCCGAGCGACATGTTGCGCGACTGCGGGCTGCCGCAAGTGAGAATGAGATCTCCGAGCCCCGACAACCCGTTCAGCGTTTCGGGCCGTGCGCCGAGCGCGTGCCCCAAACGGCGCATCTCGGCAAATCCGCGCGTGACGAGCGCAGCGTGCGCGCTGGCGCCGAGGCCTTGGCCGTCGACGATACCGGCCGCGATCGCGAGCACGTTCTTCAGCGCGCCGCCAAGCTCGACGCCGACGAGATCGCTCGACCAGTAGAGGCGGAACTTCGGGCTGCCGAGACGCTCGGCCAGCATTTGGCCTGCCACTTCGTCGGCGCAGGCGATGGTGAGCGCCGCGGGAAGCCCGCGCGCCACGTCGGCGGCGAAGCTCGGCCCCGACAGCGCCGCCGGCATCGCGTCGGGCAGCTCGGTCGCGAGCACGTCCCCCATCATCTTACCGCTCGCCTGCTCGATGCCCTTGGCGCACATGATGACGGGCTGGCCCGGTCGCAGAAGCCGGCTCAGCTCACGCGCGATTTTGCGGACGTGCTGTGCCGGGACGACCAGAAGCACCACATCGCACGCGGCGGCGTCCTTCAGATTGGCCGTCGCCCGAATCCCGGCATCGAGCGTCACATCCGGCAGAAAAGTCCCGTTGATATGCCGCGCGTTGATGGCAGCAACGACGTCCGCCTCGCGCGCCCACAGCACCACGTCCCGGCCCGCGTGCCGCATGGCCTGTGCCAGCGCCGTGCCCCACGCCCCGCCGCCGATAATTCCGACGCTGTCGATCTTCACGGAAAACCCCCGCAGCCCATTTCCGTCGTCCATTCCTAGCACGGGCGCGTGCCCTATGCTTTCACGCCTGCGCCGATGGCTGGCGCCGCATTCGCATCGAGCGGCCAGCGCGGCCGCACCGGCGCGCTCAGCGGATCGGTGAGCCCGTGCACGAGGCGCTCCGCCCCCGCCCATGCGATCATCGCAGCATTGTCACCGCACAGGTTCACCGGCGGCACGTGGAAGGAGAACCCGCGCGACTGCGCCAAGTCCGCGAGCGCCGCGCGCAGCCGCTGGTTTGCCGCAACACCGCCGGCGGCGACGAAACGCAATGGCGCATGGCTGCCGAGGCGCGCAACGGTAATGTCCATCGCGCGCGCGCAGCGGTCTGATACCGATTCCACCACGGCTTCCTCGAACGCCGCGGCAACGTCCGCAACATCCTGCTCGCTCAGCGGCGCAAGCTTCTCCGCGGCGCGGCGCACCGCGGTCTTGAGCCCGGCGAAGGAGAAATGCGGCGTCTCGCGGCCCACCATCGGACGCGGCAGATTGAACCGGCCCGCATGGCCCATACGCGCCACCCGCTCGACCGCCGGCCCGCCGGGATGGCCAAGCCCCAGCAGCTTCGCCGTCTTGTCGAAGGCTTCGCCGAGCGCGTCGTCGATCGTCGTGCCGAGACGCTCATAGCTGCCGACGCCACGCACGATGAGAAGCTGCGTATGCCCGCCCGAGACGAGCAGCAGCAGATAGGGCGGTGCGATCCCCTCCGTCAGCCCGACGGTCAGGGCGTGTGCTTCGAGGTGATGCACGGCGATGAACGGCAGTGACCGCGCGAGGGCGATCGCTTTGCCCGTGATCGCCCCCACGATGAGGCCGCCGATGAGCCCGGGACCGGTCGTGGCCGCGACGGCGGAGAGGTCGGCAAAGTCGGCATCGGCGTCCCGCATCGCCTCGCGCACCAGGAGATCGAGGCATTCCACATGCGCCCGCGCGGCAATCTCCGGCACCACGCCGCCGAACGGGCGATGCCGCTCCCACTGCGTACGCACGATGTTCGAAAGGATCCGCCCCTCGCCGGTCGGCTCGCGCAGCACCACCGCGGCCGCCGTCTCGTCGCAGCTCGTTTCGATGCCGAGAACGAGGCGCGGCTTTTCATGCATTTGCTGTTCGTTGGCCATGGCCGGCTGGGGCGATCCCGCGTTTGCGTTCCAGGGTCTGCAGGGGCATAGATGGCGGCGCGCCGGCGCCCGGATGGGGGTCCTTGTGCTCCCCGGATGTGGGCACCGGTTCACCGATAAGAAGCACGTCAAAACAAAAGCATAAGGGCGCAACTGCCCCAAAAGGCAGAACGGCTCTACCACCCGGAGAGAACGGCTTGCAAGCTGGCAAAATTCGCATCGGGACGCGGGGCTCGCCCCTGGCGCTCGCCCAGGCGCACCAGGTGGCGGACAAGCTGCGCGCTGCACACGGCCTGGCGCCCGAGCAGTGCGAGATCGTCGTCATCAAGACGACCGGCGACCGCGTGACCGATCGGCCGCTGATCGAAGCCGGCGGCAAGGGCCTGTTCACCAAGGAGCTCGAAGAAGCGCTGTTCGCACGCGACATCGACCTCGCGGTGCATTCCATGAAGGACGTGCCCGCCGTCGTGCCCGCGGGCCTCGCCATCGTTGCAATCCTCGAGCGCGAGGACCCGCGCGACGCCTTCGTAAGCCTGAAGTATGCCTCCCTCGCCGAAATGCCGGCTGGCGCCGTGATCGGAACGTCATCGCCGCGCCGGGCCGCCCAGGCACTGCGCGCCCGCCCCGACCTCAAAGTCGTCGACTTCCGTGGCAACGTCGAAACGCGCCTGCGCAAGCTGGCAGATGGTGTTGCCGATGCGACCTTCCTCGCCTGCGCCGGGCTCAATCGCCTCGGCCTTGCCCAGCACATCACCGCGGCCATGGATACCGATGTGATGCTGCCCGCGGTCGCCCAGGGTGCGATCGGGATCGAGATCCGCGCCGACGACGAGGATACGGCCCGCCTGCTCGCCCCGCTCGATCACGCGCCGACGGCGATCTGCGTCAGCGCCGAGCGCGCCTATCTCACCCAGCTCGAAGGCTCTTGCCGGACACCCATCGCCGGCTACGCGGAGCTGCTGGCCGACGGCGCACTGCGCTTCCGGGGCGAAATCCTCTCCACCGACGGCAAGCGCGTGAGCGCCGTGGAGAATCTGGGGACCGGCACGGCGCCCGCAGCGCTCGGCCAGCAGGCCGCCTCCTATGTGCTCAGCCAGGCAGGCCCCGATTTCTTCGCAACCACCTGATGCATATCCTGGTCACACGCCCGGAAGCGGATGCGGCGGGCCTTGCCGCGCAACTTGAGGCGCTCGGGCACACGGTGAGCGTCGATCCGCTGCTTGAGATCAGCCCGCTGCCTGTCCCCGCGGATAGTCTCGCAGGCGCCGTTGGTCTCATCGCCACCAGCCGCAACGGCCTGCGCGCGCTCGCGCAGAGCCCCGCCCTCGAGGTCGCCACCCGTCTGCCGCTGATCGCGGTCGGCTCGGCGACGGCAGAGCTGGCACGCAAGATCGGCTTCACCGATATCATCACCGGCGAAGGCACCGCCGCCAGCATCGTGCCGCTCATCGAAGAATTATCGCGGAGCCAGCCCGGTCCGCTCGTGCACATCCGCGGCGAAGCGGTCGCCTACGATCTCGCCGCAGCGCTCCGTCCCCGGGGGGTCGACCTTAGCGGCGTCATCGTCTACAGGGCCGTCCCCGCCGATACCCTCCAGCCCTCCACAAGGGATCTTCTGGCGAAGGGAGAGATCGATGCGGTGATCTTGATGTCGCCGCGAACCGGAGCAACCTTCGCCCGCCTGGCCGAGACCGAAGGCCTGGCCGGTCCCGCCCGCAAAACCGTCCTTATCTGCCTTTCCCAAGCCGTCGCCACGGCCGTCGAACCGTTGAGCCCGGAGCGGGTTGAAGTTACCGAGAGACCGGATTCCGCGGCCGTGCTGGCCGCCGTTACCCGAGTAGCAACGCTATGGTCAGGAGTGTAGGTTAGCGTCCGGCCCGCGTGCTACAGCTGCACCCTCGATTGGGCGTGCAGAGCATCAGTCCGCAGCGAGGTATTTGCGCACATGACTGCGAACAAAAACGAGCCCGGCCAGAAGCCTGCGGGCTCAGCTTCGTCGCAAGCGGGCAACCGCCCGCACGCGACCATCGATCTCAAGGCGACGGAGATCACGCCCCCGGCCTCCGAGGCCGAGAAAGAAAAAGCCGAGAAAGAAAAAGAAGCCGCAAAGGTTGCTGGTGCATCCGGTGCTGCGAAGAGCGCAGCGCCCGCGGGCACCGCGGCCGGCGCTTCAGCACCGAAGGCTGCGGCCTCCGGTACCTCCACGGATGAAAAGGGCGGCAAGGCCGGAGCGGACGCCGGCAAGCCGTCCGCTTCCGCCCCGTCGCGCGCCGCGCCACGCGGCTACGGTGGCTTCTTCACCCATCTCGCGGCCGGCGTCGCCGGCGGCGTTGTGGCTCTGTTTGCTGCCGACATGCTCGCCACCCAGCTCGGGTTCGAGACCGCCGACCGCCCCGATAAGACGGCAGCCATCGAGCAACGGATCAGTGCGCTCGAAACGTCTCACAGCCAGAGCACCATCCCACAGGAGCTGGCAACACGCCTTGCCGCCGCCGAAACCAAGCTCGGCAAGGTCGAGCAGCTCGACGCCAACATCGAGGGCGTGGCGCGCAAGCAGGCCGATCTCGATAAGGCCGTCGGCAATATGGGCGAAAAGCTGCTCGCCCAGGGCACCGATACGCAGTTGAACGACCGCATCGCGAAGCTCGAGGAGCAGCTCAAGCTGATGTCCTCGGCCGCCGATCAGGATCCGCAGAGCGGACGCGTGCCGCAGCTCGCTGCCATCACCGGTAAGCTCGCCGACCTCGAATCGACGCTGGGGAACCAGCTCGATGCCCTGCGCAAGAACCTCACGCAGGAGATCGACACGCGCCTCACCGCCGCCACCGAGGCGAGCGAGGCCGCCCGCTCGGGCACCCAGCGCATGGACCGGGAGCTTTCCGTCCTGAAGGCCGACAACGCCGAGCTCACGAACGGAATGACGGCACTGAAATCCGAAGCGGACCGCGCCGCGTCGTCCCTGCGAACCACGCAGGAGGACCTGAAACGGCTCAAGGCCGATATGGACGCCCGCCTCGCCACCTTCGCGAAGCCCGAGGACGTGTCTTCCGCCGTCAGCCCGTTGTCGAGCAAGCTCTCCGCTCTCCATGACGACGTGCAGAACGTCATCAAGAGCGAAGGCGACCGGCGCTCCACCGCCGAGCGCATCGTGCTCTCGCTGGAGCTTGCCAACCTGAAGCGCGCCATCGACCGCGGCAAGCCCTATGCTCCTGAGCTGGCCCAGGCCCAGAAGGTAGCCGGATCGATCGTCGATCTGTCACCCCTGGAGCGCTTCTCCCTCGAAGGCGTACAGACGGCCACGGAGCTGCGCGCCGAGTTCAAGCCCATTGCCTTCAAGATCATCGACGCCGAGGGCCAGCCCGCAGAAGCATCCATCGTCGACCGGCTGCTGTCCGGCGCGAAATCGGTCGTGCGCGTGCGCCGGACGAACTATGCCGCCGACGACAAGAGCGTCGAGGCGGTCGTCGCGCGCATGGAAACGGCGCTCGACGAGGACCGGCTGGACGACGTGCTCGAACAGGCAAAGACGCTTCCCCCGGCCTCGCAGGATGCCGCGCGCGATTTCCTTGCCAAGGTCGAAGCTCGCAACGCCGTCGATCGTGCACTCGCATCGGTCGAATCCCAGCTCAAAGCCTCGCTCGCCGCCGCGCCGGCGGACGCCGGCAACAGCACCGCACAGTAGAGATGGCTCCCGTATGCTGCGTCTAATTGCATTCCTCGTTGGCATCGCGCTTCTCGCCGCCGGTCTCGCCTGGCTTGCCGACAACCCCGGCGATCTGGTGGTCGACTGGCGCGGCTATCACATCGAGGCGAGCGTCTTCATCGCCATCGTCACGGTGGTGGTCCTCATCGCGCTGGCGCTGTTCGCATGGTCGATCCTGCGCAACCTCTGGCACAGCCCCGCCGCCGTCGGGAATGTGCTCAGTAAGCGGCGCCAGAAGATGGGCATAGACGCCCTGTCGAGCGGCATGATCGCCCTCGGCGCCGGTGACAAGTCAGCCGCCATGCGTGCCGCCGTCCAGGCGCGCAAATCGCTGCCGAACGAGCCGCTGACGCATCTTCTGCGCGCCCAGGCCGCCCAGCTGACGGGCGACCGCACCACCGCGCGCCGCATCTTCGAGGCTATGCTGGCTTCACCCGATACCGAGCAGCTCGGATTGCGCGGGCTGTTCCTTGAAGCCCAGCGCGAGAACGAGCATGAAGCCGCCCGCCACTTCGCCGAGCGTGCCGTTGCTCTCAATCCTAAGCTCCCCTGGGCCGTCGATGCCCTGTTCGACATCCAGTGCCGCGACGGCGATTGGGCCGGTGCCCTCGAAACGGTGGCGATCGCCCGCAAGAACGGACACATCGACCGCACGCAGGCAGACCGCCGCCGCGCCGTGCTCCTCACCGCCCAAGCTCAGGCCATCGAGGAAACCGATCCGGAGCGCGCGCTGAACCTGGCCGTCGAGGCTCACGGTCTCGCGCCGGATCTCGTGCCCGCGGCGGCCATCGCCGGGCGCATGCTGGCATCCCGCGGCAACACCCCGCGCGCTGCCAAGATCCTGCAGCGCACCTGGTCGCGCTCGCCGCACCCCGATCTCGCCACCGCCTACGCCTATGCACGGATCGGCGACAGTCCCCGCGACCGTCTCGACCGTGTGCGCCAGCTCGCGGCACTGAGCCCGAATTCGCTCGAAGCGCCCATCGCCATCGCAACCGCGGCCATCGAGGCGCACCAGTTCGATGAGGCACGCGCGGCGCTGGAGCCGCTCATTCCTTCGCGCATGACCCAGCGCGTCGCCACGCTGATGGCGCGCATCGAAGGCGAGCAACACGGCGACAAGGGCCGCATCCGCGAGTGGCTGGCCCGCGCCATCAACGCCCAGCGCGATCCCGCCTGGACCGCCGACGGTTTCGTGGCCGAGCGCTGGATGCCCGTTTCACCTGTCTCCGGAACGCTCGACGCGTTCCAGTGGCGCGTGCCGGTGGAGGCGATGGACAAGGGCGAGGGCGCCGTGCTCGCGAGCAAGCTCGAGGAGCTGATGGCGCTCGGCGTACGCCCGAGCGACGACGATGGGGACGACACGGCGGAGACCGATGCCGATCACGGCGCGCAGCCCGCATCCGCTTCCGAAAAAACCGCCACCAAAATCGACACCAAGACGGCAGCCGCAGCCCGTGCCACGGCCGAGGCGGCCGAGGTCCCCACCCAGCGCACCGCCGCACCGGCTGCTCCGGTCAAGGAAGCTCAATCCGCCGGGCCAACGACGGCGCGCGAGACCGCTGCGCCGACGTCGACGAAACGCACGGCCCCCACGCAAGGATCGACGCGCAAACGCGGCGCCGGCGAGCCTGCGATCTTTGTGCCGCCCCATGCGCCCGACGATCCCGGTCCCGATATCTCCGACCCCGACGAGAACCACCCGCCGCTCCGTCCGCAGCGGGCCTGAAGCGCCGGGCGGCGCTGGCCCTCGCAAACAATGGATACGGGGAGCTGAGAACGCTCCCCTATCCAATGGCGAAGCGATGTCGGCGAACCAGCGAGCGCGGCCGTGCGGTGCACTCGTCAGCTTGATTTCGCGTCGGATTGCGCTTGAGCGCTTCACAAATCAGACATACGATTTCAGAAATAAGAAGAAGCTTCGGGAACTCCAGGCGGAATAGCGGATTTGCCAAGGCCGCCGACAAGGTCGGGCCGCAGCGGAAGATGCCCACAAGGCCTTCCGATTCAGCAGGAAAGGGTGTCCAGCATGCCCCCAACCGCACGCCGTTCCGTTCCTGTCATCGTTTTGCCTGCCGTCGTTTGCGCTTTGCTCGCGATTGCCGCTCCGCTTGGCGCAGCCGGCGATGAATCGCATGTGCTCGTGGAGTGCATGTCAGCCGGCGATAACTGTCGCCAGCGCATGATACGTCTGCCCGATGGCTTGCCCGGGCAGGTGCTGAAGTTCGAGTATTGCCACGAAGGCGACTGCGACCGTTCCCACCGCGAACGGTGGATCACGCACTATCTCGTTCCGCCACCCGGCGAGGTCTGCCGCAACACCGATATCGCCGAGGCGCTGCGCTGGCTCGAGCAGAACCGCAAGGGCTGGCTGTTGGCGGGCTGGGGCTGCGTATCCAAGCGCCAAGTTCCAGCCTGACCGCGGCTTGTAGCGCCAGCGGAACGGCGGACCGCATACATCCGCCACGCGGGCCTGGCAGCGACGGCCCGAACGCACCCTACATGCTGGGCTTGCTCGCGTTCGCCGGCAGATGCTGGATCGCGATACGCATCAGCTCCGGCAACGTGCGCACGCCGAGCTTCGCCTTGAGCTGCGCGCTGGTGTTCACCACCGTTTTGTAGCTGACGTGCAGCTCCTCCGCGATCGAGATGTAGGGCTTGCCCTCGGCGATCAGCGACAGTGTCTGCAATTCGCGCAGCGTCATACGGCTCAGCGGATTGCGGTCGCCGCGCGCCTCCATGAACGCGATTTGCGAGGCGAGTTCGTGGTTGAGATACGGCAACCCTTCCCGCACGCGGCGGAAAGCCTTCACGAACTCCTCCGACGAGGTGTCCTTCAAAAGGTACCCGTTCGCACCGACCTCCAGCGCGCGGCTGACGATCATCCGGTCTGAATGCATGCTGAGCACGAGGATGGGTGTGCGCTCGTCGTGCACGCGCAGCCGGCGGATGAACGAAAGCCCGCCGAGCGCACCCGACTGCATCGACAGATCGACGATGATCAAGTCGGGCCGGCGTTGGCGATAGACGCGGAAGCCTTCAGAGAGCGTCGCGGCCACGGAGATCTCATCGACCCCCATGTCCTCCAGCAGTCGCCGGCAGCCCTGGATGACGATCGGATGATCGTCGATGACGAGAACTTTCATATGGCCTGGCCCTCGATCGCTTCGCATGCGGCAGGGTCGCCACCCTTCCGCGGTTTCACCGGGAGGACGACTGAGACCGTGGTGCCGCCGCCCGGTGAGCTTTCCATGTTGGTCGTACCGTCAAGACCGCTCACGCGCTCGCGCATCGCGGTCATGCCGATCCCGGTAGACGCGCCGGGCGCGAGGCCGACGCCGTTGTCTCGGATAGATATGTGCAGCGTGTGCGCACTGCGGCCCGACCCGTTGCCCGCGCGCGCCACGTCGCGGATTTCGATGTCGACGCGCGTTGCCCGGCCATGCCGCATCGCATTCGTGAGGGATTCCTGCACGCACCTGAAGACCGTGAGATCCACCGCCTCGCCGTAGCTGTCGGCGAGCGGCCCGATAGCGATCGCAAATGTCGTATCCGGGTGGCGCCGTCCGAAACCGGCGATCAGGCTGCCGATCAGCTCTTCCAGAGGGATGCGCCCCAGCTCGACCGGGCGCAGACGCCGCAATAGATCGCGGTTGATCGTCTTCAGCCGCTCGGTCACTTCGTGAATTTCATCGAGACGATTCTTGATCGGATGGGCGAGCGTATCGGGCGCCTGTTCCGCAAACCGCCGGATGGATGACACGTTGGCGGTGATCCCGAACAGGCATGGCCCCGCCTCGTCGTGCAGCTCGTTGGCGATCTGCCGCCGCTCGTCCTCCTGCAGCTCGATGACGTTGCGATAGAGCCTGCTGTTTTCCGCCCGCGCCTTCTCCAGTGCTTCTGCCAGCATGTTAAAGCGCGACGCGATGGATTTCAGCTCGCGCATGTGCGGCTCGTCGATGCGCGTGGAAAAGTTTCCATCCTCGAGCTTCTGCATTCCGCCCGCGAGTCCCACCAGCGGATTGAGCAGACGGCCGAGCACCACGTAGAGCAGCGCGAGCATGAGCGCGGTGATACCGAGCCAGATCACGGCGCGCCGCGTAACTTCATCCCACACCTCGCCCAGCTCATCGAGCGGCTCCCCGGTGATGACGATGGAGCCGACGCGATTGGGCCCCAGCATCACGCGCATTTCACGCGAGCCGACTTTCGGACCGACGAGACTGGCGAACCACTGCGGCGGGCGCTCCGCATGCTCGATGCGGCTTTCGGCATTCGCATCCGGCGCGATCTGCCTCAGGTTGCCTTGCGAGTCCGTCGCGAGGATGCGCACGTGACGGGAGTATTTCAGCTGCTCGGGCACGACCTGTTGCAGGTCGCGGATGTTGCCGTCGGCGGCGAGGCGCTTGATCAGATCGGTGAGGAGCTGGCGCGCGGTTTCCGACGCGGCATTGACCTCCACCTCCACGCGGCTGCGCGCGTCGACCATTGCGAGAATAATGGAAAGCAGAACGGCGCCGATGCTGATGACCGATATCGAAATCATCAACTGCCATCGAACCGGCAGATCGTTCCACCACTGGCGATGCATGCGTTTGTAATGCCTAACTTTACGAGCCTGTGGCGATTTCGCCCGCCCTATCCTGCTTACGCGTCGTCCACCGTGACGGGCAGGTGAATAAATGGCACCAAATAGCGCCATTTTTTCCCGTGTGCGGGCGCAGGAGTTTCCCGCCTCGGGAAGGTTTCCACCCGGTGCGGATGTGCTCCTATCCGCCGGAAAAGAAAATCTGCGCGGGCCCGGCGGCGCGGCCATCCGCCGTTTTAGCTGTCTTGCACATCTTGAACGCAGAGCGAACTTAGTCTATTCCGGCTCGCGCATGGCCGCCCGCGGGCAGCATGGCCGGGGCGTAGGCTGCTCCTCCGGCTTTGAAAGGCCTCCCAAGGCCTTGGCGCAGAATAAGAAAGCCGCAATAGCTCAGTCGGTAGAGCACGTCATTCGTAATGACGGGGTCGGGGGTTCGAATCCCTCTTGCGGCACCATTCAGCTGAACGCCGGTTTCCCTACAAATCGACGATCTTGACCGTCCGGCTGCGCGCCTCATCGCGCGCCCATGGGGACGAGCGCCGTCTACGGCGGCCGGCCAGCCCCGCCCGTTCGCCGGGCTACAGCCGAGGCCAGGCGCCGCTGCACCGGCGTTTCTTCCTCGCCGCGACGCAGGACGGACTTCCCTCGCCCATATACCGCCCCTCGCCCAGCTCCAGCCCCACACTGCAACCGGCTACCCCCATTAGGGGGATTCTTCACCCACCATCGCCATACTCCGCACCGAGCGGCTCTGAACGCGAGCACCCCGGACCGCGCGAGCTCGGAAGCCTGATCGGCCGCCAGCCATCAACTCAGAACCATAAAAGAGCCCGGTCGCTCACCGGCAGTTGGAGATACCCATGTGCCGCTTCTGCATTGGAACAATCTTCACCAACCGGAGCCTCTACGCCGGCTGGCCCAGCGCGTCGCCTCCGCGAACGCTGCATAGCCATCCTTCCCGGCGCAACTTCATCGCCTTGGCCGGTGCAGCAGCGGGCGCCACGGGGCTCGGCATAGCAGCGCCCGGGCGCGCGCACGCACAGGATAGAAACGGCGCCGACATCATCTTCAAGGGCGGCACCGTCATCCCCATGGCGTCGTCAGGGCCGAAGAGGGCCGAGGCAATCGCGCTGCGCGGCGGCAAGATCGTTGCGACTGGCGCGGCATCCGATCTCTCCGGATTGGAGACCGCGAATACGAAGATCATCGACCTCGACGGACGCACGCTACTGCCCGGCTTCATCGACCCTCACCAGCACAGCTGCTTCGTCGCACTGTTCTCCGAGCTGCTCACCGACGTGGGCTACACGACCTACCCGACGCGCGCCGACCTCATCGCGGGCCTCAAGGCGCTCGACGCCAAGCTGAAGCCCGGCGAGTGGCTGCTCGCTTACAACTTCGACAACCTGCTGCAAGGCGGCGACCTGTCGATGGCCGAGCTCGACGGCGTGTCGAAGGACCGGCCGATCATGATCTGGTACATCAACATGCACGACGGGGCGGCCAACTCGGCTGCCTTCAAGATCGCGCAGATCCCCGACGACGTCGGCATCCTCCCCGGCGGCGGACACTTCGGCCGCGGTCCCGACGGCAAGCTCAATGGCCTCATCTACGAAGAGAGCGCCATGCTGAAGTTCGTCACGCACGCGCTACCGAAAATCACCCCGGAGATGTTTGAAAAGGCGCTCGCCGATTACTTCAAAATGAGCGCCACGCTCGGCAACACCGCGACGCACGAGCCCGGCACGATACAGCCGGATTGGATCGAAGGTCTCGTCAAGCTCACAGCCCGCGGTACGGGCCGGTTGAGCGCCAGCCTCATGTACGAGCAAATGAACGCAGGCGACGCCTATAGGGATTACGGCCGCGGCGCCAAAGCTTCACTGTTCCCCAACTCGCGTTTCTCCCTGTACGGCATCAAGATCATCGGCGACGGATCGAACCAAACGGAAACCGGCGCCCAGACCCTGCCCTACATCGGCACCGACAAGAAAGGCACGCCGAACTTTTCGCCCAGCGACCTGAAAAGCATGGTCGCAGCCGTGAAGGCGGCTGGCTGGCCGGTGCAGATCCACTGCAACGGCGACGCCACCATCGACTATGCCCTCGATGCCATCGAAGCGGCCTACGGCGCCAATCCGCCGACGGGCATCAATCGCATCGAGCATTCCACCATGGCCCGGCCCGACCAGATCAAGCGCATGAAGACGCTGGGCGTCGAGCCGAGCTTTCTGATGAACCACGTGTTCTTCTATGGCGCCGCCTATCGCGACCAGATTTTCGGCCCCGAGCGCGCAGCTTTTATGGATCCCGCCGGCGCCTGCGTGCAGGAAGGCGTGCCCTTCACACTGCACACCGATGGACCCTGCTCGCCGCTTGGCGCGTTGCGTCTCGTTCAAACAGCCGTGACCAGGCGCTGCGCCATCGACAACTCCATCATCGGCGCCGATCAGGCAATTGCCGTCGAGGAGGCGATCCGCGCGGTGACATCTGCCGCCGCCGCCCAGATCGGACAGGCCGACCGCATCGGGACGCTCGAGGCGGGGAAGGAGGCAGACCTGGTGGTTCTCGAGGAGGATCCGTTCAAGGTTGCGCCCGACAAGATCATGGACATCAAGGTTTCGCAAACCTGGGTCGGCGGCGAAAAGATCTTCGGATGAAGCCCTGCTGAGCGGCCTCTTCCAACGCCAATGCGCTGCGGGCGCGGCTTCGGGCTCGACATCGAAGCCCAGTCGCGCCAGCAGACGGCGTCACCGCCGCGGCTTGCGCCAGCGTGCCAGCTCGATCTGCCCCAGCAGGAGAGCGCATTTCAGATAGCGCGGACCCAGGCGGCGCGGCTCGTGCGCAAGGCGCCAGGCCCATTCGAGCCCCGCGCGCTGGAAGAAGCGCGGCGCACGGACGGACTGACCGGAGAGAAAATCCGCCGCCGCGCCGACGCAGACGAAACAGCAGCCGACCCCGCTGCGCAGCGCCCGGGCCGCAAAGATCTCCTGCTTGGGCGCGCCCAGCAGCACGAAGCACACCCGTGCGCCTGACCGGCGGATCTCCTCGATATAACTGTCGGCAAGCTCGCCTTCGGGATCGAAGTTTCGCGGCGGAGCGACGCTCCCCGCGATGTGCAAACGCCCACCCGTCGCATCGCCGAGAACCTTGCCCGTTCCCGCAAGCACGTCGTCGGAGCTGCCGAACAGGAACACCGGCTGGTCCGCCTGCGCTGCCGCGATGCACAGCGGCAGCATGAGATCGGCCCCTGTGGTGCGTTCGAGCGCCTTCCAGGTGCGTCGTCCGATGCGCACCACTGGCGCGCCATCGGCTGTGATGAACGTCGCGTCGCGATACGCCCGCTGGAACTTTTCATCGCTGCGCAGCTTCACGAGGTGATCGAGATTGAGCGTAAAGAGCGTGCAGCCCGCGCCCCGCGCCATGGCATCGATCACGAGGCGGATCGCGGCGCTTTCAGTCGGCACGTTCACGCGCCAGCCATCGATCACCACGCCGTCGCCGCGCGCAGGCGCTGTCTTTTGCTCTTCAGCCGTATCGTCCATCGCCAAAATGTTGCTCGCCTTCATCCGTTGTCCGCTCGCCGCGCTAGCGCGGCGCCTCACACTTCACCGTGCCCCGCGCCAGTTCCGAAAGCGTTCGGGTGTAGAGATTTGACACGCCCGCGCCATCGATCCTGAAAATATAATCGCGCGGCCACCACGGCCCCGCGCCCCAGGCGGCCCATCCGATCCAGACGTTCGGGTTACGCTCGAGCTCCGCCACCAGATTGATGATGGCGCTGCGTCCCAATGCGTCGCTTCCGGCGGCGAATTCACCGAGGTAGGCACGCAGACCACGTTCCCGCGCCCATTCCTGAAACGCCGCGATACGCTCCGGCCCGATCGTCGCGCTAACCACGTCCGCGCGGGTACCCGAGGAATCCGCATCGAGATACTGGTGCACCTCGATCGCGAAGTCGCCCCGCGGGTCGACGATCTCCGCCATCGTCCCATTACCGCTGGCATGCCAGCTGTGGGCGCCCGTATACGCAACGCCCGGAACGAGAACGAGATGACGCGAGCGCGCGGCGCGGATGCGCGCGATCGCGCCGTTGACGATGGCAAGCCAAGCCTCCGGCGTTATGCCGAAGGGCTCGTTCATCAAGCCGAGGGCGAGGTTCGGCCACGCATTGCATCGTGCAGCGAGCGTGCCCCAGAAATCGATGAACGCCGCCGCCGGGACCATCCGCGAGCCGATCTTGTGCTCCGCCGCGAATCCATCGGCGGCAACCTTGCGCCCCGCATAATTGTGCACGTCGAGAGTGACGCGCAGCCCGGCCCCTTCTGCGCGATCGATCGTCTCGGCAAGACGCCGCCATTCATCCCCGTTGAAATCGCCACTCGGCTCCGGGGCGAGACGCTCCCAGCGAAAGGGCAAGCGCACCGAATTGAATCCGAGCCGCGCCACGGCGTCGATCTCCGCCGCTCCGGGATAAATGTAATCCCTCCCGTACACGCCCGGCATGGGCTCACCGAACTCCGCGCCGGCGAGACTGACCCCGCGCAGCGCAAGATGCGAGCGCTCCGGCACGCACGCCGCAACGGCCGGCAAATGGAGCATGCCGCCACTCGCTGCAATGGCGAGTCCGCCACGGGCAAATTCCCTACGCGTGAGCGTCACGGCCATACCCACTGCGCCCGCTTGCACTCCGGTCGTCGCGCATGACGAGCCCGACACCGAACAGGAACCACATCGGCGCCGCTGTCTTGATGCCGACGAACGCGTTGCTGACCAGGAGCCCCACCGCCAGCGTCAGGCATATCGCCATGCGATAGCGGCGAAACGCGGCGCTCCCGCCCGCCTGCATCGAGACGATGGCCCAATACAACGCCACGCCGAATATCGACTGCGTGATGATGAGGTAGACAATGCCACTATCGACGGACGCCTCCAGATACTGATCCGAAAGGCCGATCCAGTCCTCGATGCCCATGCCCTCGAGCATGCGCACCGTCCAGCCGATACGTCCCGCGAAATCGTCCGCTGAGCTTTGCAGCTCCGGCAATCCCGAAAGCAGCATCACGCAGCCGGTCACCACGGGCAGCAGGAACGGCGGCATCACGCGCTGAACGGCGCTCGGAAGAAAGCAAATGCTGCCGACGACGAGCAGCGACGATATGAAGGCGAAGCGTCCATCGCAGGCAACGAGGAACAAGAGATTCGTGAGAATGAGGAACGTCCTCGTCCAGCCGCCCAGCGAGCGCCAGAACGCGGCGATGAACGCCGTCACCGTTACCACGTAATTTCCCAGCGACACCGGCTCGATGAACAGCGAGGAAATTCTGTGCAGCTCGAAGAACGGAAAGAAGCGTTCTTCCGGACGCGTTGCGCTGATGTAGAGATCGGAATCGGCGTTGGTGAATTCGTCGAAGGAAAGCCCGCGCGTTGCGATGTAGTATTCCTTCGGATTGAAGACCGCCGAGAAGGAATCGAGCGCCGCCGCCTCCCATACGACACCGATCAGCACCGCGATCTGAATGATCACGATGGCGCGCGTTGCCGAGCGCGAGGAAGCCGTGATGCCGAGCATCACGAACGTCGCCGGCAACAGCATGTCGCGGATGAACTTCGGATTGAAGTCTTCCATGGCGCCCATGCGCACGAGGCCGAATGCCACCGCGAACACGCCGAGCGCGATCCAAGGCTTCATCTCCGGCCGCAGATGCAGCACCGCCCAGCCGCCCGCGACACCGACGATGAGAACCTCCATCGCGATGACCATGCCGGAGCTGAGCGGAAACGCGTGTGCATTGACGAAGGCGAGCCCGGCGTTGAACAGCACGGCGCCGACCACGAGCAGCGGCGCAAGCCATTCGCCGGCCAGCGCATACAAACGCAACCAGATCGTCTGTTCGGGAAGGGAGCCGGCGCTGGCAGAAGCCATGATCGACTTTCAAAAGGCTCTCGGGGCACCGGTATGGGCATCAGGCCGCGGGACAGTCAAACGTCCCTGCCTGCAATCGTAAATGCGATTGCGCCTTACAAATACAAGCCGGCCTAACGGCTTTCGTTCTGCCGCGCCGCGACCAGCATGTCCCACGCGCGGGCTACCATGTCGTTCATGGAGAGAAGGTTGTAGAGCCGCGCCGCCGCGAGCGCCGCTAGAGCGAAAATCGCAACCCCTGCCGCGAAGCCCGAAACAGTGTCCCCCAAGGCCTGTAGCGTTAGGCCGGAAAGCACATACGCCGCGACCCCGAACGCCGCGACCGACAGCGCTTCGAGGTAGGGTAAACGCATCACGAAGTGGCTGCGCCATGCCACGATGAAGACGGCGCATCCGAGCACGTTGCCGAGCAGGAGCGAACCGGCCGCGCCCTCGATGCCGTAGCGTGGAATCGCGATTAGCCCCACGACGCCCACCGTCACCGCATGCACCGCGGTGGAGATCAACAGCAGACGGCTCTGCTGCACGATGTGGATCACCTGCCCGAAATAGTAGCCGCGCAACACCGCAACCACGGAGCTCGCAACGATCAGCGGCAGTGCGGGCTCGATCGCGACGCGCAGCTGGGCGCCGAACACCGTATCGAGAATCGGAACGCTGAACCGCAGGAAGCCCAGCGGCGCAAACGTCAACAGCGCCACATAAGCTAAGAACGCCTGCCCCAGCACCGCGCGCGCGTGCTCCTGTTCCCCGGCGATCACATGCGTGCGGACGATGGCCATATAGGCGCCGGATATGGCCTCCGCGACGACGATCAGCACCTGGCGGAAGAGATCGCTGACGGCACCGTAGCGGCCGGTTTCCGCAAGATCTGCAAAGCGCGCCAGCAGCAGCCGGTCGAGCTGGTTTCCGGCCGCTTCGAAACCGAAGGCGGGAACCAGCGGCCGCCCATAGCTCAGCAAACGCCGCGCATCGGCACCGTTCCAGGTCCACGCGCCGAGGCGCCATATGCTTGTTGAAAGCGCGACAGCCGCACCGATATTCGCGAACCCCACCGCAACCGCGAGCGACAATGCCGAGCCGAAGCCGACGAGGGCAAGAATGCCGAGCGCGAGCATCAACGCCGACCGCACCAGCACCCCAAGCGCCACGATTTCCGCATGCAAGCGCGTGCGGGCGATCTCGTGTAGAGCGTCATAGCCGGCAAGACCCGCCACGAGGAACGCTGTCGCCAGTGCCTCCGTCGGCCTGACGAAGCCGGCCGACACGGCGATTGCAAGCCCGGCAAAGACGAGCACCAGGCCCATCGCCTGCGTGCCGAGGTAGGCGAATATGAAACCGGGCCCCGCATCCTCGCGGTAACAGGCGAAGAAGCTGAAACGCAGCCACTGCAGCGCAAGGCCGTAGACGATCGTGGCGATGGCGGTGAAGAGTACGAAGCCGCCATAGGTCTCCGCGCCGCCCATGCGCACGAACAGCGCCATGGTGACGACGTTGAGGATCGCAGCAAGGCCCTTGGAGCCGAAGTAATAGGCGATATGGCGGCCGATCATGCGTGTCTGTGGAATCTCAAGGCCGGCTCAGCCGCCGGGAATGGCAGCACGCCACGGCGGCGAGCGAGAGCGTTGGCGAATATAACCGCCGCGCGCCGGCAGTTGCGGAATAGAACGCTTAATCTTAATTGCGTAAGGCACCTTTGCCGGGCGGCGCAAATGACCATTCTGCCTTTGGCTACCACCGGGACAGAAGCGGAAGGCGTTCGTGCCGAACACCCAGCAGCGGCATATCCGCGACACACACTCCATCTCTCCAACGACGGCGCCTGAGGCAGGCTCAATGCGAATACTGATACTGGGCGGCTCGGCCGGCCAGCAGGGCGGCGTCGAGGCGTTCTGCGCCCGCGCCAAACAGGCCATCGAGCAGCTTGGTCCCGATGCGGTGGAGCACCAGAACGCCGATACGGCGTTCCTGAGCCTGCGCAAGCTGCCGGGTCTCGCCCGCGGCTTTTACCGTCTTGCTCAGCAGCGCCGCCGGCCGCCGGACTGCGTCTGGCTCCAGTATTCCAACCTGCCGGACCTTTTCTATCTCCCCTGGGCCAAGCTGCTGGGCTTCAAGGTGCTCGTAACCCCGCACCTCGGCGCCAACTGGCGCTCGCAAACCAATCCAATCTTGCGCACGTTGAGCCAGCGCCTCCTCGGTCTGTCCGACCGGTTGGGGCTTCTGTCGCACACGCAGGAAACCGAGCTCAGCTTTCCGCCGGACGTTCCGCGGAGCTACCTGCGCACGTTCCTCGCCTCCCGTGTGATCTCCGGCGAGCCTATGCCACGGCGGCCGGAACAGAGACCATTGCGGCTCGCACATGTTTCGCGTCTTTCCGAAGGCAAAGGCACATTTCATTTCGTCGAGGTCTGCCGGCTCCTGCGCGATCGCGGCATCCCGTTCACCGCGACGATCGCCGGCGGCGCCGACCGCGCAACGCTTCAGCGTCTCGACGCCGCCATCGAAGCTTCCGGCCTCGCCGCGCATATCGAGATGGCGGGCAGTCTCGCCGAGCCCGACTATGCCCGTCTGCTCGCGGCAACGGACGTGCTCGTGCACCTCTCGACGGTCGATTCCTACCCGCTGATCGTCATCGAAGCGATTGCGTGCGCCGCCTTCCCGATCTGTATCGATTTGCCGGGTGCTGCCTACATGGTGGGCACGTACGCCGGCCACGTCGTTCCGGAGCAGAATTGCGCCGAGGCGACCGCAGATTTCATTGCGCGCACGCCATTGGCGGAGCTGCGCGGCGGGATGGAGAAGGCGATGCGCCATGCGCGCGCCGACTACGGCTGGCCGGCCTGCGTGGCCGCGCTGGATGCGGCGATACACGAAACCGTTGGCGAGGTTTCCACCGAGCGTGTCGCGGCCTGCTGAGCGTGGGGCCGATCCTGCTTCCACAGGACGCAGGGCCGATGCGCAACCAACGTCAGTGTCCGAAACCGCGCCGGCCGAACAGCGCCACCAGACCGACGCCGAACATCAAGCCCACCACGGCACCCATCACCAGCACGAAGCCACGCGGCGCCGACGGGCTGATGGGTGGCACCGCCGCCGCGATGATGCGTGCGTTGGAGGTGTCGATCCGGCCCTGCGCGCCGATCTCCTTGGCGCGCACGAGGAACGCTTGATAGATCTGCCGGTTGGATTCCGAAACCCGCTCCAATTCCCGCAGCTTCACCATCGCACCGTTCGAGCGCACCGTCGTCTGCTTGAGCGCTTCGAGATCGGCAAGAAGCGCCTTCTCGCTGGCCTCGGCCCGCGCGTATTCCGACCGCGCCGCGTCGGCGATACGGCGCAACTCCTCGGCGATCAGCTTGCGATAGGCGGCGCGCTGCTCGTTGATGACTTTCAGCTCGGGATGCTTCCTGCCGAGCAGCGCCTCCGCCGCACCCTGCCGGCGCATGAGCTGCCCGTACTGCGCGCGCAGATTTGCGATCGTGGGCGACTGCACCGCTTCGAAACTCGAATCGGGATCGGCGCCGCTATCAATCAGTTTCGTGAGCTGCTCCACGCGCGCACGCTGCTGCACGACGTTGGCATGCTCCACATTGAGCCGCGTATTCAGCTCCTCGAGCTGCTGGTCGCTGATCAGTCGCGAAGCCGAACCGATGAGGTTGTTCTGCGCCTTGAATGTCTCGACTGCGTCCTCGGAATTGCGCACCCGCTCCGCAAGCTCGTTGAGACGCGCGGTCATGGACGTTTCGACGCGCTCCGCAGCGCTTTCGCGCGCGTTGACCTCGTGCTCGATGTAGAGCTTCGCCATCGTATCGGCAATCAGCGCGGACTTCGACGGGTCCTCGGTGCGCGCCGAAATGATGACGACATAGCTGCGGTTGGCGCGGCGAACATCGACAGCCCGCTGCAGCTCGCGCAGGGCCCGCGTGCTGTCGTCCTCATGGATGGGTGAGGAGAGCAACCCGCGTACGCTGCTCAAGAGGCCCGGCGGCCGCACGAACTCCGGATCCTGATCGAGCCTCAGATGCTGCACCACCTCCCGGAGCACGGCTTCCGATTGGGCGATGCGCAACTGGCTTTCCACCAGCGAAACCGCAAGCTCGTTCGTCTCCGAGCGTGGCGTCACGTCGTTCTGGATGACCTGCAGCCCGCGCGGATCGAGGAAGATTTCGGTGCTCGCCGTATAGCGGGGCGGCACGATGAAAAGGTAAGCGGTGGCCAGAACCAGGAAGAAGAGAACCGACAGCACGATCGTGCGCAGCCCGGACCGTAGAAGTGCGATCCAGTAGTGCGCATCGCTCGTCCAATGGAATTCGGGGCGGACGGCTTCGGCCGACATCTTCAATCGATCCCCTTGAGCCGGAAAGGCTTCTGGCGTGCCGGACACAAAAGGCGCTGGCGACGGACCGACAATAGAAGCGCTGGCCGCCAACGGCATGTTTGCATACAATTTAGCGTTAATCGTTGGCGAGTTGCCGATGCCGTCAGATGCCCGCGATGGGCGGCGCATCGCAGCACCCGCCCCACGGCGAACTGCTCGCTCAGGCCGGATGCGGCACGCGCAGCGCTTTCAGCAGAGCTTCGGCGGCCGCATCCGCCGCCGCACCCATGCCGTACCAAAGCGGCATGCGCAGGAGGCGCCCCGGCAGCGTGTCGGTCACCGTCATATCGCCGTGGACACGCCCGAACCTTTCGCCCGCGGGCGAGGAATGCAGCGGAATGTAGTGGAACGCCGAGCCGACGTTGTTCGCCTTCAGCGTGGCGATCATCGCATTGCGTTGCCCGTTGTCCGGCAGAAGCACATAGTAAATATGGCTGTTGTGGAGGCACTCGTGCGGCACCACCGGCCGACGCAGCAGACCGTCCCGCTCCGCCTGCGCGAAAGCCTCGTGATAGCGCTGCCAGGTGGCGAGCCGGTCGGCGATGATCTCCTCCGCCCGCTCGAGCTGAGCCCGCAGCACCGCCGCGGTGATCTCGCTCGGCATATAGGACGCGCCTTTATCCACCCAGGTGTACTTGTCGACCTGACCGAGCATGAAAGCGGTGCGGTTCGTGCCCTTTTCCGCGTGAACCCGTGACCGCGCATATTGATCCGCAGACGACATGATGAGCGCCCCGCCTTCGCCGCTCACGACGTTCTTCGTCTCGTGGAAGCTAAAACAGGCCATATCCGCGAGCGCGCCCGCTGCCCTTCCCTTATAGCTGCATAGCAGCGCCTGCGCGGCATCCTCCACCACCAGGAGCCCGTGCCGCCGGGCGATGGCGTTTATGGCATCCATCTCCGCGCAGACGCCCGCATAGTGCACCACATAGATCGCCCGCGTGCGCTCGGTAATGGCAGCTTCGATGCGCTTCTCGTCGATATTCAGCGTATCGGGACGGATGTCGACGAAAACCGGCGTCCCGCCGCGCATCACGATGGCGTTCGCCGTCGAAACGAATGTGAACGACGGCATGATGACTTCATCGCCCGGACCTATGCCGCAGAGTATGGCAGCAAGCTCCAGCGCCGAGGTGCAGGATGTCGTCAGCAGCGCATGCGGCGCGCCCAGCCGCTCCGTGAGCCACGCCTGGCACCACTTGGTGTGCACGCCGTCGGCCGCCATGTGCGGAGCATTCAGCGCCTCCGCGATGAGCTCCAGCTCGCGGCCTGTCACGGGCGCGCGGTTGAATGGGACGAACCCTGACAAAGTTTCCTCGCTGATTTCTGGCAATGCGACAGGGAGCTTTTGGCAGCCCGCCGCCCTTAAGTATAGCGAGCGAAAGGCCCTGCGCATCAGCCGCTTCCGCGCATAGTTTACCGGCGCATTCAACCGCGCAGAATTCGAACGGGCTGGGATGAAAAACAGAACGATTTTGGTCACGGGCGCCGGCGGCTACATCGGCAGCGTGCTCGTGCCGCAGCTGCTGAACTCCGGCTGGACTGTCATTGCGGTCGACCGCTTCTTCTTCGGCATCGACAAGCTTGTCGACCATGCGAACCTGACGAAGCTGCGCAGCGACGTGCGCTTGTTGCCGCCGTCCGTGTTCGAAGGCGTCCATGCCGTCATCGATCTTGCCGCGCTGTCCAACGATCCGCTGGGCGATGCATTCACCGACGAGACGTGGGAGATCAATCACCTCTCGCGGGCCCGCAACGCACGCCTCGCCAAAGAGGCGGGCGTTCCGCGCTACGTCATGCCGTCCTCGTGCTCCATCTACGGCTTTTTCCCGCCATCGCAGATCCTCGATGAGGATTGCACGCCCAATCCGCTGACGGTCTACGCGAAAGCCAACCTCGCCGCGGAGAACGATATCCGTCCGCTGGCCTCCGACGATTTCACCGTCGGCATCGTGCGCTTTGCAACGCTGTTCGGCGTCAGCCCGCGCATGCGTTTCGATCTCGCCATCAACGGCATGACGGAAACCGCCTGGCGCACCGGCAAGCTGGCCCTGATGCGTGACGGCACGCAGTGGCGCCCGATGATCCACGTGCGTGACGCCGCCCGCGCGTTGGAGTTCATGCTCGGAGCAGACGCCAAAGCAATCAATGGCAACGTCTTCAACGCCGGCTCCAACGACCTCAACGTGCAGATTCGCGCGCTCGCCGATCGCGTCGCCGCCCTCGTGCCGCGCGACGTCGAGATCGATTGGTACGGCGACCCGGACACCCGCTCCTATCGCGTGGCGTTCGACCGCATCGCCGCGCTCGGCTACACCACCACGATGGGCGTCGAGGACGGCGTCCGCGAGATCGTCGGCGCGCTTGAAACCAAGCGTCTGTCGCGCAGCCTCGACACGCTCACCCTCGATTGGTACCGCGCGTTGGAAGAGTGGCGCAGTCGCATCGAGGAAGTCGTCATCGAGGGCAAGATCATCAAACGCCTGGGAGCATTTCCGTGCGTGGCATCGTCCTAGCCGGCGGCCGCGGCACGCGGTTGCTGCCGGCAACAGGCGTGATCTCCAAGCAGCTCCTGCCCATTTACGACACGCCGATGATCTTCCATCCGATCGCCCTGCTCATGGCGGCCGGCATCCGTGAGATCATGCTCATATCGACGCCCGAAAGCCTGCCCGCATTCCAGCGGCTACTGGGCGATGGCTCCCAGTTCGGCATCTCGATGACCTATGCCGAGCAGGCGCAGCCCCGCGGCATCGCCGAGGCACTCATCATCGCAGACGCGTTCACACGCGGCGAGCCGGCAACGCTTGTGCTTGGCGACAACCTCTTCCTCGGCGGCGCCACCGCGAAGCTCATGCGCAACGCATTCGGCCGCGTATCGGGTGCCACCGTCTTCGCCACCCCTGTCGACAACCCGCAGGCCTTCGGCATCGTGTCGCTGGACGAAAATGGCATCGCCTCCGCCATCGAGGAGAAGCCCCGCGAACCGCAGTCGAACTATGCCGTGACCGGGCTTTACATCTATGACGGCCTCGCCGCCGACATCGCCGCTGCCGTGCAGCCCTCCCCGCGCGGTGAAATCGAGATCACCGACGTCAACCGTGCCTACTTGAAACGCGGCAACCTCTTCGTGGAGATCCTGCCGCCCGGAGAGACGTGGTTCGATACCGGCACGCCGGATTCGCTGCTCGAGGCCGCGCAACGCGTACGCCTGCTCGAGCAGGAAGGCGGGCGCAAGATCGGCTGCCTCGAGGACATCGCCTTCGCTGCCCGCTGGATCGATGCAGATGGCGTGCGCGCTGCCGCGCAGCGCTGGTCCGGCAGTACCTATGCCCGTTATTTGGAAGCCCTCGCCGCGCACGCCCCGGTGCTCGAGCAGTCCTGACGCGCGTCTCCACCGTTGGCGCGACTGGCAATCGTCTCAGCATTTGAGCGGCGCCCCGCGCTCGCGCCTATCGCCCCGTTCTGCTAGGACGGTCAGCCTCCCGTCTGAAAAAGGGCTGCCGCGTGCTGCGCCGTTTTATCGATCTCTGGTTGTCCCGCAACGCCGAGCCCCGAGCCGATGCCCTCGCGGCCGTCGCCCATTTGCAGCCGATGGTGGTCGTCACCGGCGGATCGCGCGGGATTGGCCTTGCGATCGCGCGGCGCTTCGCCCGCGCCGGCCACCCCGTCGCCATCATCGCACGGGGGGCTGCGGCGCTCGACGCCGCCGCTGCGGCGATAGCCCGTAAGTATAACGTTAAGACCGTCGCACTCGCCCTCGACGTCGCCGACAGGGATGCGGCGCAACGCATCGATGCCGCACTTACCGCCGAAGGCTTTTATCTCGACGTGCTCGTGAACTGCGCCGGCGTCGGGCTCGCCGGCCCCTTCGTCAGCCATCCCGAAACGGCCATCGACACGTTGCTCGACGTCAATGCGGCGGCGCTCACCCGGCTCACCCGCCACGCATTGCCGCGGATGCTGGCGCGGGGCCGCGGGGGGATACTCAATGTCGCATCCCTCGGCGGTCTGGTGCCCGGACCGAACCAGGCGGCCTACTACGCCAGCAAGGCTTACGTCGTTTCGCTGACGCGGGCCATCGCCACCGAGAACGCCGGTCGCGGCGTTCGCATCATGGCGCTTGCGCCAGGACCGGTAGACACTGGCTTCCATCAGGCCATGGGCGCGGAGCTTTCATTTTATCGCCAGCTTCTGCTCGCCCTCAGCGCCGATCAGACCGCGCGCGCCGCCTACCGCGCCTACGTGCTCGGGTGGCGGCTCTTTGTCCCAGGCCTTACCGGCAAGTTGCTGCAAGTCGCGCTTTGGATCATTCCGCCCGCCCTCCTGCTGCCGTTGATCGGCTGGCTCTTGCGACGACGGGAGGAACGCCCCTGGATCGACACGCCGGATGAGGAAACGTGAGCGCTTCCGCACGAGCTTCGGCGAAGTCCATTTGCTTTGTCGAAAGACATTTCAGTTTTAGTGTCGATGGGCGCCGGGAACTGGGTATCGCGTATCACGGCGCAGTCGGCGCGGGCAGCGTGCCGGCGAGTCTACTAAACTCGCTCTGCGTATGCTCCCGCGTCGACTCGTCTCTTCCGAATTCTCTCAATCCCCCTTCGGCCGGTATTGAAACCGAAGCAGCGCGCACAGCCGCGCACGCCTCGCGTTTTGCACAAACCTAGCATTTTTCACCAAATTTTCCGCGTCCCTGGACAGGCGTTGACCGACGCCCTAAAGGCGGGTTTGCACTCTCCTCAGGGGATGAAATGCCCAATCGGAATAAAACTTTGACCGATGCCGTCGACCTCGATTTGGCACCCATCGGCAACGGACGCATCGCGGCGCTCGTCAACACCAACGCGCGCATCGTCTGGTGGTGTTTCCCGCGTCTCGACGGCGATCCCGTATTCTCCCGTCTGCTCGCCGGCGACGAGGAGAAGGGCTTTTGCGACGTCGTGCTGCACGGACAGGTTTCCTCCCGCGCGCAGTACGTGCGCAACACGGCGGTGGTCGAGACCGTACTGGAGGATGCGGCCGGCAACGCCGTGCGCATCACCGATTTCGCGCCGCGGTTCATGCTCTACGAGCGCGCGTTCCATCCTGCGCAGATCGTCCGCCGCATCGAGCCCATCAAGGGTCTGCCGCGCATCTCCATTCGCATACGCCCGACCTTCGGCTACGGCCGCAAGGCAGAAATCGCCGCGATAGGCTCCAACCACATCCGCTACAACGGCGGCACCCATGCTCTACGCGTCACCACCGACGCGCCCCTCTCCTACATCGCCCATGAAACGCCATTCGCGCTCACCCATCCGGTGTCGCTCATTCTCGGGCCGGACGAGCCGCTCGATGCCGCTGTCGATACCACGGCCCGCGAGTTTTTGGAGCGCACGCGGAGCTACTGGCTTGGCTGGGTGCGCGGTCTCGGCATCCCGCTCGACTGGCAGGGAGCCATCATCCGCGCCGCTATCACGCTGAAGCTATGCAGCTTCGAAGAAACCGGCGCCATCATCGCCGCCCATACGACTTCGATCCCCGAAGCGCCGAACACACCCCGCACGTGGGACTATCGTTTCTGCTGGCTGCGTGACGCCGCCTTCGTCATCAACGCGCTGAACCGGCTCGGCGCGACGCAGACGATGGAAGGCTATCTCAACTACATCACCACGATTGCGGTCGACGTCGAGCCGCCGCTGCAGCCCGTCTACGGCATCATTCCCAACCAGCCGCTCGATGAGCGCATCGCCGCCGACCTCGCCGGCTATCGCGGCATGGGGCCAGTCCGCGTCGGGAACCAGGCCGTCGAGCAGACGCAGCACGACGCCTATGGCAGCGTGATCCTCGGCGCGTCGCACATGTTCATCGACGAGCGCCTGCCGGGCATGGGCGATGCCAGCCTCTTCCGCCGTCTCGAGCCGCTCGGCCATCAGGCGCGGCGCCTCTATCTCGAGCCCGACGCCGGTCCGTGGGAATACCGCGGCCGCAAGCGCATCCACACCCATTCCGCAACCATGTGCTGGGTTGCATGCGACCGGCTTGCCCGCCTCGCCGGATTGCTCTCCCTCGATGATCGCGCGGGCTATTGGCGCGAGACCGCCGACAAGCTCCGCGCCGACATTCTCGAGCGTGCGTGGAGCGCGAAGTGGGGTGCATTCGCCGGCGCCCTCGACCACGACGACCTCGACGCCAGCGCTCTGCTCATTGCCGACCTCGGCCTCGTGCGCCCCGACGACGAACGCTACCGGCGCACGGTGGAGGTGATCGGCCGCGAGCTCAGCCGCAATGGTTACATGATGCGCTATATCGCCGAGGACGACTTCGGCGAGCCTGAGACGTCGTTCCTCGTTTGCCAGCTCTGGTACGCCGATGCGCTGACCTCTATCGGCGAGAAGGCCAAGGCGCGCGATATCTTCACGGACGTCCTCTCGCGCGCGAATTCCTTCGGCGTCCTCAGCGAGGATATTCACCCGGCAACCGGCGAGCTATGGGGCAACATTCCGCAGACGTACTGCATGGCAGGCATCATTAACACGGGCATGAAACTGTCGCGGGGCTGGGAGGAGGCCTGGGCAGCGCGCTGAGCGGATTTGCTCAGATGGAACCATAACGTTCACCAATTGGTTGTCTGCTAGGGGAATTCACTCTCGCTATCAACGGGAGAACTATGAGCCGGATCGTTCTGGTGTCGAACCGCGTCGCCGACATCTCGAAGGCCTCGCAGGCTGGCGGGATGGCCGTTGCGCTCGCCGATACGCTGCGCAGCCGCGAAGGCCTTTGGCTTGGGTGGAACGGCCGCACAGGCGACCGCAACGACGAGCAGCGCACCACGCCCGATATAACGCAGCTCGACGGCACGACGATCGCCACGCTGCCCCTCAGCACACGCGAGCACGAGGGTTACTACACCGGCTACTCGAACAACGTGCTCTGGCCCGTCTTCCACGCGCGCCTGGACATCGCCAAGTTCGACGCCGGCTATTACGAGCGCTATCTGGCCGTGAACCGTCGCTTTGCGCGCGCGCTATATCCGCTGCTGAAGCCCGACGACACCATCTGGGTGCACGACTATCACATGATACCGCTCGCCATGGAGTTGCGCGCCCTCGGCGTGACGAACCCCATCGGCTTCTTCCTGCATATTCCCGTACCGCCCGCGCAGATGTTCCTCGCCATACCTGAGCACCGTGAGCTGGCGCGCGGCCTCGCCTCCTACGATCTCATCGGCCTGCAAACCAAAGTCGACGTCGGCAATCTCATCGATTATCTGCAGGACGGCGTGTTCGGCCGCATCCTCCAGGATGGCCGCATACGCGCCTTCGACCGCGAGCTGTCGATCGCGAGCTTCCCCGTCGGCATCGACGTCGAAGCATTCGTCGGCGCCCGCACGCGCCGCACCCGCGAGCCCGTCACGAACGCCACGCGGATATTGGGCGTCGACCGCCTCGATTATACGAAGGGCCTTCCGCAGAAGTTCCGCGCCTTCGGACGCTTCCTCGAAAAGTATCCGCAATACCGGCGTCGCGTGATTCTCTCGCAGATCGCGCCGCCGACGCGAGAGACGATGCGGGCCTATACGGAAATCCGCCACGAGCTTGAGACGCTGTCGGGCCGCATCAACGGCCGTTACGGCGAGCTCGACTGGGTGCCGATCCACTATATCCATCGCGCCGCGCCCCGCAGGATGCTGGTCGACGTCTATCGATCCTCGCGGGTCGGTTTCGTCACCCCACTGCGCGACGGCATGAATCTCGTCGCTAAGGAATACGTTGCGGCCCAGGATCCTGCGGACCCCGGCGTGCTCATCCTGTCACGCTTCGCGGGCGCGGCGGAGCAGATGAAAGACGCGCTGATCGTCAATCCCTACGACGTCGAGGAGATGGCCGACGCCGTCAAGACCGCGCTCGATATGGATCTCGACGAGCGCCAGGCTCGCCATGAAGCCTTGCTCGCAGGTGTTAAGCAGCAGGACACTTTCTCGTGGTGCCGTTCCTTCTTGCAGGCGCTCGAGCATGTCGGCCGCCGACGCAAGCTTGGCATTCCAGCCTCGCCGTCGGAGGCGGCGCGTAAGGCGCTCCAGGAAATCGAGCTGGCACGCGTTTCTCCACGTGGGCAGCCGAACTGACACCGTACGTTGCGCATTGAGGGTACGCTATGAAGGCTATGTCCATCGGCGGCGCCATGGTCGATACGATCGCAATCATCGAGAGCGACCGTATCGAGCGCATGTCGATGCTCAACGCCGAAACGTCTTTTCTGCTGCTTGAAGAGGGACGCAAAACCGAAGCGCTCGACGTCTCGACTCACTGCGGCGGAGGCGCCGTAAATACCGCCGTGGCCCTCGCGCGGCTGGGGTTCGACGTATCGGCCCTCGTGAAGCTCGGACGCGATGCGCGCGCGGAGTTTCTTCTGGCCCGCCTCGGCGACGAAGGCGTTTCGACACGCTGGGTCATCCGTGACGCCGCTGCCCCAACGGGCGCTTCGGTTATCGTATCCTCCCATGATCGCAACGCGGCCGTGTTCACGTTTCGCGGCGCCAATACGCTACTCTCGCCCGCCGACCTCACCGATGCGGCCTTCGCCGCCGATCTCGTCTACGTGTCGAGCCTTTCGAACAGATCGGCCGACTGCTTTCCCACCATCATCGACAAGGCGAAGGCCGCCGGCGCGCTCGTCGCCGTCAACGCCGGCGTGCGTCAGCTTTCCGTCCGCGGGGGCGCTTTTCTCGACAGTCTCGCCAAGGTCGACATCCTCGCCATCAACCGTCCCGAGGCCGAAGCGCTCGTGCCGGGGCTCGTTGCCCGTTTCGGCGAAGGCGGCACAACGCTCGCACTCGACGCAGGCGAACAGCCGCCGCCGCTCCTCGCCCGCGGCCTCGTCGGCGGCGGCTATGAAATGAGCCTGCCCGCTTTTCTCCATGCCGTGCGTGGCCTCGGCACCAAGTACGTCATGCTCACCGATGGCCACGGCGGCGCATTCGTGTGCGCGAACGAGAGCGTTCTTTTCTGCCCTGCGGTGGATGCAACGGTCGCCAGCACCACCGGAGCCGGCGATGCCATGGCGGCGACATTCGCGGCCTATATTGCGCTCGGGCGCCCCGGCGACGTTGCGCTGCGGGCCGCCACCATCAACGCCGCCAGCGTCGTCGCCTATATAGATACTCAAAGCGGGCTATTGCGCCGCGATGCCCTCGAAGGGCGTCTCGCCGCCCGCTCCGACCTACACGTACGCAAGTGGAAGCTATGAGCTCACGCCAAACCGCACAGAAGCCGTCGGACAGCAATCCGGCAACCGACAGCGACGGAAGCGCGCAAGCGGGCACCGAAGCGGCATACAGCCGGAACGGTGTGCGCCCGGCCCAGCTTCTCTCTGTCGACGTCCACGAATACGCTCTCTACCTCGACTGCGACGGCACTCTGCTCGACATCGCCCCCACGCCGAACGAGGTTCGCGTCCCCCCCGGCCTCGTCTCCCTGCTGGAGCGCATCTCCGCCGGCCTCGACGGCGCGCTTGCGATCGTCACCGGGCGACAGCTTGCCGAGATCGACACGCTCCTCGCTCCGGCGAGGTTCGTCGGCGCGGGGGTGCACGGTGGCGAGCTGCGCAATTTTGCGGGCGGCACCATTGCCCGCGTGGCGAGCGCGCTTCCCCCCTCGCTCCTGGATGCCGTTATCCATCGCACGCAGAAGTTGCCCGGCATCATCGCCGAGCCGAAGGGACCCGGTCTCGCCGTGCACTACCGCCAGGCGGAGCATCTGAAAGATTCGCTGGAAGCCGAGCTTCGCGCCGTGCTCTCGCAATACGGCGACGAGCTCGTTCTCTCCCACGGACGAAAGCTGTTCGAGATTATCCCCGCCGGTCATTCCAAGGGCACCGCGCTCGAAACCATCGCCGAGCTGCCGATCTTCGCCGGCCGGCGGCCGATCATGATTGGCGACGATATCGGCGACCTGCCCGCATTCGCCGCCGCCCACCGCCTTGGCGGTACGGCCATGCGCGTTGCCGGCGAACAATTTGGACGCGTCGATGTGGATTTCCTCGGTCCGTCCCACGTCATCGGCTGGCTTCGGGCATTTGCCGAGCGGCTGGAATCGCCAAGGTGAAATTGCACCGATGACGGACACGAGAAAATTGCACCGTGATGCTCTTCGCCTTGGTGCTTTTTAGCGCGGCGCTGGCGGACAGCCGGTCTCCGCGCCATCTTCACTCCGCGCTGCCTTTGCCAAGCTGCGATATTCGCACCGCAACCGCTCGATCTCGGTCTCCTCCAGCTCCTCCAGATCGAGCAACCGGTTCTCCGCCCCTTCGATGGAGCGGATCAACTCGTCGAGCTTCACCTGGATTGCATCCGAATCTCGATTCTGGGACGCCTGGATGGCGAACACCATCAGGAATGTGACGATCGTCGTGCCCGTATTGATGACGAGCTGCCACGTATCGGAATAGCCGAACAAAGGTCCCGATACGGCCCACACGAGAACGACGGCAACCGCCAGAACGAACGCATAGGGCGTGCCCGCCGCATGGGAGGCGGCGCGGGCAAACCTCGTAAACAATGAAGGATCTTTACCGCTCAGATATGCCATCGCGAGCAATAAACGCCGCGCTTATGCGCGCGGTTCCTGCGTTAGGAACCCTTTGCTCGCGCGGCGGGTTTACTACGCGGCGCAAGGCACCGCATCCATTCTACTGTCTATTGTCATCCTAAGCGCCGCCAACAGAGGGGACTGCGCGTTAGCGGCCAAAGCGATGAGCGTAATGACAGCAGAAGACCGCCCCGTTCTCAGTGCGCACGGCGCCAAGCGGCTGCCGAGCGTCGAGGTCGATTGCTACAACCTCACGATCAAGGACGAGGAGGGCTTCATCGGCGACCGCGCCAGCCGCGGCGCATTCCACGCCATCCTCGAGAAATGGCGCGAGCCCCTGCGTGAGCTTGGTGCCGATCCCCTCGGCGACAAGGCATCCGAGCAGCTCTCCAAAAAGCAGCTCGACAAGCTTCTCGCCGAAGGCCATCCGGAGGCGGGCGGTATCGTCCACAGCGCCATCGAAGAGTTTGCCCAGGCCATCGTCGGCGTCATCAAGCGCTTCCTCAAAACTGCAAACTGGCGCGATACGCAGGCGATCGTCTTCGGTGGCGGCATGCGCGGCAGCCGCGTCGGTGAGCTTGCGATTGGCCGGGCGGAGGTGCTGCTCAAGGCCGCCGGCTTCGAGCTGGAGCTCGAGCTCATCGAGCACCATCCCGATGAGGCCGGTCTCATTGGCACCGCGCACCTCATGCCCTCCTGGATCCTCGAAGGCTTCGACGGCATCCTCTCCGTCGACATCGGCGGCACGAACATCCGCGCCGGCATCCTCGAGATGCGCCTCAAGAAGGCCAAGGATCTCTCGAAGACCAGCGTCTTCGCCTCCGAGGTATGGCGCCACGGCGATGAAAAGATGAAGCGCGACGAGGCCGTCGCCCACCTCATCGAAATGTTGCAAGACCACATCGCGATTGCGGAAAAGAAAGACCTGAAACTGGCGCCCGTCATTGGCATCGGCTGCCCCGGCCGCATCCGCGAGGATGGCTCCATCGAGGCCGGTGCTCAGAACCTGCCCGGCAACTGGGAAAGCAGCCGCTTCAATCTCGCCGATTGCATCCGCGCGGACATCCCGCGGATCGGTGGACACGAAACCCACATCGTCATCCACAACGATGCCGTCGTGCAGGGCCTCAGCGCGTTGCCCATCATGCAGAAATACGACCGCTGGGGCGTGCTGACCATCGGCACCGGCCTCGGCAACGCTCGCTTCACGAGCCGGCGCAAGCAATCCGATTGAAGGCGCCGCCGGATACAACCGGACAAGTTTCTGTCACATTCCATTCCCGCATCGTCGCCCGCGCCGTGCACCGCGTGTCGCCATGGCGCAGCCGCGAATGGAATAGTCGACGGCGCGCATAACCTCCGATAAAACCCGTGCCTCGAAGCAAAGCCGGCGCGCAGCTCGAACCGCAGCGTGTCCGATCCTCTCCCCGCGCCTTCAGGACACATCCATGATCAAGCGCTTCCTCATCGCTTTCATCATTCTTGCTGTCCTGATCGGCGGCCTTGGCTACTTCCAGCTCGTCTTCAAGCCGAAGATGATCAAGGAGTTCCTCGCCTCGCAAACGCCGCCGCCGGCAACCATCACCGCCGAGGCAGCCAAGACCGAAGCCTGGGTGGAACGCCTGCCTGCCATCGGCACGCTCATCGCGTCCCAGGGCGTGGAGATTGCGGCCCAGGTCGCCGGCATCGTCACGGAGTTGCACTTCGAAAGCGACCAGACCGTCGCCGCCGGTGCCAATCTCGTGCAGCTCGATATATCGGTCGAGCAGGCCGACCTCGCGAGCGCCGAAGCGATCCTGCGCGAGGCCGAGCTGTCGTTCAAACGCCAGTCCGACCTGCTGACGAAATCCGTGGCATCCGAGGCCAACGTCGATACCGCGCGCGCTAAGCGCGACAGCGCGGTCGCAACGCTCAACCGCATCAAGGCGCTCATCGCCCAGAAGACGATCATCGCGCCGTTTGCGGGACGCCTCGGCATCCGCCACGTCGAACTTGGGCAATATATCTCGCCGGGCCTTGCGATGGTGTCCCTGCAGGCGCTCGATCCCATCTGGGTCGATTTCCCGATGCCGGAGCAGAACGTCGGCAAGCTGCACGTCGGCCAGACGATCGAGCTTACGGTGGACGCCTTCCCCGGCAAGGTCTTCACCGGCACCGTCGCATCGCTGGATGCACGCGTATCCCGCGAGACGCGCACGCTCCTCGTCCGCGGCACGCTCCCGAACACCGACAACACGCTGCTTCCCGGCATGTTTGCGAACGTCGCGGTCCTTGCCGGTGAGCCGGCCAACGTCGTCACCGTGCCCCGCACCGCCGTGACCTTCAGCCTCTATGGCGACAGCGTCTACGTGCTCAAGCCCCTCGAAGGCCAGCCCGCGCCGGCAAAGCCGGAGGACACCGTATTCGCCGCCGAGCGCCGCTTCATCAAGACCGGACAGGCGCGCCAGGAGCGCGTCGTCATCACCTCGGGCCTCACCGCCGGCGAGCAGGTGGTAACGACGGGCCAGGTGAAGCTCACCAACGGCAGCCACGTCAAAGTCGACAATTCGCAAGCCCTGGTCCCACCGGCCGAGCGGCCTTACCAGTAAAGGCTCCCCATGTCGTTCACCGACATCTTTATCCGCCGTCCGGTTCTCGCGTCCGTCGTCAGCCTGCTCATCCTGCTGATCGGATTGAGCGCGGCCTTCAACTTGCAGGTTCGCCAGTATCCCGAGCTGTCGAACACGACGATCACGATCACGACCGCCTATCCCGGCGCCAACGCCGACGTGATCAAAGGCTTCATCACCATCCCGATCCAGCAGGCGGTTGCCAGCGCCGAGGGCATCGATACGCTGAGCTCCACCTCGCGCCAGAACGTCAGCACGGTCACGCTCAACCTGCACCTCAACGCCGACCCGGACCGCGCTGTCACGGACGTGCTCTCCAAGGTCAATCAGGTGCGCAGCGTGCTGCCGCCTGAAGCGATGGACCCTGTCGTCATAAAGCAGACGGGCGAGTCGACGGCGCTGATGTACCTGTCGTTCAACAGCGACGCGCTGACATCCTCGCAGATCACCGATTATCTGACCCGCGTCGTCCAGCCCAAGCTGCAGACCGTCGACGGCGTTGCCAACGCGCAGATCCTCGGCGGCCAGACCTTCGCCATGCGCATCTGGCTCAACCCTGAAAAGATGGCCGCCCTCGGCGTGACGCCTCTGCAGGTGCGCACCGCACTGGCTGCCAACAACTTCACCACCGCCGCTGGCCAGATCAAAGGCGACTTCGTCGAAACGACCATCAACGCCGAAACCTCCCTCGCCAGCGCCGACGCCTTCGGCCAGCTCGTCGTCGCCGCGCGGGGCGACGCACTCGTGCGCCTCAACGACATTGCGGAAATCGCCCTTGGCGCCGAGGACGTGAACTCCACCTCCTCGTTCGACGGTCTGAAGGCGGTGTTCATCGGCATCTTCTCGACGCCCACGGCCAACCCGCTCACCGTGATCGCCGACGTCCGCAAGACTTTCCCCTCCATCGAAGCTGAGTTGCCACCCGGCATATCGGCGGCGATCGCCTATGACTCGACGAAGTTCATCGACGCTTCCATCGCCGAGGTTCGCAAGACGCTGATCGAGGCCGCCGTCATCGTGATCGTCGTCATCTTCCTGTTCCTCGGCAGCCTGCGCTCCACCCTCATTCCCATCGTCACCATCCCGCTGTCGCTGATCGGCGTGATGTTCGCGCTCCTCGCCCTCGGCTACTCGCTGAACCTCCTGACGCTGCTCGCCCTGGTGCTCGCCATCGGCCTCGTCGTCGACGACGCGATCGTCGTCGTCGAGAACATCCACCGGCACATCGAGGAAGGATTGTCACCGTTCGACGCTGCGATCGTCGGCGCGCGCGAGATCGCGGTGCCGGTCATCTCCATGACCATCACGCTCGCGGCCGTGTACGCGCCCATCGGCTTCGTCTCGGGCCTCACCGGCTCGCTGTTCCGCGAGTTCGCCTTCACGCTCGCCGGCGCGGTGATCGTCTCTGGCGTCATCGCCCTGACGCTGTCGCCGATGATGTGCTCGAAGCTCTTGACGTCCGAGCTTTCTTCCGGCGGCTTCGTCAAATTCCTCGACCGCACCTTCGAACGCCTCAAGCATCGCTACCAGCGCCGTCTCACACGCACGCTCAACTATCGTCCCGTGACGCTGCTGGTGCTCGTCGGTGTCATCATCGCCACCGGTCTCATGTACGCGACGGCGCAACAGGAGCTGGCGCCCGAGGAAGACCAGGGCATCCTGTTCAATCTCGTCAAGACGCCGCCAGCGACGAACATCGACTACACCGAGCAGGTCACCGATCACCTCTACGAGACGTTCAAGACCGTACCCGAGAAGCAGAACGTCTTTTCGATCAACGGCATGGGCGGAGACGTGCACCAGGCGTTCTCCGGCATCCTCTTTACACCGTGGGAAGAGCGCACGCGCACCCAGGCGCAGATCCTGCAGGATCTTCAGCCCAAGGTGAACGGCATCGCAGGCGCCCAGATCCTCACCTTCGGCGAGCCTTCGCTGCCGGGGTCCACGGGCGGCCCGCCGATCCAGTTCGTCATCACGACCACGTCGGACTATGAGCAGCTCGCCCAGGTGCTGGAGAAGATGCAGAAGGAGGCGCTGCAAAGCGGTCTCTTCATTTTTGCCGACGGCGACCTGAAGTTCGACACGCCCCAGCTCGAGGTGAAGATCGACCACGCCAAGGCCAATAGCCTCGGCATCACCATGCAGGACATCGGCGCTTCGCTGGCGACGCTGCTCGGCGGCAACTACGTCAACCGCTTCAACCTCTACGGCCGCAGCTATCAGGTGATCCCGCAGGTCCCCCGCGATTTCCGCCTGCAACCGGACTGGATCAAGCGCTACGAGATCAAGACCACCTCCGGCGCCATGGTGCCGCTCTCGACCGTCGTCGACGTGCGCGAGAGCGTGCAGCCGAATGCGCTGACGAGCTTCCAGCAGCTCAACTCGGCGACGTTGCAGGGCGTGCCGTTCCCCGGCCGCACCGTCGGCGAGGTGATCGACTTCTTGAAGGCAAAATCGAAGGAGATCTTCCCTGAGTCCTTCTCCTACGACTTCCAGGGCGAGAGCCGCCAGTATGAGCAGGAAGGCAACCGGCTCGTCGTCACCTTCATCTTTGCATTGATCGTGATCTACCTCGTGCTCGCCGCACAGTATGAAAGCTTCCGCGACCCGCTCATCATTCTCATCGCGCTGCCCACCTCGATCTTCGGTGCGCTACTGCCGCTGACACTCGGCCTCGCGACCGTCAATATCTACACGCAGATCGGACTGGTGACGCTCATCGGCCTCATTTCGAAGCACGGCATCCTGATGGTCGATTACGCCAACCACCTGCAGGAGACGCAGGGCATGGGGCGCCGCGAGGCGATCGAGGAAGCCGCCGCCATCCGCCTGCGGCCGATCCTCATGACCACCGCGGCCATGGTGATCGCCATGGTGCCACTCATCTTCGCGACGGGCGCCGGCGCCGCATCGCGCTTCGCCATCGGCATCGTGATCGCCTTCGGCATGACGATCGGCACGCTGTTCACGCTGTTCGTGACGCCCGCGGTTTACACCTACATCGCACGCGAGCATCGCCACGGCAGCGCGCCGTCTGGACAGGTCCGCGGAGCACAGGCCGGCAGCGGCTTCAATCAGCCAGCCGAGTGAGCGCAGCGCGCCGCAAAGCGAATACGCCGCGGCGCGGCGCGAAGAGGAAGGTCAGCACGAACACGAACGCCTGGATCAGCACGATGCAGGGCCCGGTCGCTCCGTCGACGTGAAAGCTCACCAGCGTGCCGAACACGCTCGATCCGATCGCCACTGCCGCCGCGATCACGAGCATGCGCGAGAAGCGGTCGGTCAGAAGGTAGGCAATCGCGCCCGGCGCCACCAGCATCGCAACCACGAGGATGATGCCCACCGCCTTCAGCGAGGCGATGATCGTCAGCGCCAGCAGCACCAGCAGGCCATAGTGGATCACGCCCAGCGGCAGTCCGATCGCGCGCGCGTGCTGCGGATCGAAGCAATAGAGCAGCAGATCCCGCCACTTCGCGATAATGACCAGCAGCGTTACGCCCGCGATGATCGCCACCTCGATGAGGTCCTGCCGCGTGATGCCAAGCATATCGCCAAACAGAATGTGGCTGAGATGCTGATCCGTTTCGACCTTCGTGAACAGCACCAGTCCCAAGCCGAACATGCCTGAGAACACGATGCCCATCACCGTGTCCTCCTTCACGCGGCTGTTCTCCTTGAGATAGCCCGTGAGGAGCGCGCACGTGAGTCCGGCCGCGAACGCACCGATGGCGAGCGGCAGTCCGAGCACGAACGACAGCACCACGCCCGGCAGGACCGCGTGCGAGATGGCGTCGCCCATGAGCGACCAACCCTTCAGCACGAGATAGCACGACAGCACCGCGCACACCGCGCCGATGAGAACGGCGGCGATCAGTGCCCGCTGCATGAAGGCGTAGCCCATGGGTACGGCGAAGAAATCCCACAGCTCCGTCATGGGATCGCGCCCCCCGAAGATGCCGCCTGCCGACGCCGCCCCGCCAGCACCCCGTGCTTCGGCGCGAAGTAGAAGGCGATGAGAAATACCACCGTCTGCAGCGTAACGATGACGCCGCCCGTCGCGCCGTCGATGAAATAGCTGATATAGGCGCCGATAAAGCTCGTGCTCGCGCCGATCAGAACGCTCAAGCCAATGAGCCGCCCGAAGCGGTCGGTGAGCAGATACGCCGTAGCCCCCGGCGTCACCACCATGGCGATGACGAGGCATGCCCCCACGGTCTGCAACGCGGCCACGGTGCATGCCGCCAGCAGCGTAAAGAAGAGGATCTTGAGCGCATCCGCCTTGATGCCAACGGTCCGCGCGTGGCTCTCATCGAAAAACACGACGACCAGATCGCGCCACTTGGCAATGAGGATCGCCAGCGACACCAGCGAGATGATGACCACCTGCACCACATCCTCGTCCGAAATGCCGAGGATGTTGCCGAGCACGATGGTCTGGATGCTCACCGATGTCGGATAGATCGACGCGATCAGCAGTCCCGCGGCGAAGAATGCCGTGAAGACGAGCCCGATGATGGCGTCCTCCCGCAGCCGCGTACGTTGCTTGACGAGCGCCATGCCGAGTGCCGCGAGCAGTCCGGCAACGAAAGCTCCGGCCGCGTAGGGAAGCTGCAGCAGATAGGCGCCTGCGACGCCCGGAACCACGGCGTGACCCAGCGCATCGCCCATCAGCGACCAGCCCTTGAGCATCAGGAACGCCGAAAGAAACGCACACACCGCGCCCACCAGCGCGCTGACGAACATCGCCTTCAGCATGTAATCGTAGAGGAACGGCGCGATGAGCTCGCCCATCACTTTTCTCCGTTGTCGCCCTTGCGGCGCAGCGGCTCCTCGTCCACCGCGCCTTCACCGTAGAACACGACGGGACGCTCATCGTCGGTGAGCACCGTCACACGGCGCGGATCGTGGTCGTCATGCAGCTGCCCGCCTTCCAGCCGGAAGCTGCGCAAGACGCCGCCGAACGCCTTTTCCAGGTTCTGCTGCGTGAACGTAACGGCCGTCGGCCCCGCCGCGAGCACCGTGCGATTGAGCAGAACCACGTGGTCGCAGAAGTCCGGCACGCTGCCGAGATTGTGCGTCGACACCAGCATCAGGTGGCCGCTCGCCCGCAGTTGCCGCAACAGATCGATGATGGCCGTTTCGGTCTTCACGTCCACACCCGTGAACGGCTCGTCGAGCAGAATGACCGCAGCCTCCTGCGCCAGCGCGCGCGCCAGGAACACGCGCTTCTTCTGGCCGCCGGAAAGCTCACCAATCTGATGGTGGCGGAAGCGGAGCATGTCGACGCGCTCCAGCGCCTCGTCCACTTTGCGCCGGTCCGCCGCCGACGGGATGCGCAGAAAGTTCATGCGGCCGTAGCGGCCCATCATGACGACATCTTCAACGAGAACCGGGAAATCCCAATCGACGTCTTCGCTCTGCGGCACGTAGGCGACACAGCCGTGCTTCAAGGCATCCTTCACCGACAGGCCGGCGATCCGCACCTCCCCGCTGTTCGGGCGCACGAACCCCATGATCGCTTTGAACAGCGTGGACTTGCCGCTTCCGTTGACGCCGACGAGACCGCTGATCGTTCCGGGGCCAAGATCGAAGGAGGCGTTCTTCAGCGCGGTGACGCCATTCGGGTAAGCCACCGTAACGTTGCGGACCGACAGGGAGGCGATCACGCTCCCCCTCCCCAGTTTGCCGGTCTCGCCCCCGTGGCGCTCGCTCATGTGCCGAAACCTTTGGCGATCGTGGCGACCGTCGTTTCCAAAAGGTCGAGGTAGGTGGGCACCGGGCCGCCTTTTTCGCTGAGCGAGTCGACGTACAACACGCCACCATAGCGCGCACCCGTTTCCTTGGCGACCTGCCGCGCCGGTTTGTCAGACACCGTACTTTCGCTGAACACCACCGGCACACCGTTCTTGCGCACCTCGTCGATCACGCGGCGCACCTGCTGCGGCGTGCCCTGCTGATCGGCATTGATCGGCCACAGGTAAAGCTCCCGCAGACCATAGTCGCGCGCGAGGTAGCTGAATGCCCCTTCGCTCGTGACCAGCCACCGCTGCGCTTGCGGAATAGCCGCCAGACGCTCGCGCAGCGGCTTGTCGATGGCCTTGATGCGCTCCGAATAGGCCGCAGCATTGCGGTTGTAGGTTTCCGCGTTGGCCGGATCGTGCGCCACCAGCGCCTTGCGGATATTCTCGACGTAGAGCAGCGCGTTGCTGGGGGACATCCACGCGTGAGGGTTCGGCATACCCTTATAGGCGCCCTCGCCGATGCCCATCGGCTCGACACCTTCGCTGACGACGACGCTCGGAACATCCTCGACATTCTGGAAGAACTTCTCGAACCACCGCTCCAGATTGAGGCCGTTCCACAGCACCAGATCCGCCGACTGCGCTTTCACGATGTCGCCCGGCGTTGGCTGGTAATCGTGGATCTCGGCACCCGGTTTCGTGATCGATTCCACCACCGCCTTATCGCCCGCAACGTTCTGCGCAATGTCGCGGATGACCGTGAATGTCGTGACGACGCGCAACGGTTTATCCCGCGCGGCGGCGGCCATTGCCGGCACCGCGGCCGCGCTGACGCACATCAGCAGGACGGTGCAAACCAGTGATTTTATGGTGGTGTTCAAATGCGATCTCCAAAGCGGTCCGAGGCTTCCCGACCCGCATCGAGGCGGGACCATCAAAGCAGAACCCAGCCACCCGGGAGGTGGAGCTAGTTGCGAATGATTGGCAACTGCAAAATAGGGATCGTCGGCCGTCGGTGTCAACGGCGCAAAGCGCACTCAACCCAGCGCGTGCGGCGAGGCGGGGGCTTCGTCGTTGCTATCGCGGAAGAAAATCAGCGCCGACTGACCGGCGGCCTTGGCGCGGTACATCGCCACGTCGGCGTTGGTGAGTATCTCGGGCGCCGCCACCCCGTCATTGGGGATCATGACGGCGCCGATCGAGACGCCAACCTCGTGGCCCACGCCGTCGACCCAGATCATGTTCGCGAGCGTAGCGATGAACCGCGTGCCGACAGCCTCGGCGGCCGCGCGGTCGACGTCATAGGCTAGGATCGCGAACTCATCGCCCCCGAGGCGCGCCAGCAAATCGGAAGGACGGGTCACCCGTTTGAAGCGCTCCGCCACCACCTGCAGAACGTTATCGCCCGCCGAATGCCCAAAGCGGTCGTTGACGTCTTTGAAGTCGTTGAGGTCTAGCAGGAAGAACGCATGCGTCCGCCCATCCTCCTCCAGCTCGTTGAGACGCCCCAGGATGGCGCGGCGGTTGGCGAGATCGGTGAGCGGATCGCGCATCGCCTGGTCGCGCAGCTCGCGCATCTCGTCTTCCACCGCTGCACGGCGGGCAAGTTCGACACGCTGCTCCTGCACCCGCCGATAGATGAAGACGGCAATGCAAATCGCCAGCAGCACCGTGAGCGCGATCGCTTCGGCGAGCGATATGCGCCGCTCCTCGGCGGTCAGCTGTTCGCCGAACCGGAACAGATCGAACTCGATGGCGAGCAGCCCTGCGACACACAGCACACTGATGCCCAGAAGGGCATCGTGAATGCTGGTCCAGGGGTTCGCGGTGATGGATCGCAGTAGGGAGTGCCTCATCACCGCTCACGGACCTCCAGTCGCAGGACGATAGCCGCAATCTACCCGCCCCCGTTCAAGAAAATGTAAAGCGTGGAGGTCAGATGAGTTAAAGTGTGCACACGCTGGTTTATCGGCCTTTACCCGCCGTTAGGGGCAACACGACAACTCTGAGCCATGGCTCTACCCAGGGTTGGCATGCGCCCAGTGAACAGGTTCCTAGGAGCCGTGGAACTGCATCCCTAAGTGCGCTTTTGTCCATTGAGGATCGCACTTTCAGCAAACGCGCATCCGCAGAAGGTGATCCGCAACAGATACGGTCCTTACCCATGCGTTTCTCCTTCCCACATAGTCACGCGTTCAGCGGCGGGCAACTGACGGTAAAGGACGATGCAGCGTCAGGACCGTCATGCATGGTGGAGTTCGGCGACGGCACGATGGTCATTGGCGAATTGATCGACGCGGCCAACGGCCACTACGACGTGACTATCCCCGACTATGAAACGGCCAAGGGCAACGTCGTGAAGGCGCGCTCCTGGCGCATCGCAAAGCGCGCCGGTGAAGACGTCTGGCGTTCGATGCGCATCGGGTAAACAGGGCGCGGACTGAAAACATCGCCGCGCACCGCAATTCGGAAAACCTCTTCCGTTGACCCAATGAGCGCCGCGCAGCATCGGGTCGAATCATGCACGACGATGAACGCGCTATCTATCCGCCCATCAACACGCTCAAGAGCGTGGCTGAGAACGTGTGGATCGTCGATGGCCCGGTAATACGGTTTGGTCTGCCGTGGCCGAAGTTCCCCTTTCCCACGCGCATGACGGTCGTTCGGCTGACGTCCGGCGATCTGTTCATCCACTCGCCGACGCCGCTCACGCCGTCGTTGAAGGCGCAGATTGAAACCGTGGGCGCCGTTCGTTTCATCATTGGTCCGAACCGCATCCACTATTGGTGGATCCCGGAATGGAAAGCTGCCTTTCCCGGCGCCGAGGTCTATCTCGCGCCGCATATCAGGGAGCGCGCCAAGGGCCGCATCACCTTTGACGGGCTGCCACTCGTCGCCGATGCCGGCTATCCATGGGATGCCGAGATCGCCACGCTGCCGATCGTCGGCAGCTTCATGACGGAAGTGGAATTTTTTCACCGGCCGAGCCGCACGCTCATTCTCACCGATCTGATCGAAAACTTCGAGCCGGAGAAAGTCGGCTCCTTGTTCATGCGCTTGCTGAACCGGATCGGCGGCGTCTCCTCGCCCCATGGCGGCCTTCCGCGCGATCTTCGGCTCACCTTTACGTGGCGGCACAAGCGCGAATTGCTCGCGGCCGTGAAGACCATGCTGGCCTGGAATCCCGAGCGCATCATCTTCGCGCACGGGCGCTGGTACCGCACGAATGGCGCCGCCGAGCTGCGGGCGGCGTTTCGATGGCTGTTGGAATAGCGGCGTTGAAGGCGGACCACAGCCTAACGGGGACCACGGCAGTCCAGAGCAGTTGGCTGCGTTCGCTCATCGGCAAGATCGAGGCAGACGACACAGAAGGTGGGATTCTGCGACGGGCACCCATTGGGCGCGGCGCGTCGAGGTCACCGACGATGACGGGCGTATCACGGGATTGAAATCAGAACTGTCCATCGTCGCCACCGGCTCTAAAGATCCGTGACGTTCGGCGTTCATCGTTCCGTTCTGAAATGGCGCACCGGGGAAGATTCGAACTCCCGACCCCCAGATTCGTAGTCTGGTGCTCTATCCAGCTGAGCTACCGGTGCTTTCTGCGTATTTACGGGAACACAGCAACCCTCTGACCGGCGGGCCGAGCCGCGCCGAAGTTCGCCACTACTAATGGCTCGAAGCCCATCACGCAAGTGCCTTGGCGCTGCGCCGCGGTGCCACGTGAAAATTGCGCAAAATTCGCCGCCCACAGCCCGCGATCGGGCCCATTAATGCCCGCCGCGGTCGGGAATTTCGATCTGGAACGTCGCGCCCTTCTCCGTATCGAGCAGGCGTACGTGCCCGCCGTGCACGCCGACGATCTCCGCCGCGATGGCAAGCCCCAGCCCCGTGCCGCCCTTCCGCTGCGAGCCCGTGAAGGCCTCGAACAGGTGCTGGCGCGCCTTCGGCGGCACACCTGGCCCGTTGTCCTGCACCTCGACGAAAACGCGTCGCCCCTCGCGCCACGCCTTCACGCGGATTTCGCCCGCGTGCTTGTCGCCCAGGCCCTCGAGGGCTTCCACCGCGTTGCGCACGAGGTTCGACAGGATGCGAAACAGGTGATCGCGATCGGCATCGATGCGCAGCGTGTCTTCCATCTCGAGCACCCACGCGAGGCTGCCCTCTCGCGGCAGGCCCACCGCCTCGCCCACTTCCTCGACGAGCGGTTTCAAACGCAGCAGCTCGCGCCGTGGCGCCGCTTCCTCCGCGCGCCCGAAACGCAGGGTGTCATTGCAGAAGTTGATGGCGCGGTCGAGGGAGGCAATGAGCTTGGGCGCGAACCGCTGCACCGTAGGATCGGGGATCGCCGTCAGGCGATCGGAAAGGAGCTGCGCGTTCGCCAGCATGCCGCGCAGGTCGTGGTTGATCTTGCTCACCGCGAGGCCGAGCTGCGCAAGGCGGGTCTTCTGCAGCAGCGCCCCCGAGAGTTGGCGCTGCAGCTCGCCCAGCTCGCGCTCCGCCGTGCCGATCTCGTCGTGGCGGTCCGACGGCACGATGATCCGCGCCGGATCTTCCGGGTCCTGGCGGAAATGCACCATGGCATGCGTGATGCGCATCATCGGACGCACGAGCAGGCGGCTCAGCGCGAAATAGACGAGCGCCGCCGTCAGCAGCGAAATGATGATCGAGACGCCGAGAATGTTGAGCGCATAGGCATCGAGCGCCGCCTTCAGCGGCGCCTCCGGCATCACGATCTCGACCAGGTCGTCCCTGTCATCGCCGATGCTGCCCAGCACCCGGATCGTGCGGCCCTCCGGAGCGAAGAAGACCGCCAGCGCATCGCCGATCTGCTCCAGCCGCAGCCGCATGCCATCCAGCCAGTTTTCCGGCTGCTGGCGCAGATCGTAATGGGCGTCGATCGTCATCTGCGGATCGACCGGCAGCACCAGGCGCCGCACGCCCTGCCGGCGCGAGGCGATCGCCTTCACCTGCGCTGTGCGCAGCATCTCCGCGCGCAGACCGGAAGGAACGTCGCCGCCCGGAAAACCCTCGGCGGCGAGCGTCGCCAGCTGCGCCGCGGTCAGCCGCTCGTTCAGCCAGTCGACGCGGAACGTCGATATCGACGGCAGGAAGAT
>Ga0180222_1000332_pt1 | contig 73014 bp, 71 predicted proteins | sample eDN5th37CKraftOP_FD_151336 | JGI IMG/M metagenome (GOLD analysis project Ga0180222, IMG submission 151336) | Enriched Organic Plus compost microbial communities from Emeryville, California, USA - eDNA 5th pass 37_C Kraft OP (version 2) (version 2) ... | reverse complement strand
GTGTCACCGGCGCCAAGACCCAGGGCGGCAGCACCATCACCATGCAGGTGGCGCGCAACTTCTACCTGTCGTCCGAAAAAACCTACTCGCGCAAGTTCTACGAACTGCTGCTCACGTTCAAGATCGAGTCCCAGCTCACCAAGGACCAGATTCTTGAGCTCTACATGAACCAGATCTACCTGGGCCACCGCGCCTACGGCTTCGCGGCCGCCTCGCGCACCTATTTCGGCAAGCCGCTGTCCGAGATCACCCCCGCCGAGGCCGCCATGCTGGCCGGCATTCCCAAGGCCCCCTCGCGCGCCAACCCCATCACCAACTACGCGCGCGCCGAGGTCCGCCAGCACTACGTGCTGGGCCGCATGAAGGCGCTCGGCTACCTGACGCAGGAGCAGGTCGACGAGGCGCTCAAGGAAAAGCTCACCGTGCGCGGCGCCGACGGCGCCAGCGCGCGCGGATTCGCCGTGCATGGCGAATACCCGGCCGAGCTGGTGCGCCAGCTCATGTACGGCGTGTTCCAGGAAGACACCTACACGCGCGGCATCGACGTCTACACCACCATCGACTCCAGGGACCAGGAAGCGGCCTACCGCGCCGTGCGCCAGGGCGTGCTCGACTACACCCGCCGCGCCGTCTACCCGGGCCCCGAAGACCAGATCGACCTGCCCGACGGCGTGGAAGACGATCCGCAGGCCCTGGACGACATTCTCGACGGCGTCCAGGAAAAAACGCCCGACGCCGACGACCTGCTCTCGGCGGTGGTGCTCTCGGCCAGCCCCGCCGAGGTCAGGCTGGCACGCAGCTCGCGCGAGATCATCACCATCAGCGACAAGAAGGCGCTGGCCGTCGTGGCACGCGCGCTTTCGCCCAAGGCCAGGGACGAGCAGCGCATCCGCCGCGGCTCGGTCGTGTACGTGCACAAGAACGGCGACGCCTGGGAAATCATCAATATGCCCGCGCTGCAGGCCGCGCTGGTTTCCCTGGCCCCGCAGGACGGCGCCATCCGCGCCATGATCGGCGGCTTCGACTTCAACCGGGGCACGTTCAACCGGGCCACCCAGGCCTGGCGGCAGCCCGGTTCCAACATCAAGCCCTTCGTCTACGCGGCGGCCCTGGAGCGCGGCCTCACGCCCGCCACGCAGATTTCCGACCAGCCCTTCATGCTCACGGCCGAGCAGACCGGCTCCAAGCCCTGGCAGCCCAAGAACGACGGCAACCGCTACGAGCCCATGCTCACGCTGCGGCAGGGCCTGGTCCGCTCCAAGAACATGGTGTCCATCCGCATCCTGCAGGCCATCGGCCCGCAATACGCGCAGGACTACCTCACCCGCTTCGGCTTCGACAAGGCGCGCTGGCCGGCCGTGCTGCCCCTGGCCCTGGGCGCGGGCAGCGCCACGCCCCTGCAGGTCGCCAATGCCTACAGCGTATTCGCCAACGGCGGCTACCGCGTCACGCCCTACCTGATCAGCCGCGTCACCGACCGCTCGGGCAACGTGCTCATGCAGGCCCAGCCCACGCTGGCCGGCGACGAAACCGCGCGCGCCATCGACCCGCGCACCGCCTGGATCATGGACGACATCCTGCGCGACGTCACCGTCAACGGCACCGCGGCGCGCGCGCACCAGACGCTCAAGCGCAACGACGTGGGCGGCAAGACCGGCACCACCAACGAGGCGGTGGACGTCTGGTTCTCCGGCTTCACGCCGTCGCTCGCCACCACGGTCTGGATGGGTTTCGACCAGCCGCGCTCCCTGGGCACCAACGAGTTCGGCAGCGGCCTGGCGCTGAGCACCTGGCTGGACTATATGCAGCCCGCGCTCAAGGGCGTGCCCGAGGCCAAGCCCGCCCCGCGCCCCGACGGAATCATCGTGGACAACGGCGACTACTACCTCTCGGAATTCCCGCCCGGCCAGGCGGTCGCCTCGCTCGACCTCTCTTCCGGCGACGCGCTCACCGACTTCCTGAACAACAACCGCTCGACCGGCGGCGAGGATTTTTCCGTCAAGCCCCAGCCCAAGCCCAACGGCTCGGCCACGCCGCCGGCGGCCCTGCCGGCGGCCACGCCGGCGGCCCAGCCCGCGGACCAGGCGCCTCCCGTGGCGCAGCCCATTCCCATTCCGGACATCGGCCGCCCGTCCGGCTCGCCGCCGGCCGGCGGCGAGCGCGCCATCCCGCCCATACCCGTGCCGCGGGTGGACGGCGGCGCGCCCTCGCTGGCGGCCGCCCGGCCGCGCTGACCCGACGGACAGGCCCTCGGGTCAGGCCCCGGCCAGGTCCGTCACCACATCGTTGGGCCAGGCGCGCAGGGTTTCGAGGTCCAGGAAACTGAAATAGCCGCTCTGCCACCCCTCGGTGTCGATGTGGTACACGTTGCCCAGCACCAGGGGCGCGGCCACCGGCGTATGGCCGGCCACCACGGCGCGCACGCCCTGCACCAGCGTGCGATCCATCAGTCTCAGGCGCTCGCGCGACCACTGGCAGGCCTGGCTGGTGGAGCGGGCGCGGTCGCGCAGGGCCGATTCCAGACGCGGCCAGAACAGCACCGGGCAATCCGCGTGCAGCAGGCCGACCGCCCCTTCCGCGGTCTCCACCTCGATGGCAATGGGCAGGCGTTCGAAGGCTTCGGCATAGACGCGCTGCAACTCGGCCGGCAGGTCCAGGAACCAGCCGCCGCCGTAGTCGCGCCAGTTCCGGGTGTCGACCTTGCCGGTACGCACGTGGCGGATGGCGTAATCCTCGTGATTGCCCTGCACGGCGTAGAACCAGGGCCGCTCCAGCCATTGCAGCGCAGCCTCGCTCTCGGGCCCGCGATCCACCAGGTCGCCCACCGAAAAAAGGCGGTCGCGGCCGGGGTCGAAGCCCAGGCGATCCAGGCTTGCTTCCAGCCGCGAGAAATGGCCATGCACGTCCCCCACCGCGAAGTCGCGGCCGGTTTCATTACGAGGCACCCTGAGAAAACGCTGCTCCATGTCGTCCGTTCCTGGCCTGCCGGCCCGGGAGATCGTTCCCCGGTTTCCGCCGGCGCACAAGTCCACATTCTATTTAATCCGCCTTTCATGACGCCACGCAGGCGCCGGCACGCACGACGGTCACGAGAATTAGTATTATTCGTGATAACGTCCCGTTTTTGCACCCTCACCCCGTCGCCATGACTGCCGCGTCCACCATCAAGACCTGGTATCTCGTCCACAAATGGACCAGCCTCGTCTGCACGCTGTTCCTGCTGGTCATCTGTATCACCGGGCTGCCGCTGATCTTCCATCACGAAATCGACCATTGGCTGGACGACGCCAAGCCGGTGTCCGAGGTTCCGGCCGGCACGCCGCCCGCCCGCCTCGACACGCTGGTGGACCGCGCCCGCGCCATGTATCCGTCGGAAGTCGTCGATTACCTGTTCTTCGACCCCGACGAGCCGCAGGTGTACGTAGGCATGGCCAAGAAGCCGGGCGACGGGCAAGTCTCCGGGCACGCCGTGCGCATGGACGCCCGCACCGGCGAAGTGCTGCTCGACGGCCCGCCCTATGCGCAAGACCGCTACACCTTCATGGGCATCATGCTGGCGCTGCACGTGGACCTGTTCGCGGGCCTGCCGGGCGAACTCTTCCTGGGTTTCATGGGCCTGCTCTTCTGCGTGGCCATCGTGTCGGGCGTGGTGCTGTACGGCCCCTTCATGAAAAAGCTATCGTTCGGCACTGTGCGCGCCGCGCGCTCGACGCGGCTCAAGTGGCTGGACCTGCACAATCTCCTGGGCATCGTCACCCTGGTCTGGGCCTTCGTGGTGGGCCTGACCGGCGTCATCAACGAGCTTTCCACGCCGATTTTCCGCCTGTGGCAAAGCACCGAGCTCACGCGCATCCTGGAGCCCTACAAGGGACAGGGCGTGCCGCCCGCGCTGGCGTCCGCGCAGGGCGCCGCCGACACGGCGCGCAAGGCGCTGCCGGGCACAGAAGTCTCTTTCATTTCGTTTCCGGGCAACGCCTTCGGCAGCCCGCACCACTACATCGCCTGGATGCGCGGCGACACGCCTCTCACCTCGCGCATGAGCACGCCCGTGCTGGTGGACGGCAAGACCGGCGAACTCACGACCGTGGCCCGCATGCCCTGGTACCTCACCGCGCTCGAGCTCTCGCGGCCGCTGCACTTCGGCGACTACGCCGGCATGCCGCTGAAGATCCTGTGGGCGATTCTGGATATCGTCACCATCGTCGTGCTGGCCAGCGGGCTCTATCTGTGGCTGGCGCGCCGCCGCGCCACCGAGGCGCGCGTCGCAGAAATCATCCGCAAGCACCAGCAGGCCGCCGAACCCCAGAGGACGCCCGCATGAGCAAGAAGCAGACATCCGGCAAATTCATGTTCGTCTGGGGCGCACCGCTCGCGCTCGGCGTGCTCAGCGTGTTCGGCCTGCTTTCGGCGCTCCTCGGCACCGGCGCCTGGCACTGGGCGTCATGGGCCTCGCTCGCGATCCTGCTGCTGGTGATCGCGCGCTACGGGTTCTTCCCGCCCAGGCAGGCGAAGTAGGCGGGCCGGGCCCGCCGCGCGGCGCTCAGGCCCCGAACTTCTCCGGATCGGGCCCCAGGCGCGGGCCTTCGGCAATGGCGTCGATGGCGTCCATATCCTGGCGCGTCAGCTCGAAATCGAACACATCGATGTTCTCGCGGATGCGCGCCGGCGTCACCGACTTGGGAATAACGATCAGCCCGTGCTGCAGGTGCCAGCGCAGCGTCACCTGCGCGGCCGACTTGCCATACCGGACGGCCAGCTCCTGCAGGACTGCGCTCTTCGCCACGCCGCCTTGCGCCAGCGGGCTCCACGACTCGGTCGCGATGCCGTGCTGCGCGTGGAACGCCCGCAGCTCGCGCTGGGCGAACCCGGGATGCAGCTCGATCTGGTTCACCGCCGGGGTCACGCCGCTTTCCCGGATCAGCCGCTCCAGATTGGCCTTGGTGAAATTCGACACGCCGATGGAGCGCGCCCGGCCGTCTTCCCGCATTTCGATCATGGCGCGCCACGCCTCCAGGAATTTGTCGCTGCCGGCCACGGGCCAGTGGATCAGGTACAGGTCCACATAGGCCAGCCCCAGGCGCCGCAGGCTTTCGTCCATGGCCTTGTGCGCCTCGTCGTAGCCGTGGCTGTCGTTCCAGAGCTTGGTGGTGATGAACAGGTCCTTGCGCGCCACGCCCGATGCGCGCAGCCCCGCGCCCACGCCCGCCTCGTTGCCATAGATGGCCGCGGTGTCCACGGAACGGTAGCCGGCCGCCAGGGCCTCCTTGACGCTGTCCTTGGCCTGGTCGTCCGGCACCTGCCACACTCCCAGCCCGAGCTGCGGAATGCTGTTGCCGTCGTTGAGTTTTACTGCGGGAACCTTCGCCATGAAAACCTCCGTCGCTCGCGGCGCGCGCCGGCGCGGTGAATGCGCGCCGGCGCACGCGGCCCTGGGGCGGACCGGCGCGCCCCCAGGACCGAGAAGTCAGAAAAGCGGGCCTGCCCGCACATGGCCAGCCAACCCCGGCCGGAACGAAAACCCCTGGGAGCGCCAGGTCCATCCCAGGGGTTTTCACGTAGATAATACTAAGCCCAGCGCGCGCCGCAACCCGGCGGCCGGATTTTTCCCGGCCAGCCAGGCGCGTCCCACACCCGATCCGCCATGACGCCAGGCTCCCCGCCCCCTCCTCCCCACGGCACGCTGCACACGCTGCGCACCCTCTTTCCCTATCTCTGGCCCGCGGGCGAGCGCGGCTTGAAGATCCGGGTCGTGGCCGCCCTGCTCTGCCTCTTCGCGGCCAAGGGCGCCACCGTCTACGTGCCGGTGCTGTATAAGCATGCCGTCGACGCGCTAAGCGGTGGCGCGCCGGGCGCCGTGGCCGTGCCGCTGGGCTTCATCCTGGCCTACGGCGCGGCGCGCGTGCTCTCGCTGCTCTTCGCCGAACTGCGCGACGCGCTGTTCGCCCGGGTCGGACAGCACGCCATCCGCGCGGTCGGCCTGCGCATATTCCGCCACCTGCACGGTCTGGCGCTGCGCTTTCACCTGTCGCGCCAGACCGGCGGGCTTACGCGCTCCATCGAACGCGGCACCAAGGGCATCCAGACCCTGCTCTCGTTCCTGCTCTTCAACATCCTGCCCACCTTCTTCGAGCTCGGGCTGGTCTGCGCCGTGTTGTGGAAAATGTTCGACGGCTGGCTGGCCCTGGCCACGGGCGCCACGGTCGCCCTGTATATCGCCTACACGCTGGCCGTCACCGAGTGGCGCGCGAAATTCCGCCGCCAGATGAACGAAACCGATTCCGAAGCCAACACCAAGGCCATCGAAAGCCTGCTGAACTACGAGACGGTCAAGTATTTCGGCAACGAAGAGCACGAGGCGCGCCGCTACGACGCCTCGCTCACCCGCTACGAACGCGCGGCCGTGCGCAGCCAGGTCAGCCTGTCCGTTCTCAACATCGGGCAGGCGGCCATCATTTCCGCCGGCCTGACGCTGGTCATGTGGATGGCCGCGCGCGGCATCGCGCAGGGCCGCCACACGCTGGGCGATTTCGTGCTGGTCAACACCTATCTGCTGCAGCTCTACCAGCCGCTCAGTTTCTTCGGCTTCATCTACCGCGAGATCAAGCAATCGCTCATCGACATGGAGCGCATGTTCGAACTGCTGGGCCAGGACCGCGAAATCGCCGACCGCCCGGGCGCCGCGCCCCTGCGCGTGGCCGGCGGCGCCGTGGAATTCCGCGACGTGCGCTTCGGATACGATGCGCGCCGCCCCATTCTCAAGGGCGTGAGCTTCGCCATCCCGGCCGGCAAGACCGTGGCCGTGGTGGGCAGTTCCGGGGCCGGCAAATCCACGCTGGCGCGCCTGCTGTTCCGCTTCTACGACGTCGACTCCGGCGCCATCCTGATCGACGGCCAGGACATCCGCGACGTCACCCAGGCCAGCCTGCGCGCGGCCATCGGCGTGGTGCCGCAGGACACGGTGCTCTTCAACGACACCATCCGCTACAACATCGGCTACGGCCGGCCCGGGGCCAGCGAGGCGGAGATCCGCGAAGCCGCCCGCCTCGCCCACATCGACGGGCTCATCGACGCCATGCCCGACGGCTACGGCACCCTGGTGGGCGAGCGCGGCCTGAAACTCTCCGGCGGAGAAAAGCAGCGCGTGGCCATTGCCCGCACGCTGCTCAAGCGTCCCGCCATCTTCCTGTTCGACGAAGCCACCAGCGCCCTGGACACCCACACCGAGCGCGAAATCCAGGCGAACCTGCGCGAGGTCAGCCAGGACCGCAGCACGCTCATCATCGCCCACCGGCTCTCCACCGTGGCCGATGCCGACGAGATACTCGTCCTGGCCGAGGGCCGCATCGTCGAACGCGGCCGCCACGCGCAACTGCTGGCCCGCGGCGGACTGTACGCCAGCCTCTGGGCCCGCCAGCAAAGCGCCCTCGCCGCGCAGGAGGATTGAGCGCCCGCCGGGCCGGGATTGACAGCGCAATGGCGCTGGCCGAACATCGCACCCTTTTCGAGGCCCGCCATGCCCAACGCCTGTTCCGACACCGAAATCCGCGTCTGCGCCGCCGGCGATCTCGCCGAGGGCGGCCTGGGCGTGAAAGTGCCCGTCACCGACGGATCGGGCCGCACCACCGCGTTTTTCGTGCGCTACCAGGGCCGCGTGTACGGCTATCTGAACCGCTGCGCCCACGTGGGCGTGGAACTGGACTGGGAAGGCAGCTTCTTCACCCGCGCGGGCGACCTGCTCATGTGCGCACGGCACGGCGCGACCTACCAGCCCGACACCGGCCTGTGCGTGGGCGGCCCCTGCAAGAACGGCCGCCTCGTCGCGCTGCAGGTGCAGGAACGCGACGAGGCCGTCTACTGGACGCCAGCCGGCAAGATCCAGCCCGTGGCGGACTGACTTCGCGGCCGGCCTATGCGCGGGCGGACGCCGGCTGGGCTTCGTTCCCGCGCTCGGCGTAGCGCCGGGCCAGCATGGCGCACACCATGAGCTGCATCTGGTGAAAAATCATCAGCGGCAGCACCACGATGCCCATTTGCGCCGTGCCGAACAGCACCGTGGCCAGCGGTATTCCCGACGCCAGCGATTTCTTCGAGCCGCAGAACACCAACGTGATCTCGTTTTCCTTGGACAACCCGAGCCTGCGGCTGCCCCAGGTGGTAACGGCCAGCACGACGCCCAGCAGCAGCGCATTGACCAGCACCAGCGTCGCCAGGTCCCGGGGCGGGAACGCATGCCAGATGCCCTGGGCCACGGCTTCGCTAAACGCCGTGTACACGGCGAGCAGAATGGAGCTGCGGTCCACCTTGGCCAGCACGCGGCTGTTGCGCCTGGCCCAGGCGCCGATCCAGGGGCGCAGCAGGCTGCCCGCCGCGAACGGCAGCAGCAACTGCACCAGGATGCGCCCCGCGTCGGCAAGGCCGTGCCCGCCGCCCTGCCGGTGCAGCAGCACGGCCACCAGCAGCGGCGTCAGCACCGTGCCCAGCAGATTGGACGCGGTGGCCGCGCAGATGGCGCCGGGCACGTTGCCGCGCGCCATGGACGTGAAAGCGATGGAGGACTGCACCGTCGAGGACAAGGTGCAGACGAACAACACGCCCAGCCACAGCGAAGGCGTGAGCAGGCCCGGGAAGGCCGCGCGCAGCGCCAGCCCGAGCAGCGGAAAGAGAATGAAGGTGCACGACAGGATCAGCGCGTGCAGCCGCAGGTCTTTCACCCCCGCGACGATCGCATCCGTGGACAGGCGCGCGCCGTGCAGGAAGAACAGCAGCGAGATCGCGATATTGCTCGCCACCATCATGAAAGACGCGCCCCTGCCCACGGCGGGGAACACACTGGCGAACGCCACCGTGGCGATCAGGATCAGGGTGAAGGTGTCGGGAAGAAAACGGCGCATGGCATCAGGTGTTCCGAAGGGATGCCTGCGACTATAGGCGCGCCGCTTGCCATCGTGAAGTGCGCTAGGTACTTTAACTGCTATTGGATATTCCTATAGCCGTCCTCCATGCTCAATCCCCTCTGGCTCAAGACCTTCGCCGCCGCCGCGGCCGCGCCCAGCTTCTCCGAGGCCGCGCGACGGCTGGGCCTGACCCAGCCCACGGTCAGCGAACACATCCGGCAGCTCGAAACCTCGCTGGGGCGCAAGCTGTTCCTGCGCGACACGCATTCGCTGGCGCTCACCAGCGACGGGCGCAGCCTGCTGGTGCATGCCCAGCTCATCCTCCAGGCGCACGAAAGAGCGCAGAAACTGTTCGATGCGCCGCGGCTGCGCGGCCGCGTGCGGCTGGGCACCTCCGACGACCTGGCGCTGGGCCCCCTGCCCGGCGTGCTGGCCGCGTTCCGCCAGGAACACCCGGAAGTGGAGCTGGACATCACGATCGGCGTGACCAGCGAACTCTACAAGCTGCTGGACGACCACCGCCTCGACGTGATGATCGGCAAGCGCCGCCAGGGCGACCGGCGCGGCCAGACGCTGCACAAGGAAGCCCTGCTCTGGCAAGCCCGCGAGGGCCTGCGCCTCGCGCCCGAAGCCCCCCTGCCGCTGATCCTGCTGCGCGAACCCAGCGTCACCCGCACGCTGGCGCTGGAAGCGCTGGCGCGCGCGGGCCGCGGCTGGCAGATCGTCTGCACCAGCACGAGCTACGCGGGATGCCAGGCGGCGGCGCGCGCCGGACTGGGCATCACCGTGCAGCCCTCGCACCTGTCCACGGCGGGGCTCGCGCCGCCGGCCGGCGCGCTTGCGCTGCCCGCGCTGCCGCAAGTGGAATTCATCGTGATTTCGGCCCCCTCGCCCAACCGTCCGACCCAGGCGCTGACGGACATCCTGATGCGCAGCACACTGGTGTAGGCGGCCGGGCTATTCGGGCAGCGGGTCGGGCACGCCGTCGGCATCGACGGACTGGACGCGGTCCAGCGCGTTGCGCGCGGCCGACATGGCTTCCACCGTGCTGCGAAAGCGCCGGCGCACGAAGATCTCGAAGACGCGGTTCTGTTCCCCGGGCGCTGCTTCCTGCTCCGGCCGGGCCTCGGCCTGCGGCGGCCTGACGGCAGCCGTGGGCCGGGTTTCGAGGAAAGCGCGCGGAGGCACGCGCCCTTCGGGCTGCGTGGCATAGGCCACCACGGAAAAACCGCCGATGATTTTCTCGGCCATACCCACTCCTGTTGGAACGCGCGCGCGGCTCCCGCGGAGGCGGCCGTCGGGCGCGATATGTCCCGACTACGGCCCTCCGAACGGCAAACTTAAACAAGAAAGTCAGAATTTCGGGCGCCGGGGCGCAGGCCGCGGCGGGCCATGGAGCGGGCTGGCCTCAGCCGGCGGGCGCGTCGTCCATACGGCCGCGCACGTATCCGGCCACGGTTTCGAGCACTTGCGACAGATCCGCGCGCAACTGCTCGAAGCCTGCGTTGCGCTCGCGCGTGGCTTCGTCCATGTAGAGCGGCCGCCGGATTTCCACCTGCAGGCTGTGGCGCCGCTGCGCGGGCTGGCCGATCTGGGCGATCAGTTGCACGCCCTTGTAGGGGTCGTTGCGCGCCACCGTATAGCCGCGGGCGCGCAGCGCCTCCTCGATGAGGGCGACGAAGCCCGGCTCGCAGGTGGCGCCGTCGCGGTCGCCGAGCACGAAATCGGCCAGCGGGCGCGGACTCTGCCGGCCCAGGCGCTCATAGGCGTCGTTGGGCATCGAGTGCAGGTTCAGGTGCCAGACCGCGCCGAAACGCTCCTGGGTCCGCCGGATGGCGGCAGCCAGGGCCTCGTGGTAGGGCTGGTAATAGGCCTGGATGCGGTGGCGCACTTCGGCCAGCGACAGCTTGCGGTCGTAGATGGGTGTGGACTTGTCCATGCGGCGCCAGATCAGCCCTTTGCCCAGCCGCGTCTTCTCGCCCGGATCCAGCGGCTCGGGCCAGGGCTCGGCCAGCAGTTCCGGATCGAGGTCGCGCAGCGTGCGGTTGGGGTCGATGTACACGCGCGGAAAGTTCGCCGCGATGAGCGTGGCGCCCAACGCGGGCGCGGCCGACCACAACGCGTCGACGTGGGTGTCCTCGCCCTGCCGCAACTGGGCCAGGGTGGCGCTGGCGCCGAAATCCGCGGGATAGCGCTCGCCGCTGTGCGGCGAGTCACAGACCAGCGGCAAGGCCGGGCCCTGCGGTTCGTATACGGAAACGGCGTCGAAGTCGGCTTGCGTCATCGTCAGTCAGCCTCGATGCGGGCGGTCTTGGCAACCTTGGCGTAGCGCGCCAGGGCCTGTTCGATCTGCGCCTGGAATTCCTGGGGCGTGGTGGGCATGAGCGTACCGCCGACGTCCTCGGCCTTCTTGCGGAACTCGGGGTCTTCCATGGCGGCGCGCACGGCCTTGTTCAGCCGTTCGATCACGGCGGCAGGCGTGCCGGCCGGCGCCACCAGGCCGAACCAGCCGCCCGTGCCCATGTCGGGATAGCCCAGCTCGATATACGTGGGCACGTCGGGCAACAGCGGCGAGCGCTGCGCGCCGAGCACGGCCAGGGCCCGCAGCTTGCCGCCCTGCACCTGCGGCAGGGTAGACGAGAGATTGTCGGTAATGGCGTCGACCTGGCCGCCCATCACGTCATTGAGCGCCGGGCCCGCGCCGCGGTACGGCACGTGCAGCAGCTTGACGCCGGACAGCATCATGAAGTTCTCGATGTTCACGTGTCCCAGCGACCCCACGCCGGGCGAGGCGAAGCTGTACTTGTCGGGCGAGCCCTTGGCCAGCGCGACGAACTCGGCCATGTTCTTGGCCGGCACCTGCGGATTGATCGCGAAGATGCTGGGCACGGCCAGCACGTTGCCGATGGGCGCGAAGTCCTTGACCGGGTCGTAGTTCAGGCGGCGGTACACGGCCGGGTTGGAGCCATGCGTGCTCATCGTGGCCATGCCGATGGTGTAGCCGTCCGGCGTGGCGCGCGCCACCTGCTCCATGCCCAGCGAGCCGCCCGCGCCGGCCTTGTTTTCCACCACGATGGTCTGCTTGAGATCGCGGCCGGCGTATTCCGCGATGAGGCGCGCCACGATGTCGGTCGAGCCGCCGGCCGCGAAGGGCACTACCAGCTTGATCGGGCGCGCGGGATAGTCGGCCGCCCGGGCGGGCATGGCGACGGCGGACGCCAGGGAAACGATGCCGGCGAGCGCAAGGCGCGCGGACCGGCCAAGAAAACGGCGGGACATGAGGCAACTCCGAAAAGGGAATGGCGAAGAAGCCGCAAGTGTCCGAACTTTACGCTGGAGCATCAAACGACTATATTGCACGCTTTCATTACCAGCAGTCATTCTAAGTACGGTCATGCGCCTGCACTCGCCGTCCATGTCCGAGCTGCATGCGTTCGTGGCGGCGGCGCGGCTGGGCAGCTTCACCCTGGCCGCGCGGGAACTCTGCGTTACCCAGGGCGCCATCAGCCGCGCCATCTCGCGCCTGGAGACGCACTTCGGCCAGCCGCTCATGCGGCGCAACGCCCACGGCCTCGCGCTCACCGAAACCGGCCGCCGGCTGTATGAAGAAGCGCGCGAGCCGCTGGCCCGCATCGAAGCCCTGAGCGCCGAGCTGCGCGCCGCCGACCGCCGCCTGCGCCTGACGATCTCCAGCGTGCCCACGCTGGCCAGCGCCTGGCTGGTGCCCCGGCTGCCCGATTTCCACCAGCGCCACCCCGGCATCCAGCTCGGCTTTGCCGCCTACCGGCGCAACGAGGACTTTTCCGGCGCCACGCCCGACGCCAGCATTCTGTCGGGCGTCGAAGGCCAATGGCCCGGGTGGCAGGCCGACTACGTCATCGGCCGCGAAATGGTGGTCATCTGCCATCCGCAGCGGCTGGCGGCGCGGCGCGCCCGGGGGCTATGGAACACGCCGGACGGCCTGCTGGACGAGCCGCTGCTCTACCACGGCAACGGCGTCGACAACTGGGCCTGGTGGTTTGCCGCCGCCGGCGTCGCGCCCGAGGGCGTGCGGCTGGCCAGCGGCTTCGACCAGGTTTCCATTCTGGTGCGCGCCGTCATGGCCGACATGGGCATCGCGGTGCTGCAGCACTGCCTGGTGCGCGACGACATCGCGGCGGGCCGCGTGGCAGCGCCTTTTCCCGACCTGCCCTGCCGCATCGCCCGCGGCTACTACCTGTGCGCGCCCCCGCAGCGCCGCGACCACTACGCGCTGCGGTGCTTCCGCACCTGGCTGCTGGAAACCGCGGCGGCCGACCCCGATGTCGCCGGCGCCGCCGGGTCAGGCGGCTGAGCCGTCCGGCTCGCCGAAAGCGGCGGAACAAACAAAGGCGGGCCTCCAGGGCCCGCCTTCTCTGCTGCTCAATCGCCTTGCAACCGCCACCCGCGCTGTCGTGAACGACCCTCTCAGGGCGCCAGCTTGAAACCGAGGTCCACGCCCCACTTGTCCGTCTCGCGCAGCCACTTGGCGCCGCACACCAGGCATCGGAAGTGATCTTCGCGGCTTTCCTCGCGGCCTTTCTGCGTAGGGTGGGTGAATCCCTGATGACCGAGCTGGGCATGCGGCGCAACCCCGGCAAGCCCGGGATGAATGCGTTGGCAAGCCTGGCACATAACGCTCATTGATGCTACCCCTTAAAAAACTTACAAAAGTGTAAGGGATTTCACCAATATTTTTCTATCAAAATCCAGGTCTAAAAGGAAAGAATCTTGTTAGCGTGCTAACTTAATTACGTTTTGCAACTCTTCCAGGCACGTCGCCAGATGGTAGGGAGAGGTGGACGGCATGTCGCCGCGGGTGACTTGGCCCTGCCCGTCCAGGCATTCATGCCAGCCTCCCGGGTGCAGAAAATCCCGGTTGAAGCGGACCAGCGCCGGCTCCAGGGCAGCCAGATCGCCAGTAGCCGCCAGCATGCGCAGATATTCGGTCTGGGCCCAGATGCGGCGCGTGTCGTCGAGCACGCCGCCGCGCATGTCGAGCGCGGCCCGCACCGAGCCGTCGTCTACCCCGTGGCGGCGGGCCCATGCCACCCCGCGCGGCAGGAAATCGGGCAATTCGAGGCCGTCGTAGACGTCTTGCGCGCCGTGCACCAGGGTCATCCACTCGAACTGGTGCCCGGGCTCGAGACGATTGTCCGCCGTCCCCATCGCCTCCTCGGCAATGCACTGTGAGGGCGGATGCAGGAATGCCGCCGCCACGGCCTGCCCCAGGCGGCGCAGGCGTTGCGCGAAAAGCGCCGGCTCGGCGATCTGCGCCGCCGCCAGGTAGGACTCCGTCAGGTGCATCATGGGGTTCTGCGCCGGGCCGCGCACGACCCGCCGCCAATCGGCGCCCAGCGCGCTGGCGTAGAGCTCATCGCCGGTGCGGAAATGCGCCTCGATGTGCTCCGCGGTCTCCAACATCAGCCGGCGCGCCTGCGCCGCGCGCGAGCTGCGGAAATAGGCCGCGCAGGCAAACACCACGAATGCATGCGTGTAGAGATCCTGAGTGTCGTCCAGCGGCTTGCCCTCGGCATCCACGCTGAACCGCCAGCCGCCGTGCTCCGCGTTGCGGAACGTGCGCGTCAGCGATTCGAAGAGCCTGCCGGCGTGCTCGCGCGCGCCCGGCGCCCGCGCGTTGGAGAAAACGTAGAGCTGGCGCGCGCACGCCATGGCGCGATAGCGCACCGGCGGCAAGGGCCGGCCGCTGGCCGCGTCCAGCGACTCGTAGGGCAGGCCCAGGGTCTGGTTGAACCCTGGGCCCATCCACATGGGAAGGATGAGGGAGTCGAAGTGATCGCCCAGCACACGGATGTGCCGCGCGAGCGGGGAATGGGTCTGTGCGGCGGCCATGTCGGAACGGCGGGTAATCCGGAAAGTGCGGCGTATCGCGGCGTGTCGGGATGTTTGCCGCGACGATGTCTCATGGAGGATTATCGCCGGAATTTCCGGGCCGGGCCGCCCTGGGGCACAGACCGGGCAGACTCGCTTTCAGTGCAAAACACACTAGCGAAAGATGTTCTCCTTGACCCAGTCTTGCGCGAACGCTTCCGCGCGATCCCGCGCCTCATCCAGCGAGGCGCAATTGCCCAGATGGGAAAAAGCGGCATCCACTTCCGTGCCGCCCTCGGCCGTCACCGTCAGCAATACGCCATATCCGCCGGTATCCATGGCCGCCGTGGAAACGTCGATCAGTACTTCCTGGTCGCGATGCTGCATGGGTTCCTCCCAGTCGGTTGCCTAAACGCGTCTGAACGCGTGAACCACGCGTGACGCCGCGGGTTTGCTCGCGAGCAGCCGCGCCAATGAATAGACATGCTTGCGTCACGCAAGTTCATCTTAACGGCAGCCGACCCTTCCGGATACGTCGGGAAGCAGCCAAATGGCACAGTAATTCACGGGAATTCGCCGCTGTTGCGGCACAATCGGGGAACGATGGGCGCAACAAACCAGACACAGTTGGCGAAATGTATCGCGGGCGCGATCAGCGGCGGTGGATAGCGGCGGGGTCTTCCATGCGCAGGGCCAGTTCGCCCTTGGCGGTGACGCGCCAGCGGCCGGGTCCGACCGGCTCGATGCAGCGCAGGGTTTCGAGCGCCTGGAGCACGTCGGCGGGCACCTCGTCGGCCGGCCGGGCGTCCGCTTCGCCGCTTTCGGCGATCACGCGCAGCCACTCTCCCAATTCGCCCTTCTTGAAACGATGCAATACCATGGAATCCTTCCTGCCAAACGCGGTAAAGATAGCACGCCGCGCGCTCAGGCAAGCAGCCTGGGCAGCGACGCCGCCAGCAGCGCGATGCCGGAGAGCGTCAGCAGCCCCAGCACGACCCGCCGGAATGCCGCATCGCTGATGCCCGTGTACACGCGCGTGCCCAGCCAGGCGGGCACCAGCATCGCGGGCAGGACCACCGCGAACTGCGGCAGCATGGCGGACGTGACCACGCCGGTGACGACATAGCCGATCATCGTCACCGCCAGCATGGACAGGTTGAAATTCTGGATGACGGCGCGCTGCGTATCGCGGTCGTATCCCCTCAAGGTGCACCACAGCGTGGGAATCACGCCGGTGAATCCGCCCAGCCCACCCATGACGCCGCCCATCAGCCCCGCCACGCCGTCGGCCGTGCGGCCGCCCACCGAAATGCGCGGCAGGCGGCCCGCGCAGAGCATGAGGGGGCACCAGACGGCCAGCAGCCCGCCGATGCAGGCTTTGAAGACCACGGGGTCGAGATAGGGCAGCACTTTCAATCCCAGGGGGATGCCAAGCAGGCCCCCGGCCACGAATGGCAGCAGCCGCGCCAGCGCGAAGCCCCGTCGCACCGTGAACGCCGCCAGCAATTGGCCGCTGAGCGCGCCGAACACCGCCATCGGCGCGGCCAGCCGGGGCTCCACCGTCCAGGCCCAGAACGACATGGCCACCATGCCGAACCCGAACCCCGACAGCCCCTGCACGAAGCCCGCGGCCATAGCGCCGGCCGCCAGCACCAGGTAAAGCTCGCCCATTCTTTCCCGCCCCTGCGGTCGTCAGCCGAAAGCGCCACATTCTACCGGCGCGGCGCGCCGCCGACGCTGCCCGGGCCAGGCGGCGCCCGGCTATATTCACGGCATAGATGAATTGAAAACCCGCCCCTTACAGGTGATTCATGCTGGACATCGATCTCGACGCCACGGACATCCGCATCCTCAACGAGCTCCAGCGCGACGCACGCCTCACCAACGTCGAACTCGCCTCCCGCGTGAATCTCTCGCCCTCCCCCTGCCTGGCGCGGGTCCGCCGCCTCGAATCCGAGGGCCTGATCGACCGGCGCGTCACGCTGCTCAATGCGCGCAAGCTCGGGCTCAAGGTGAACGTCTTCATTCAGATCTCGCTGGACAAGCAGCGCAAATCGACACTGGACACGTTCGAACGCGAAATCGCCGTGCTGCCCGAAATCATGGAGTGCTATCTCATGTCGGGCGACGCCGACTACCTGGTGCGTGCGCTGGTGCCCGACGTGGACGCGCTGGAGCGGCTGATCGTGCAGCACATCACGCGCATTCCCGGCGTGGCCAGCATACGCTCGAGCTTCGCGCTCAAGCAGGTGCTCTACACCACCGCGGTGCCCCTGCCCTGACGCTTGCGGCCCCGCAGCAGGCGGACCACAATGAAGCCACGGCCGCCGCGCGGACGGCCCCCGCATCGCAAAGGAGACCGCCATGCCAGAAACCGAATGGTTCCCGGGAAGCTCGCTGCCCGAACGCCAGGGCTATTTCGAAGTCGAATTCTCCACCGGCGAGGTCGAAATCACCCGCTATGGCATGCTGGGCTGGGAGCCCGAAGAAGAACGCGGCCACATCGTGCGCTGGCGGGGCCTGGATCCCAAGATCGAGGCCGCGGAAATCGAACGGGCCAACGCCCTGCGCGCCGGCGGCGATTCGCTGCTCGGCTGAAGCGCGCCGGATCGCGGGCGGCGCCCCCCGCACAAACGGCAAACGGGCCGGCGCGGCAGTCCCGCCGCGCCGGCCCGTTTGTTCGCGCAGAGGCGGGCGCGAAACGCCCGCCTTGCCGCGCTCAGAGATCCAGCTTGGAAATCTTGGTGCCCGCCAGCGAAACGCCGGCCATCAGGCCGCCATTGTTCATCACGAAGCCCACGATGGGCTGCTGGGCGGTGTTGGTGTCGATACGGCCGTTGGCGCCGATGTTGGCCACGGCCACCGTCGCGTCCGCGCCCACGGTCCACCCGTCGCTGTTGCGGAACTTGTTCAGCGCGTCATCCGTCATGAAAAGCAGCACCATTGCCTTGGACTGCGCGCCGGCCTGGAAGCCGATCGAGCCCGCCGTCGTGCTGTAGTAGCCCGCGGGAGCGCCGCCCACGCGCAGCACGCCCTTGCCGTGCTCGGCGCCGACGATGAAGCTGCCGCTCAGCACGTCGGGAAACACCAGCACGCCCTTGGCGCGCGCCACCAGTTCCTTGGACTGCGGCGAAGCCTCGTACAACCGGGTCAGCGTCGCGTTGGCCGCGCTGTTGAGCGACTGGCGCTGTTCCGTTGCCGTCGCGCTGGTCTTGGGCGGCGTAGCGGTGCAGCCGACGAAGAGCACGCTGGCCGCGCCCAGGGCGACAGCGATACTGGCACGACGAAAAGCAGGAAATGTGTCGAACATGGAACGCTCCTTGTTGTTGTACATCCTCAACCACTCTAATCGCATGGCGCGCGGCGGCAAGCCCGGGATTGTGATAAACGAAACAAAACATCAACGCCGCATGGCGGAATCTCCCCCTGCGGAGACGAACCGGCTGGCCCCGGATGCCGCTTCAGAGAATGCCATAGCGCGGCTCGCCGGTCGCCGGGTCGATGGACAGGATACCAGCCAGCACGAGTTCGGCATGGCGCAGCGCCGAGGCCATATCCGGAAAGGTCACGAAACGGGGCAGGGACCAGCGGGCCTCCAGCCCTCCATCCTCCCGCGACACGACAATCTCGATCGCCAGCACGCCCTTGTCCAACATCACCGCCTCGCCCCGCACCATGAACCCATCGATATAACGACGCGGCCCAGCCGCCATCTTCGCCCCCTATCCGGACCAGGCCTCACGCCTGCGACATGACGCAAGATTCTTTCCTTGAAAGGCTTTGTTTTCAAGAGGTTACGAATCACTAGTTCATCTAGTAGCTTTGCATCTTGCGCGCCCGGGCGCTCGGCCCCTCATCCTTTTGCACGATACCCATCCTCCGGCGCCGGCCTACCATAGAGACCAAGAGGGAAAACCCGAAGCCCGGCCGCGGGGCCGGCTGACGCATCCTGTGGAGGAAATCCATCATGGCATTCGGCTCACGCTTGTCCGACGTCATTCTCGAAGTGTCCGGGGCGTCCACGGTGCGCGTGGAGCGCCGCCTGCTGCGCCTGCGCCCGACCGACGTGCAATCGCCGCCGCGCAGCCTGTACCGATGCAGCCTGCCGACCGGCGAGACGGTGGAATGGCTGGGCGCAACGCGTTATCGCCTGCCCGACGGGCGCGTCGGCGTGGCGGTCGCACATGAACGGCCCATCCGGCGGCCGCCGGATTGGTCATAGCGAAGTGGTGGCGACAAACGCCCGGCCGCAATAAGCGCCGTGAAGACGGCATCGACGACGGGACGCCAATACGGGAGATGAAAGCGGAGCCTCGAAACTGCAATCTTCTACCCCGTCGCCGCGCGGAAAAGATAATCGCCCGCCCCGCCGCGATAAACCCTTGAGCGCCATCAGCAATAACCGGTCTTGGCGCAATCACTTAATGATTAATTGCTCGCATTTTTTTGCGCCGAGTCTCGTCCCGCGCCCCTCGTCCCTTGCCCCTCGCCCCCCTGCCCGCAAAAAAACCGTTGAAAATGACAAAGGCCGTCAGTGATTTCTCACTGACGGCCTTTAGAACAATGGTCGGGACGGCGGGATTCGAACTCGCGACCCCTTGCACCCCATGCAAGTGCGCTACCAGGCTGCGCTACGCCCCGAAAGAAAAAGAGTATAGCAGAACTAAATTTTGTTTGCACGCCTTCGCGCAAAAAATTCGCTCGCCCCCAAAAAATTTCCATTGCCGGTCCCGCGCGATTGCCCGGAACCGCACCCGCAAAAAAACGGCGCGCCGTCCGGAGCGACGAATCGTCCGGCCGGCGCGCGTGGCCGCCATCGGACGGCCATGGTTCTCGCGCGTCAGTGCGCCTGCGCGGCCTGCGGCGGGTTCGGAGCCGCCGCGGGATTCGCGCCGGCATGTCCGCCCAGCGCCTCGGCCAGCAGCGCCGACACATTGCCCAGCTCGGTGCGCAGCGATTGCAGTTCCGCGCCGGACAGGCGCACCGCCGCGTCCTGGTCATGCGGCGTGTCGCGCGTATCGCCCAGGCGGTTGCGCGCGCCGCTGATGGTGAAACCTTGCTCGTACAGCAGCGAGCGGATGCGGCGGATGAGCAGCACCTCGTGGTGCTGGTAATAACGCCGGTTGCCGCGGCGCTTGACAGGCTTGAGCTGCGTGAACTCCTGCTCCCAGTAGCGCAGGACGTGCGGCTTGACGCCGCACAGCTCACTCACCTCGCCAATCGTGAAATAACGCTTGGCGGGAATGGGCGGTAAGGTAACGGTGGATTCGGAACGTGTCATAAGAGAATTTTATGCCGCGATGCGACGTGCGCCGATAACAATTACCGACAAAGCGTATCACTCCGCCGTTTCCGGCTCGGGCGGGACCGCCTGCTCCACGACGCTCTTCAGCTTCTGGCTGGCATGGAAAGTGACGACGCGACGGGCGGCGATGGGAATGGTTTCGCCGGTCTTGGGATTGCGTCCGGGGCGCGGCGGTTTGTCGCGCACCTGGAAATTGCCGAATCCCGACAGCTTGACGGATTCGCCGCGGGCCAGGGCGTCGCGGATCTCTTCAAAGAAGGTGTCCACGATGTCCTTCGCTTCGCGCTTGTTCAGGCCGACCCGCTCGAAGAGCAGCTCGGCCAGTTCGGCCTTGGTCAGAGTGCGTGGCTCGGCAAGCATGATTTCCCCCTGTTCAGGCGCGCTGGCGGGCGCCGTGGGCGTGCACCAGGGCATCCTTGATGCGGGCAAGGCAATCGGCCACCCGGGCCTCGTCCAGCGTGACTTCAGTGTCCTGTAGCCAGAAGCGGAAGGCAAGGCTTTTCTCGGCCGCGGGCGCCGCGCCATCCTGGCTCTTTTCGCGCCACACGTCGAAGAGCCGCGCGTCCTGCACCACCGACAGTTGCGGGTCCGCCTTGACGGCCGCCGCGACGGTATCCAGCATGGATTGCGCGGTAACGCCGGCGTCCACCCACAGGGCCAGGTCGCGCACGACCACGGGCTGGCGCGAAAGCTCGCGCACCTGGGGCAGTTCTCCGGCCGCCAGGGCGTCCACGTCCAGCTCGAACACCACGGGCGCGTGCTGCAGGTCGGCCTGCTGCGCCCAGCGCGGATGCAGTTCGCCGATCCAGCCCACCGTGCGGCCGTCAAGCTCGATGCGCGCGCTGCGGCCCGGATGCAGGGCCGGATGCTGGGCGGCCTCGAAACGCAGCCGGGGGCCGCGCGCGCCGAACAGCGCCTGCACATCCATCTTCGCATCATAGAAATCGACCAGGCGCGCCGGCGCGCCCCACTGCTCCTCGACGGCCGGGCCCCAGGCCGCGCCGGCCAGCTTCAGGGGCTGGCGCACGCCGGCCACTTCGAGCGGACCGTCCTGCGCGGCATCGTCGCGCAAGAACACGCGGCCAAGCTCGAACAGGCGCACGCGCGACTGCTTGCGATTGGCGTTGTGGCGAATGTTGGCCACCAGGCCGCCGATGAGGCTGGACCGCATGACCGAGAGGTGGCTGGCGATGGGGTTCACCAGACGCACGGGATTGACGTTGCCTGCGTAGTCGCGCTCCCAGTCGGCCTCCACGAAGCTGTAGTTCACCACTTCCTGGTAGTCCTGCGCGGCCGCCAGGCGGCGCAGCGCGTGGTTGCCGCGGCGCACCTCGGGCTGCGAGTACATCTTGGCGCGCGCCATGGGCGGCACGTCGGGGATGCGCTCGAAGCCATAGATGCGCGCGACTTCCTCGATCAGGTCTTCCTCGATTTCAATGTCGAAGCGGTACGAGGGCGGAATGACGACGAAGTCCTCGCCTTCGATGCGGTAGTCCAGGCCCAGGCTGGCGAAAATCCGGCCCACCTCCGTCTGCGCGACCGGCACGCCCAGCACGCGGTGGCAGCGCGCCAGCCGCATGCGCACGGGCTCGCGCCTCGGCAGGTTGACGATCTGGTCATCGAGCGGGCCGGCCTGGCCGCCGCAGATGTCGACAATCAGGCGCGTGATGAACTCGATGTGCTCGGGGATGGTGGCATAGTCCACGCCCCGCTCGCCGCGATGGCTGGCCTCGGAGCTGAACTTGTAGCGGCGCGCGCGGCCGGCCAGGGCCTGCGGCCACCAGAACGCGGCTTCCAGGTAGATGTTGGTGGTATCGAGCGTGACGGCCGTGGCTTCGCCGCCCATGATGCCGGCCAGGCTCTCGACCTGGTCGCCGCAGGCCACCACGCCGACCTTGGGATCGAGCGTCACGGTCTGGCCATTGAGCAGCTCCAGGGTTTCGCCCTCGCGCGCCCAGCGCACGGTGATGCCGCCCTGGATCTTGTCGAGGTCGAACACGTGCGAGGGACGCCCCAGCTCCAGCATCACGTAGTTGGAGATGTCCACCAGGGCCGACACGGAACGCTGGCCGGCGCGCTCGAGCCGGGTCTTCATCCAGGCGGGCGTGGCGGCGCGGGCATTCACGCCGCGGATCACCCGGCCGCCGAAGCGGCCGCACAGGTCGGGCGCCTCGACCTTCACGGGCAGGCGCTCGTCCAGCGTGACGGGCACGGCCGCCGCGGTCGGCACCGACAGCGGCGCGCCGGTCAGGGCGGCAACCTCGCGGGCCACGCCGAGTATCGACAGGCAATCGGCACGGTTGGGCGTGAGCTTCAGCGTGAACAGCGTGTCGTCCAGGTCGAGCGCCTCGCGCAGGGACTGGCCGGGCGTCAGGCCGGCCGGCAGTTCCAGCAGGCCGGCATGGTCCTGCGACAGGCCGAGTTCGCGCGCCGAGCACAGCATGCCCGAGGATTCCACGCCGCGCATCTTCGCGACGCCGATCTTCATGCCGCCGGGCAGTTCGGCGCCCACGCGCGCCAGCGGCACGGTCAGGCCCGCGGCCGCGTTGGGCGCGCCGCAGACGATCTGCAGCAGCGCGCCGGAGCCGTCGTCGACCTGGCACACGCGCAGCTTGTCCGCATTCGGATGCGGCGCGATTTCCGCAATGCGCGCCACCACCACGCCCGAGAACGGGGGCGCGGCCGGCACGGTTTCTTCGACCTCCAGGCCGGCCATGGTGAGCCGGTGCGCGAGTTCGTCGGTTGCGATCGGGGGATTGACCAGCGTACGCAGCCAGGATTCGGGAAATTGCATGATCTGCCCTGAATTATTCGTTGAACTGGCGCAGGAAGCGCAAATCGCCTTCGTAGAACTGGCGCAGGTCGTTCACGCCGTAGCGCAGCATCGTCAGGCGTTCCAGCCCGGAGCCGAAGGCGAACCCGATATAGCGCTCGGGGTCGAGGCCGAAATTGCGCACCACCTGGGGATGCACCTGCCCCGAGCCGGAAATCTCCAGCCAGCGGCCGCGGTTGGGTCCCGAGGTGAACATCATGTCGATTTCGGCCGAGGGTTCGGTGAAGGGGAAGAACGACGGGCGGAAACGCACGACGAGATCGTCGCTCTCGAAGAAGCAACGCAGGAAATCGGTATACACGCCCTTCAGGTCGGCGAAGGAAATGTCCTCCGCGATCCAGAGCCCTTCCACCTGGTGGAACATGGGCGAGTGCGTGGCGTCGCTGTCGACGCGGTAGGTGCGCCCCGGCGCGATGACCTTGATGGGCGGCTTGTGCATGCGCGCGTAGCGCACCTGCATGGGGCTGGTGTGGGTGCGCAGCAGCAGCGGCAGCCCTTCGGCGTCTTTCATGTCGACGTAGAAGGTGTCCTGCATGGAGCGCGCCGGGTGGTCCAGCGGATTGTTCAGCGCGGTGAAGTTGGTCCAGTCGTTCTCGATCTCGGGGCCGTCGGCCACGTCGAAACCGATGGAGCGGAAAATCTCTTCCACGCGCTCCCAGGTGCGGATCACCGGATGGATGCCGCCCGGCGCGCGGCCGCGTCCCGGCAGCGTGACGTCGATGGTTTCGGAAGCCAGCCGGGCGTCGAGCTCGGCCTGCGCCAGCTCGGCGCGGCGCGCGTTGAGCAGCTCTTCGACCTTCTGCTTGGCCTGATTGATACGGCCGCCCATCTCGCGCTTCTGCTCGGGGTCGAGCTTGCCCAGCCCCTTGAGCAGCACCGTGAGCGCCCCTTCCTTGCCCAGGAAGCGGGCCTTGGCGTTTTCGAGCGAGGCGGCGTCCGTGGCCGCGGCGAACCGTTCTTGAGCCTGGGAAACCAGGTCGTCAACCGATAGAGTCATGAAATCCAGCCTTCAAAACGCAAACGGGGCCTTTACAGCCCCGTTTGCAGCGATGCGCGATGAAAGAACGCGATCAGGCAGCCAAGGCCGCCTTGGCTTGCTGCACGATGGCGGCGAAGCCCGCCTTGTCGCGCACGGCCAGATCGGCCAGCACCTTGCGATCCAGCTCGATCGCGGCCTTCTTCAGGCCGGCGATGAACACGCTGTAGCTGACGCCATGCTCGCGCACGGCGGCGTTGATGCGGGTGATCCACAGGGCGCGGAAGGTGCGCTTCTTGTTGCGGCGGTCGCGGTAGGCGTATTGGCCGGCGCGCATGACCGCCTGCTTGGCGACGCGGAACACATTGCCGCGGCGGCCGCGGTAACCCTTGGCGGCGGCGATGACTTTCTTGTGGCGGGCGCGGGCGGTAACGCCGCGTTTGACGCGAGGCATAGTAGATCTCCCTTAGATCAAGCGAAAGGCATCATGGCCTTGACGGAGGCCACGTTGGTTTCATGGACCGCAGCCGAACCGCGCAGCTGGCGCTTGTTCTTCGTGGTCTTCTTGGTCAGGATGTGACGCTTGAACGCCTGACCACGCTTGATGGATCCGCTGCCGCGAACCTGAAAGCGCTTGGAGGCGCTTTTCTTGGTTTTCATCTTGGGCATGATGATTCCCTAAAAACTCATTGTTGATTTGACATGGCGCGAGGTGCCCGCCGCAGCGGCCCGCCCGGGATTCCGGCAGACTCTGATGACTGCGCCAGGACTTTCGTGACCTGTTGCCACTTCTGTGGTACTGCTTTGGGGTACTGCTCTTGCTGGGGTACTGCTCTTGCGTTACTGCTTTCAGTGCTGCTTCCGGGCATGGCTCCGTCCGCAGCGTTTCCCCTCTCCGTCAATAAGCCTGCCGGATCCGGGAAAGCCTTTGATTATATGGTGATTTCCCTGATTTTGTCGAGCGGGGCCCCGCGCGGGTTCAATCGCCCGGGCGGCGGTACTGCACGGCCTGGGCCACATGGCGCGCGGACAGGCGCTCCGCCTCCTCCAGATCGGCGATGGTGCGCGCCACCCGCAGCGCCCGGTGCATTGCCCGGGCCGAGCCGCCCAGCCGCCGCATGGCCTGCAGGAGCAGGTCGCGCGCGGCGCCTTCCAGCGGGCAATGCCGCTCCAGCGCCGGGCCTTCCAGGCGCGCATTGGGCACGCCCTGGCGCGCCATTTGCCGCAGGCGGCACGCCGCGACCCGCGCGCGGACCGCGTCCGACGTTTCGCCGGGCGCGGCGTCCAGCGCCGCGAGGTCGGTGGGCGGCAGGGCAATGTGCAGATCGATGCGGTCCAGCAGCGGCCCCGAGACGCGCGAGGCATAGCGGGCGGCCTGGTCGGGCGTGCAGGCGCACGATCTCGCGGGGTGCCCGCGCCAGCCGCAGGGACAGGGATTCATGGCCGCCACCAGCTGGAACCGGGCCGGGAAAACCGCGCGCGCCAGCGATCGCGAAATCACCACCCTGCCCGCTTCCAGCGGCTCGCGCAGGGCCTCCAGGCTGGCCCGGCTGAATTCGGGAAGCTCGTCGAGGAACAGCACGCCGTTGTGCGCCAGGCTGATCTCGCCCGGCCGCGGGCGGCTGCCTCCGCCCACCAGCGCCGCCGCCGAGGCGCAGTGATGGGGCGCGCGGAACGGCGGCGCGGCGGCCGGCGCATCGGCCAGGCCAGCCAGCCCCGCCACGGCGGCCGTTTCCAGCGCCTGCATGCGCGACAGCGGCGGCAGCAGCCCGGGCAGGCGTTGCGCAAGCATGCTCTTGCCCGCGCCCGGCGGCCCCACCATGAGCAGGCTGTGCGCGCCCGCCGCCGCGATTTCCAGCGCCCGCCGCGCCGCCGGCTGCCCGCGCACGTCGGACAGGCAGGGAGCCGGCTCCCCGGCCGGCCAGGGACGCGGCACCGCGTCGGGCAGACCGCGCGCGCCGGCCAGGTGGGCCGCCACGTCGGCCAGCGTCCTGGCCGACAGCACGCGCAGGCCGGGCACCCAGGCCGCATGCTCGGCGCTGCCGGCGGGCAGGATCAGCGTGCCGCCCGGCAGATCGCCGGCCACGCCCAGCGCAATGGCGAGGGGCGCGGCCACGGGAACCAGGGCGCCGGTCAGGGACAGCTCGCCCGCCAGCACCAGGTCGGCCCATGGGGCGGGGCCGTCGCTCGCCGCAGCCTCGGCGAGTTGGCCGGAGGCCAGCAGCAGGCCCACGGCCATGGGCAGGTCGAAGCGGCCCGACTCCTTGGGCAGGTCGGCCGGGGACAGGTTGACGGTAATGCGTCCGGGCGGAAACTCGAAGCCGCTGTTGATGAGCGCGGCTCGGACCCGTTCCCGGCTTTCGCGCACCTCGGTGTCGGCCAGGCCCACGATGTTGAAGCTGGGCAGGCCCGGTCCCAGATGGGTCTCCACGCGCACGGCGAGCGCATTCAGTCCGCACAGGGCGCGGCTGGCGAGTACGGCCAGGGTCAATCTAGAGTCTCCGCAGATGTCCTGCGGCGAGTATGCACAAGAAACGGGCCGCGTTCGGGCGGCCCGTGACATTTGCGTCAGCCCCTTGCGCGGGGCCGCGGCGCGTTATTTGGCGTCCAGGGCCGCCAGACGCTCTTCCAGTTGCTGGACCTGCGCGGCCAGCTGGTCGACCCGGGCGCGGGTGCGCGCGAGCAGGTCGGCCTGCACGTCGAACTCCTCGCGCGTGACGAGGTCGAGCCGCGCGAACGCCTGCGTCATCATGGCGCGGACATTGCGCTCGACATCGGCGGCCGGACTGCGCGCGATGAGATCGGAAATGTTCTTCTGAAGATCTTCCATCCATTGGGTGCGGTTGTTCATGGCGGCCTCCCTGCCGTTACTGCTATCTGAAACTCGCGATAACGCAAGTGTAGTGCCTGCGGGAGCCGGGCACGGCCGCCGCGCAAAAAAAGTGGGCGGACCGCTTGCGGTGACCGCCCATCAAAGCACAGGAGAAAACCGGGCTGCCCGCGTGGCAACCCCCTACCAACAATCCGCGCCCGGCCATGCCGGACGGCTCGGCGCCTGGCGCGGAAACCGGAAACAGCCCCCTCGCCTTACACACCGTACTGGATCGATTCTTCTGCACGCCGGGCCGCGCAACAAGCGAGTCCGTGTAAACCCTCGTATCAGGCCGGACCCGCGCCGGGCCGTTTCCGCGGCCCGGACCGCCGGCGCCGGCGCCGGGCCCCGCCGCCGCGCGAGCCCCGGCCCGCCTGCGTTTGCCGCTCGCCCGGGCCGGCCGGCGGCGCGTCTCCGCCTTTCCCGCGGGCCGCGCAAACGCGCGGCCACGCCCCAAGAAACCGCAACAATTCCTCAAGAAAACAGTACGTTTGGTTGCAAGACCGTAATTCACCACGTTTTGCACCGAAGCGATGCGACCGGCCTGGTTTGGCACCATTGCGGTGCCTGGCCAGCGGCTGCCGGCACAACTTCGGCGCGTTTCCCCCGGACGGCGGCGGAACCGCCGCATGGCACGGATATTGCTTGAATGACGGAGCCAACGTGCAACCACGAGAGGAAACGCCATGAAACTCATCATCGCCATCATCAAGCCCTTCAAGCTCGACGAAGTGCGGGTGGCCCTGTCCGCGATCGGTGTGCAGGGACTCACCGTTACCGAGGTCAAGGGATTCGGCCGCCAGAAGGGCCATACCGAGCTGTATCGCGGCGCCGAATATGCCGTCGATTTCCTGCCCAAGCTGCGGGTCGAAGCCGCGGTGCCCGATCATCTGGTCGACCAGGTCATCGAAGCCATCGAGCAGGCCGCGCGCACCGGCAAGATTGGCGACGGCAAGATTTTTACCGCCCCGCTCGAACAAGTGATCCGCATCCGCACAGGCGAGGCCGGCGAAGCAGCGCTGTAAATAAATAAAGACTCATTGGAGCCTGAAAAAATGGATAAAGCAGATATTTCCTGGTTGCTCGTCTCTACCCTGCTTGTACTGATGATGGCCGTACCCGGCCTGGCGATGTTCTATGGCGGCCTGGTGCGCAGCAAGAATGTGCTGTCGGTGTTGCTGCAAGTGCTCTGCACGTTCGCGCTGGCCCTGGTGCTCTGGTTCATCTACGGCTATTCGCTGGCTTTCACGGAAGGCAACGCCTTCTTCGGCGGCCTGTCGCGCGTCTTCTTCTCCGGCATCTTCACGCCGGCCGACGGCAAGTTCGCCATGTCCAACAGCCTGACCGAGTTGCTGTTCGCCTCGTTCCAGGCCACGTTCGCGGGCATCACCTGCGCGCTGGTCGTGGGCAGCTTCGCCGAGCGCGCGCGCTTCTCCGCCGTGCTGGTCTTCACCGCGATCTGGTTCACCTTCGCCTACGTGCCCATCGCGCACATGGTCTGGTTCGCGTCCGAAACCGCGCCTGGCCTGCTCAATGCGCGCGGCGCGCTGGACTTCGCCGGCGGCACGGTAGTGCACATCAACGCGGGCATCGCCGGCCTGGTGGGCGCCTACGTCGTGGGCAAGCGCGTGGGCTACGGCCGCGAGGCCATGCAGCCGCACAACCTGCCCATGACTTACGTCGGCGCCATGCTGCTGTGGGTGGGCTGGTTCGGCTTCAACGCCGGCTCCTCGCTGGCCGCCAACGAAGGCGCCACGCTGGCCTTCTTCAACACCATGATCGCCACCGCGGGCGCCGTGCTGGCCTGGCTCTTCACCGAGTGGGCCGTCAAGGGCAAGCCCTCGATGCTGGGCGCGGCCTCGGGCGCCGTGGCCGGCCTGGTGGGCATCACTCCGGCCGCCGGCCTGGTGGGCCCGGCGGGCGCGCTCATCATCGGCATCGCCGCCGGCATCATCTGCGTGTGGGGCGTGAACGGCCTGAAGCGCCTGCTGCGCGCCGACGATGCGCTGGACGTGTTCGGCGTGCACGGCGTGGGCGGCATCGTAGGCGCCCTGCTGACCGGCGTGTTCAACGCCCAGGCCCTGGGCGGCCCGGGCCTGGCCGAGCCCGGCATGATCCTGGGCCAGGTGTGGGTGCAGCTCGAAGGCGTGCTGCTGACCATCGTGTGGTCGGCCATCGTGGCCTGGATCGCCTACAAGATCGCCAACGCCCTGTGCGGACTGCGCGTGCCCGAAGACCAGGAACGCGAGGGCCTGGACGTCACCAGCCACGGCGAATCGGCCTACCACAGCTGATCAGGCCCCCGCGCTTCCCGGCCCCTGAGGCGCCGGGAGGCCGCCGGCCCCAAGCAAAACGCCCGCGGGAATGCCTTCCCGCGGGCGTTTTGCCTTTCGTGCCGCTTGCGCGCCGTCAGTCGAGTTCGTCGAGGTCCACGGGCAGCGCGCGGTTCAGCGCCGCGGCCACTTTCACCCGCAGGGCGTTGGAATGCGCGCGCCGGATTTCGCGCTTGACGTCGAGCAGTTGCTGCGGGTGCATGGAGAACTCCGTCAGGCCCAGCCCGAGCAGCAGCCGCGTCATCCGCGCATCGCCCGCCATCTCGCCGCATACCGCGACGGGCTTGCCGGCCCGCTCGCCGGCGTTGATGGTGTTGGCCACCAGCCGCAGCACCGCCGGGTGCAGCGGATCGTACAGCCCCGCCACGTCGTGGTCGCCGCGGTCGATGGCCAGCGTGTACTGGATCAGGTCGTTGGTGCCGATGGAAAGAAAATCCAGCGCCTGCGCGAAGGGTTCGATGGCGATGGCGATAGCCGGCACTTCCACCATGGCGCCCACGTCCATGCGGGCCGCGTAGGGCTGCCCCCGGGCGTCGAGCTCGTGCCGCGCCGATTCGAGGGCGGCGCGCGCGGCCACCACTTCGTGCATGTGCGCGATCATGGGAATGAGCAGGCGCACCGGCCCGTGCGCCGAGGCCCGCAAAATGGCGCGCAACTGCGTGGCGAACATCTCGGGGCGCGCCAGGCAATACCGTATGGCGCGCTGGCCGAGAGCCGGATTGGTGGCCACGGTGGCCTCGCCGTCCAGGGTCTTGTCCGAGCCGATATCCAGCGTGCGGATGGTAACGGGACGCCCCGCCATCACCTTCACGACGGAAGCGTAGGCCTCGTACTGCTCTTGCTCGCCCGGCAGGTCGGGCCGCCCCATGAAAAGGAACTCGCTGCGGAACAGGCCGATGCCGTCGGCGCCGGCGGCCAGCGCGAGCGGCGCCTCTTCGGGCAGCTCGATATTCGCGTGCAGCGCCACGTGGATGCCGTCCAGCGTGATGGATGGTTCGTCGCGCAGCAGGCTGAGCTCGGCGCGCTCGTGGGCATAGGCGGCCTGCCGCCCCCGGTATTCGGCCAGAATGCGGTCCGAGGGATTGACGAGCACGGTGCCCGACGCGCCGTCGACGATGAGCATGTCGCCGTCGCGCACCAGTTCGCGCACGTTGCCCATGGCCACCACGGCGGGCACGCCCATGCTGCGCGCCACGATGGCGGTGTGCGAGGTCGGCCCGCCCAGGTCGGTGACAAAGGCGGCGAAACGCCCGCCGCGCAGGCGCAGCATGTCGGCCGGCGAGATGTCGTGCGCCACCACGACCAGCGCCTCGTCGCCGTCGATCTTGCCCATGTCGGGCAGAATGGCCGAGGTGCCGGCCAGCACGTGCAGCACGCGCTCGATCACTTGGCGCACGTCTGCGCCGCGCTCGCGCAGGTACTCGTCTTCCATGGCGTCGAACTGCTGGCCCAGTATCTGGCCCTGCGTGGTCAGCGCCCATTCGGCGTTGTAGTGGCGTTCGGCGATGAGCGCCAGCGTCTGCTCGGCCAGCAGCGGGTCGCCCAGCAGCAGGCTGTGGACGTTGAGCATGGCGCCCAATTCGCGCGGCGCGTCGGCCGGCAGCGTGTCGGCCAGCTGCAGCAGCTCCTGCCGGGCCGAGGCGAGGGCCTGGGTCAGGCGCTCGCTTTCGGCGGACACGTCTTCTGGCGAAATGCGGTAGTGCGCGACTTCCAGCGCCGCCGCGCCCATGACCACGGCGCGGCCGATGGCGTAGCCTTTGGCGACGCCCTTGCCATAAAGACAAACGACGGGGCCGGCCGAGCCAGCCCCGTCGCCTTGACGGTTGGGGGTCGCAGGCGCGCCGGCCCGGGCAGAGGCTGCCGCCGGGCCGGCCGCTTCAGGGGATTTGCTATTCCTGCTCACCGAATTTGCTGTCAAACAGGGTTTCGATTTCAGCGAGCGCCTGGTCGGCGTCGCTTCCCGAGGCTTCGATTCTCACCGTGACGCCCAGGCCCGCGGCCAGCATCATGACACCCATGATGCTCTTGGCGTTTACGCGCTGCGCGCCGCGCGAAATGAAGATCTCGCTGCTGAACTTGCTGGCGAGCTGCGTGAGTTTTGCCGCCGCCCGCGCGTGCAAGCCCAATTTATTGCTGATGACAATGTCTTTATTAGGCATAGGAAATCTTTTTATGGCCGCGGCCTCGTCCGCGGGGAAACAGCGAAACCACGCGCCGCCCTTCGGCGACAAGGATCACGCCGACATGATAGGGCAAATCCGCAGCCGTCAGTCTACACGCAAGCAACCCTGCACCCCGCCGGCCAGCGCTTTTTCGCGGGTTTCGGCCAGGGAGAGGTTGCGATAGGTGAGCGCCCGCAGCAGCATGGGCGTGTTGAGTCCGGCGAGCACGCAGCATTGCACGCCCTGGGCCTGCGCATCGCCTACGGCTCGCTTGGCGATGTTGGCCGGCGTGGCGCCGATGAGGTCGGTGAGCACCAGCACGCCAGCTCCGCGGTCCTGGTCGAGTATGTCCTTGAGCACCGCGGGCGCGAGATCGTCGGGCTTGTCTTCGGGCTGGATGTCGTGGATGGCCAGCATGCCGTCCAGGTCGCCCATGACGTGGCTGGCGCAATCGCGCATGGCCGCGCCCAGGGGCGCGTGCACGACGATGACGATTCCGGTGGTCATGGCAGAATCGCGGCGGCTCAGGCCGCCGCCCGTTCCAGCGCCTGGGCAAACATGCCGGCCACGTCGAAGCCGGTTTGCTCGGCGATTTCCACGAAACAGGTGGGACTGGTGACGTTGACTTCGGTGACGTAATCGCCGATGACGTCCAGCCCCACCAGCAACAGGCCGCGCTCGGCCAGCCGCGGCGCAACCGCCACGGCGATCTGGCGATCGCGCGGCGACAGCTCGCGCGCCACGCCGCGACCGCCGGCGGCCAGGTTGCCGCGCGTCTCGCCGGCCAGCGGAATGCGGGCCAGGCAATAGGGCACGGGTTCGCCGCCGATCAGCAGGATGCGCTTGTCGCCCTGCACGATCTCGGGAATGTAGCGCTGCGCCATGATGGTGCGCGCGCCGTTGTCGGTAAGCGTCTCCAGGATGGCGTTGAGATTGGGGTCTTGCGGCTGCAGCCGGAACACGCCCGTGCCGCCCATGCCGTCCAGGGGCTTCACGATGACGTCGCGATGCTTCTCATGAAAGGCCTTGAGGCGGACCATGTTGCGTGTCACCAGCGTGGGCGCGGTGAACTCGCTGATTTCCGTGATGGCCAGCTTCTCGGGATGGTTGCGGATGGCGGCCCCGCTGTTGAACACCTTGGCGCCCTGGGCCTGCGCGTACTCGAGCAGGTGGGTGGAATACACGTATTCCATGTCGAAGGGCGGATCCTTGCGCATGACCACCGCGCCGAAAGACGACAGTGCCGCATCGCGCGCCGGAGATTCGCGCCACCAGTCGTGGCCATGCAGGTCGGCGCCGGCAACCAGCTCGATGGGCGTGGCGAGGGCCTTGACCACGCCCTCGTCGATGTAGAGATCTCCCTGCATCGCGACGCTGAGCGTGTGGCCGCGCGCCGCCAGGGCGCGCATCATGGCGACGGAGCTATCCTTGTACGCCTTCAGGAGGGGCAAGGGATCCAGAACGAACAAAACATGCATCGCGGCATCCTGAACGTGCGCCACCTTCCCAAGACGGGAAGGCAGCCAGGGGACAATCGTAGCGCAGTGCCGCCCAATAAGCGAACCCGCCGCCCACGAAGTGGACGGCGGGCAGGGATGGCGGGCCGATCGGGCGTGTCGAGTTCAGCGGACCGGTCAGGCGGCCGACTCGGATTTGCCGGAGACGGCCTTTTTCTTGGGCGCCAGCACCATGACCATTTGACGGCCTTCGAGCTTCGGCATGGCTTCCACCTGGGCCAGTTCCACCAGGTCGTCGCGCACACGCTCAAGCACCCGCATGCCCAGTTCCTGGTGAGCCATTTCGCGGCCGCGGAACCGCAGCGTCACCTTGGCCTTGTCGCCCTCTTCCAGGAAGCGGCGCAGGTTGCGCAGCTTGACCTGGTAGTCGCCCTCGTCGGTGGCGGGACGGAACTTGACTTCCTTGACCTGGATGACCTTCTGCTTGGCGCGGGCCTCGGCCTGGCGCTTCTGCTCCTGGTACTTGAACTTGCCGTAGTCCATCAGACGGCAGACCGGCGGCTCGGCGTTGGGCGCGATTTCCACCAGATCCACGTCGTGTTGCTCGGATAGACGAAACGCCTCGGCGATCTTGACGATGCCGAGCTGCTCCCCGTCCAGACCTATCAGACGCACCTCGGGGACGCGGATTTCACCGTTGATGCGATTGGCTTTTTCAGTGGCGATGTTGAAAGCTCCTAGAAATGTTAAGCAGCGCTGCCTTGGGGTTGGGCCACGTCGCGGCGCAGGGAAACGTCTTCGGACAGGCGCGCGACGAAATCGTCGAGCGGGATGGCCCCCAGATCCAGTCCTCCCAGGCCGCGTACGGCGACGGTGCCGTTTTGCTTTTCCTTGTCGCCCACGACGAGGATGTATGGCACCTTTTGCAGGCTGTGCTCCCGGATTTTACGGGTGATTTTTTCGCCACGCAAATCGGACTCGACCCTAAAGCCTTGTTTTTTCAGGCTTTGCGCAATCTGGGCGGCATAATCGGCCGAAGGCTCGGAAATGCAGCACACCACGGCCTGCACCGGGGCCAGCCAGGGCGGCATGGCGCCGGCGTGGTTTTCGATCAGCATGCCGATGAAACGCTCCAGCGAACCCAGGATGGCGCGATGCAGCATCACCGGATGGCGGCGCTGGTCGTTCTGGTCGACGTACTCGGCGCCCAGGCGCACGGGCATGGAGAAATCGACCTGGATCGTGCCGCACTGCCAGTGCCGGCCGATGGCGTCCTTGAGCGTGTATTCGATCTTGGGGCCATAGAACGCCCCCTCGCCCGGCGAGATCTCGAATTCGCAGCCCGTGCGGCGCAGGCTTTCCATGAGCGCCGTTTCGGCCTTGTCCCAGACTTCGTCCGAGCCGATGCGCTTTTCGGGACGCGTGGCCACCTTGTACAGCACTTCGGTAAAGCCGAAGTCGCGGTAGACCTTCTGCAGCAGCGCCGTGAAATCGGCGCATTCGTCCTGGAGCTGGTCTTCGGTACAGAAAATGTGGCCGTCGTCCTGCGTGAAGCCGCGCACCCGCATCATGCCGTGCAGCGAGCCCGAGGGCTCGTTGCGGTGGCACTGGCCGAATTCGCCGTAGCGCAGGGGCAGTTCGCGGTACGAATGCAGCCCGGCGTTGAAGATCTGCACGTGGCCGGGGCAGTTCATGGGTTTCAGGCCATAGACGCGGTTCTCGGACTCGGTCGTGAACATGTTTTCACGGTAGTTGTCCCAATGCCCCGTCTTCTTCCAGAGGGAAATGTCCAGGATCTGCGGCGCCTTCACTTCCTGGTAGCCGTTGTCGCGGTACACGGCACGCATGTACTGCTCGACCTGCTGCCACAGGGCCCAGCCCTTCGGGTGCCAGAAAATGAGGCCCGGCGCCTCGTCCTGGAAATGGAATAGATCGAGTTCGCGGCCGATCTTGCGGTGGTCGCGCCGCTCGGCTTCCTCGAGCATGTGCAGGTAGGCGTCCTGCTCTTCCCTGGTGGCCCAGGCCGTGCCGTAGATGCGCTGGAGCATCTCGTTCTTGCTGTCGCCGCGCCAGTAGGCGCCGGCCACCTTCATCAGCTTGAAAACTTTCAGCTTGCCCGTGGAGGGCACGTGCGGGCCGCGGCACAGGTCGACGAAATTGCCCTCGCGGTACAGGCTCAGCGTTTCGTTCGACGGAATCGAGGCGATGATCTCGGCCTTATAGTCTTCGCCGATGCTCTTGAAGAACGCCACCGCATCATCGCGCGACCACTCCTCGCGCGTGACGGCTTCGTCTTTGCGCGCCAGCTCGGCCATCTTTTTCTCGATGGCGGCCAGGTCCTCGGGCGTGAAGGGACGCTTATACGAAAAGTCGTAGTAGAAGCCGTTGTCGATGACCGGGCCGATGGTGACCTGGGCGTCGGGAAACAGTTCCTTGACCGCGTAGGCAAGCAGGTGCGCGGTGGAGTGACGGATCATGTCGAGCCCGTCGGCGTCCTTGGCGGTGACGATGGCCAGGCTGGCGTCGCCCTCGATGCGGTAGCTCGTGTCGACCAGCTTGGGGGCCGAGCCCTCGAAGGCGACGCGGCCGCCCAGGGCGGCCTTGGCCAGCCCGGCGCCGATCGACTGCGCCACTTCGGCGACCGTGACCGGTCCGGGATACTGGCGCTGCGAACCATCGGGCAATGTGATCTGTACCATCGAAATGCTTCCTGGGTTTCTGGGAACTGAAAATACGCGAACAAAAACGAAAAACGCGGCTTGAGCCGCGTTCGTCTGGAAACTTGCTGAGTCTTACCGCCGACCTGGCACGGTGAAACCCGACGCACGAAAACTTAACGCGACATGGGGCGAAAGTTCCGGGTCGTAGTTCGTGCCAGCGGGAGAAACATGATGCCTTGAACCTGTGGGCGGACGCCTGCCGCGCAATGGACGGTCGATAACATGACCGATTGTAGCACCAACTGCGCGCAATCCGTGGCAAATGCGCCACAGGCGATCCGCGCGGGCGGGCTGCCCCCTCCGGCTTCCCCTTCCCCGCCAAACGGCGCCCCGCCCGCAATGAATCGGTCCGATATTGAGCCGTTTCGCGGCCACGTCGGGCCTTGAAAACGTAATCTCCCCTCGCCAAGTCTCGGACTGATCGTCGCCGCCCGCGGCCGGCTCGCCAGGGTCGGCCGCGGGCGTGTTCTTCATGAATTGCGGAGTACCGATGAGAGCTGCATCAGCGTCCCCTTTCCCACCGCCCCCGCCGGAGGCGGACCGTCCCCCGGATTCGCACACGGAGCTCCCCGGCGCCCGCCGGCACCTGCTGCTGTCGCGCCCGCCGCCCTTCATCAAGGTGGCCATACTGGACGACCACCCGGTCGTGGCGCTGGGCGTGGACGCCTACCTGGAAAGCCGGCCCGGCTTTCGCGTCATCCACCGCGAGACTTCCGCCCGCGGCCTGCTCGACAAGCTGGCGGCCGCGCCCTGCGACGTCGCGCTGGTCGACTTCTACCTGCCGCTGGAGCCCTGGGACGGCGTGAATTACCTGCGCCGGCTGCGGCGCTACCACCCGGCCATGGCCATCATCACGTTTTCGGCGGGCAATCGCCAGGAAACGCAGTACGCGGCGTTCCGCGCCGGCGCCAACGGCTATCTGGCCAAGCAGTGGGGCCTGGCGCTGCTGCCCGAAATGATCCGGGGCGTGGTGGCGGGCAAGGACAGCTTTCTCACGGTGCAGGACGGCAAGGTCCGCGCCGTCCTGCCCACCCACCCGCACGACCGCCTCACCGCTTCCGAGGTCGAAATCCTGCGCCACATCAGCCAGGGGCTTTCGGTGACGCAGATCGCCGCGCGGCTGATGCGCAGCAAGAAAACCGTGAGCACGCACAAGCGGCGCGCGATGCGCAAGCTGCAGCTCTCGGATGACCTGTCGCTCGCGCTCTACCTGCGCGAGAAATTCTCGCAATGAGGCGCGCCGCGCGCCTCAGATGATGCGCGAGTAGCTGGCGCCGCTTCCGGCGGCGCGCAGATAGCCGTCGAAGGCCATGGCGACGGCGCGCACGAAATACCAGCCCAGCCCCGTCACCTGCACGCCCGTGGCGCGCAGGTTCACCAGGCCCAGTTCGGCGAGCCGGGCGAGCTGCGAGAGCTCCGGCCCGAAGTAGTCGCCGAAACGCAGCCCGTGCCGCGCCTCGATGTCGGCAAACTCCACCCTGCCCTGGCACATGATCTCCATGATGACCTCGCGGCGCACGAGATCGTCCGGATTGAGTTCCAGGCCGCGCACGGTGGCGTACCGGCCGGACTCGATGGCGGCGTAATAGCCGTCCAGGGTCTTGTCGTTCTGGCTGTAGGTGTCGCCGATGCGGCCGATGGCCGAGACGCCGAGCGCGACCAGGTCGCGGTCGGGCTGCGTGCTGTAGCCCTGGAAATTGCGGTGCAGCTCGCCGCGCTGCCTGGCGATGGCGAGCGCGTCGGTGGCCAGCGCAAAATGATCCATGCCGATGTACGTATAGCCCTCTTTCAGGAAGCCTTCGATAGCGGCGCTCAGCAGACCCACGCGGGTCGCGCGGCCGGGCAGGTCGCACACATTGATGCGGCGCTGGGGCTTGAAGCGCTCGGGCAGGTGCGCATAGGCATACAAGGCGATCCGGTCGGGCCGCAGTTCGCATACCTGGGCGATGGTGCGCGCGAAAGACCCCGCGGTCTGCAAGGGCAGGCCGTAGATGAGATCCACGTTGACAGACGCATAGTCCAGCTCGCGGGCGCTGCGCACGAGCGCGCTCACGTCCTCGAAGGACTGGATCCGGTGCACCGCCGCCTGCACCGCCTCGTCGAAATCCTGCACGCCGAAGCTCAGCCGGTTGAATCCCAGCCGGCGCAGGTGCGCCAGCCGCTGCGGCGTCGCCGTGCGGGGATCGACCTCGATGGAGATTTCCGCGTCCGGCTCGAAGCGGAAGGCGGCGCGCAGTCCGCCCATGAGGCGGGTGAGCTCTTCGTCGGACAGGAACGTCGGCGTGCCGCCGCCGAAATGAAGCTGTGAAACCGGCGTGCCCGTTCCCAGGCACTCGACGTGCAGCGCGATTTCCCGGGACAGCGCATCCAGGTAGCGCACGGCCCGGTCGTGATGGCGCGTCACAACCTTGTTACAGGCGCAGTAATAACAGACCGATTCGCAGAACGGGATGTGCACGTACAGCGACAAGGGGTCGGCGGTGCCGGATTCGCGCCGCTTTTCCAGCGCGCGCCGGTACTGCGCGGGCCCGAAGCCCTCGTGATAGCGGTCGGCGGTGGGATAGGAGGTGTAGCGCGGCCCGTTCTTGTCCAGGCGCTCGAGCAACTGCGGCGGAAAAAACGGATGGGCGGGTTCGGCCGCGGGCGCGGCGGGCGAAGAGCATAGGGCGGCTTGCATAGCGTGAATTATTTGCGCGCGCACGGCGGCCCGTATTGATCTTGCGCAAACCCCGCCCCGGCCCGCAGCAGCCGCCTACAATGGGTTTTTGCCCAAGATCGAGGATGCTTCCCATGGAAACCGAACTGGACGGCCGCCTGCTGGCCATGCGCCAGGCGCTCGCGCTCGCTATCGCGCTCGGCACCCGCAGCCACTCCCAGGCCACCGCCATGGCCCTGGAGCTGCTCGACGACCTGAAGGCCAGCCTGGACAACGCTCCCGCCGACAGTCCGTTCGCCACGCCCGCCTGGGTCGGCGGCGCGCAGGACGAACTCGAGCACATCGCCCGCCTGGTGCGCGCATTCACCGACGCCCCGGAACCGGACCCGGATTCCGGCGAGTAGTCCTCTCCCTTTCCCCGCCGGCGGGCCCCGCCCGCCGCTCTCCGGCCCTGTGCCCTGGGGCCAAGCCCCCGCCCGGCTTGCCGGACTTGCGCCGACGCAGGGCGCGCCGCAGCCGGAATTGGCCTGACCACCAGGGCAATATCCGGGCAAACCCTCTGATCGGTTTCCCGGAATTCCTCAAATTCCTCTTTGTTTTCAATTGCACACTACTTATAGTCGTGGCCTGACCACCAGGCCGAAACGCTCTATAAGTCCATGCTGCAAGCCGTCGCCGCCACCCGCCTGTACCGCCAGATCGCGGACCAGATCGCCGGCCGCATCCGCGCCGGGGATTTCGCGCGCGGCGGCCGCCTGCCCTCGGAACGCGAGCTGGCCGAGCAGCTGCAAGTAAGCCGGGCCACCATCCGGGAAGCGCTCATCGCCCTGGAAATCGAAGGCTACGTGGAAGTGCGGGTCGGCGCCGGTGTGTTCGTCACTGCCGCGCGCGATACCGTTTCGCCCCGGCCGGCCGGCGCGCCGCCAGACCAGGTGGACATCGGGCCGTTCGACCTGCTGGAAGCGCGCATGCTGATCGAGCCCGAATGCGCGGCGCTGGCGGCCCATGCGGGTTCGGACGCGCAGATCGCCGCCATCGCCCAGGCCCACCGGGCCATGTCGCTGACGGAGGCTCCCGAGCGGCACGACCGCGCCTTCCACAGCGCTATTGCGGCCGCCTGCGGCAATGCCGCGCTGGCCGCGACCGTGGCGCACCTGTGGCACCTCAGCCTTTCCAGCCCCGTATTCAGCCGCATGCAGGATTACTTCGTCAACGCCCAGGTCTGGGCGGTGGCTCACGCCGAGCACGAGCGCATCCTGGCCGCCATCCTGGCCCGCGACCCCATACGTGCGGGCCACGCCATGCGGGCGCACCTGCTGGGCATCCTGGCGCGGCTGCGCGAAGACTCCGCCCTGCTTCCCGACCTCTGAACTCCGCGAGACGACTTTCCGACCACAACCAGCCTGGAGGCTCCCAGTGAAATCGAAAAAATGGCTTTCCCTCGGCATCGGCGCCCTGATCCTGTCGGCCGCCCTGCCCGCCACGCAAGCGCTGGCCCAGACCAAAGGCGGCACGCTGAACCTGATCGTGCAGCCTGAACCGCCGGTCATCGTCACGGCCATCAACCAGCAGGGGCCGACCCAGTACGTGGCCGGCAAGATCTACGAAAGCCTGCTGACCTACACCACCGACCTGAAGCCGCAGCCCGGGCTGGCCAAGAGCTGGGAGGCCTCGCCCGACGGCCTGACCTACACCTTCCATCTGCAGGACAACGTCAAATGGCACGACGGCAAGCCGTTCAGCGCGGACGACGTGGTGTTCTCGCTGTCGGACATGCTGCCCAAGACGCATGCGCGCGCCCGGGTCATCCTGAACAAATTCGTGGATTCCGTGACCGCACCCGATCCCAAGACCGTGGTCATCAAGCTGAAGACGCCCTTCCCGGCCTTCATGCTGATGTTCGAGCCGGGCTTCGCCCCCATCATGCCCAAGCACATCTATGCGGGCACGGACTACATGAACAATCCCGCGAACCAGAAGCCGGTGGGCACCGGGCCCTTCATGTTCAAGGAATGGAAGCGCGGCGAATACATCAAGCTGGTGCGCAACCCCGACTACTGGAAGCCGGGCAAGCCCTATCTGGATGAACTGGTGTTCAACGTGATTCCCGACGCGGCTTCGCGCGCCGTGGCCTTCGAACGCGGCAGCGTGGACGTGCTGCGCGGCGGCGACGTGGACAACGTGGACATCAAGCGCCTGCGCGCCCTGCCCGACGTGGAATACACCACCGCGGGCTGGGAGATGTTCTCGCCCCAGGCGTATCTCATTTTCAACATGCGCAAGCCGCCCTTCGACAACGTGAAGGTGCGCCAGGCGGTGATGGCGGCCATCAACCGCAAGCTGGTGGTCAACAACATCTTCTTCGGCCTGGGCAAGGTTTCCACCGGCCCCTTCGTCATGACCGAGATGTTCTACGACAAGAACATGCCTGCGCTGGACTTCGACATGAAGAAGGCGCGCGCGCTCATCAAGGAGTCCGGCATCCAGCCCGGCGACTATACGATCCGCCAGCTGAGCTTCCCCTACGGCTCCACCTGGGACCGCCTGGGCGAGTACACCAAGCAGGCGCTGGAACAGCTCGGCTTCAAGGTGAACCTCGAATCCACCGATGCGGGCGGCTGGGCCAGCCGCACCGGCAACTGGGATTTCGACCTGACCACCAACTTCATCTACCAGTACGGCGATCCGGCGCTGGGCGTACAGCGCCTGTACGTCTCGTCCAACATCGTCAAGGGCTCGCCCTTCGCCAACGTGCAGGGCTACAACAACCCCGAACTGGACAAGGTGTGGGAAGCGGCCGCTTCGGAAGTCGATCCGGCCAGGCGCCAGGCCCAGTACACCCAGATCCAGAAAACCCTGGTCAATGACGTGGCCAACGGCTTCCTGGTGGACATGGAGTTCCCGACCCTGTACCGCTCCAACGTGAAGAGCCTGGTCAAGACGGCCATCGGCCTGAACGAGTCGTTCGACGACGTCTACATCGAGAAGAAGTAAGCGAGAGCCCAGCCGCCCGCCGCGCGCGGGCGGCGCCTTGCCCCCGGCCGCGCGGCGGCTGCATGCGCCCGTTCACGGAGGATCCCGCATGAAGTTCCTGTCGTTTCTCGTCTCCCGCATCGGCAAGGCCCTGGTGGTCGTGCTGGGCGTGGTCATCATCAACTTTTTCCTGATCCGGCTGGCGCCGGGCGACCCGGCCGCCGTGCTGGCAGGCCAGGCGGGCGCGGGCGACGCGGCCTACGTCGAGCAATTGCGCGTGGCCTTCGGCCTGGACAAACCCCTGCTGACCCAGCTGCTGCTGTACCTCAAGGGCGTGGCCCAGCTCGACCTGGGCTTCTCCTACCGCAACCACGTGCCCGTGCTGGACCTGATCGCCGAGCGCCTGCCGGCGACGTTCCTGCTCATGTCCTGCGCGTTTCTCTTTTCCATCGTGCTGGGCGTGCTGCTGGGCGTGATCGCCGCCCAGGCGCGCTACCGCAACAAACGCCGCTGGGTGGACAGCACGGTGATGACGGGCGCGCTGCTGCTGTACGCGACCCCGCTCTTCTGGCTGTCGCTGATGGGCATCCTGCTCTTTTCCGTGGTGTTGGGCTGGCTGCCCGCCTTCGGCATGGAAACCGTGGGCGCGGGCCTTTCCGGCTGGGCGCGCGCGGCCGACATCGCCCAGCACCTCATCCTGCCCACCGTCACCCTGGGCTGCTTCTTCATGGCGGTGTATGTGCGCCTGACGCGCGCCTCCATGCTGGAAGTCATCGGCATGGACTTCGTCAAGACCGCCCGCGCCAAGGGCGTGAGCCCCGGCCGCGTGATCCGCGCGCACGTGCTGCGCAACGCCCTGCTGCCGGTCATTACCTTCGCCGGCATCCAGCTCGGCCAGATGGCCGGCGGCGCGGTGCTCACCGAAACCGTGTTCGCCTGGCCGGGCATAGGCCGGCTGATGTTCGACGCGCTGCTGCAGCGCGACTACCAGCTCCTGCTGGGAATCTTTCTTGTCACCTCCGTGATGGTGGTGGTGTTCAACCTGCTCACCGATGTGCTCTACCGGCTCATCGATCCGCGCATCGGCGCGGGAGCGCAGCAAGGAGCCGCCGCATGAGGGCCTTTTCCCTGCGTTATGCCCGCAACTACGGCGCCGTGGCCGGCCTGGCCATCATGGCGGTGGTGATCGCCGTGGCCCTGGCCGCGCCGCTGCTGTATCCGGACTCGCCATGGATGATGGTGGCCGATCCGCTGATTCCCCCTTTCACGAACCCGGACTATCCCTTCGGGACCGACATGCTGGGCCGCGACATCACGGCGGGCCTGGTCTGGGGCGCGCGGGTTTCGCTCATGGTGGGCCTGCTGTCCACGGCCGTGGCGCTGGCCTTCGGCATCGTCGTGGGCGCGGTGGCCGGCTATTGCGGGGGCCGGATGGATGACGCGCTCATGCGGTTCACGGAGTTCTTCCAGACCATACCGCAGCTCGCCATGGCAGTGGTGCTGGTGGCCATCCTGAGCCCGTCGGTGTATTCCATCATGGGCGCCATCGCGCTGGTGTCCTGGCCGCCGGCCGCGCGCCTCGTGCGTTCCGAATTCATGACGCTCAAGCAGCTCGAATTCGTGCAGGCGGCCATCGTGATCGGGCAGTCGCCGGCGCGCATCGTGGGCTCGCAGATTCTGCCCAACGCCATGTCGCCCATCATCGTGTCCGCCTCCTTCATGGTGGCCACCGCCATCCTGACGGAATCGTCGCTGTCGTTCCTGGGCCTGGGCGACCGCAACCTGATGAGCTGGGGCTTCATGATCGGCGCGGCGCGCACCATGATCCGCGAAGCCTGGTGGATGAGCGTCTGGCCCGGCGTCGCCATCCTGCTCACCGTGCTGGCCATCAACCTCATTGGCGAAGGCCTGAACGACGCCCTCAACCCCCAACTGCGCAAACGCGGCGAATAGGAGACCGGCATGCCACCCGAAACGCCCCTGCTGTCCGTCCAGAACCTGAGCATCGCGCTGCCCGCGGGCGGCGACCGCCCCTACGCGGTGCGCGACATCTCGTACGACGTCCGTTCCGGCGAAATCCTCTGCATCGTGGGCGAGTCCGGATCGGGCAAGTCCATGAGCGCCAATGCCATCATGGGCCTGCTGCCCGACTACCTGCGCCCCGAACGCGGCCGCATCCTGTTCCGCGGCGCCGATCTGCTGCAGCAGGACGAGGCGACCTTGCAGTCCATGCGCGGCAAGGACATCGCCATGATCTTCCAGGAGCCGCTTTCCGCGCTCAACCCGCTCATGACGGTGGGCGAGCAGATCGGCGAGGTCATGCGGGTGCACAACGCCTATCCCGGCCCCCAGCGCATGCAGCGCACGCTGGACCTGCTGGCCTTCGTGGGCCTGCCCGACCCGGCCACGCTCTACCACGCCTACCCGTTCCGCCTGTCGGGCGGGCAGCGCCAGCGCGTCATGATCGCCATGGCGCTGGCGCTGGAGCCGGCGCTCCTCATCGCCGACGAGCCCACCACCGCGCTCGACGTAACGACCCAGGCGCAGATCCTGGCGCTGATCGCCCGCATCCAGAAGGAGAAGGGCATGGGCGTGATGTTCGTCACGCATGACTTCGGGGTCGTGGCCGAGATCGCGCACCGCGTGGCCGTCATGGAGAAAGGCGTGCTGGTCGAACAGGGGCCGGCCGAAGAGGTGCTGAACCGCCCGCGCCATCCGTATACGCAGCGCCTCATCGCCGCCGTGCCGCACCGGCGCGCCCGCGAACGCAGCGGCTGGGAGCAGGAGCCCCCGGTGCTGGAGGTGAAAGACCTGCGGAAAACCTATGTGCTGGGCCACGGCTGGCTGCGCGCCAAGCGCGAAGTGCATGCGGTGGATGGCGTCAGCTTCAGCGTACGCCGCGGCGAGACGCTGGGCATCGTGGGCGAATCGGGCTCCGGCAAGTCCACCATCGGGAAATGCCTGCTCAAGCTCGTCAATGTGGAAGGCGGGCAGATGCTGTTCGACGGCCAGGACATCGCGCCGCTGCCGGAGAGCCGCTTCCGCCCGCTGCGCAAGGACATCCAGATGATCTTCCAGGATCCGTTCGCCTCGCTCAATCCGCGCCAGACCGTGGGCCGCATCATCAGCGACGGGCCGGTCGCCAACGGCGTGCCGCGGGCGCGCGCCGAGGCCCGGGTGCGCGAGCTGCTCGCCCTGGTGGGACTGGACCCGTCCGCCTTCGACCGCTATCCGAACCAGTTTTCCGGAGGCCAGCGCCAGCGCATCGGCATCGCGCGCGCCCTGGCCCTGGAACCCAAGGTGCTGGTGGCCGACGAATCGGTTTCCGCGCTGGACGTCTCGGTGCAGGCCCAGGTGCTGGAACTGCTGCGCACGCTGCAGCAGCTGCGCATCGCGCTGGTGTTCATCACCCACGATCTGCGCGTGGCCGCCCAGATCTGCGACGCCGTGCTGGTCATGCACCGGGGCAAAGTGGTGGAATACGGGACGCCGTCGCAGATATTCGACCAGCCCGGGCACCCGTACACACAGCAGCTCATTGCCGCGGTCCCCGGCCAGCACTGGGACCCCACCCAGGCCCGCGCGGCCTAGGTTGCGTTAACCCCAGGCGTGCCGACACGCCTTGACCCATCAACTTTCCGGAGCACTTCATGCAGCGTCCCGCCGCCGTTCCCACCGTACAAATCGACAACGAATTCGTGACCGTGACCGAATGGCGGTTTCCGCCCGGCGGCGAAACCGGCTGGCACCGCCACGGCATGCATTACGTGGTGGTGCCGCAGAGCACGGGACCGCTGCTGCTCGACACCCCCGAAGGCCAAATCACCAGCCAGCTCACCACGGGCGTGGCGTACTATCGGCCGGTGGGCGTGGAGCACAACGTCATCAATCCCGGCGACACGGAATTCGTCTTTGTCGAGATCGAACTCAAACAGGCCCCGCGGGCCTGAGCCGGAGCCGCAGACACCATGAAGGCCTTCTTCTCGGAAGAACAACTGCTGCACACGCCGCGGCAATTCATGCGGCTGGGCCGCATCTGCGCCCCCACCGACCTGCCCTCGCGCGCGGAAAGCCTGCGGGGCACGCTCGCCGCGCGCGGCATCGCCGTCGAGACCCCGCCGGACTACGGACGCTCGCCGCTGGCCGATGTGCACAGCCCCGATTACCTGGACTACCTGGAAAACGCCCATGCCCGCTGGCGCGCCCTGGAGATGCCCGGCGTCGAGCCCGGCGAGGAAGTGCTGCCCAACCTCTCGCCCTATCACAACGGCCGCGTGGAACAGCCCCGGCGCAGCCCATGCCCCTCGCCTTCGGTGGTCGCGCAGACAGGCTACTACCTGAGCGACCTGTCCTGCCCCATCGGCCCGCACACCTGGCGCTCGGCGCTGCGCTCCACGCACAGCGCCGTGGCGGCCGCCGACCACGCCGCCGGCGGCGGCGGCTTTGCCTACGCGCTGTGCCGCCCCTCGGGCCATCACGCCCACCGCGACCGCGCGGGCGGCTTCTGCTACCTGAACAGCAGCGCGGCGGCGGCCAGCCGCCTGCGCCAGACCCGGTCGCGGGTAGCGGTGCTGGACGTGGACGCGCACCATGGCGACGGCACCCAGCAGATTTTCTACCTGAGGCCGGACGTAATGACGATTTCCGTGCACGCCGATCCGGCCGGCTACTACCCCTTCTACACCGGCTACGCGCACGAGCGCGGACACGGCGCGGGCGAGGGCTGCAACCTCAACCTGCCCCTGCCCCACGGCTCGGGCAACGCCGCCTTCCTGCAGGCCCTGGACCAGGCCATGGCCGCCCTGGCCGCCTACGCACCCGAGGCGCTGGTGCTGGCGCTGGGCTTCGACACCTACAAGGACGACCCGATCAGCGTGCTCCGGCTCGACATGGACGCCTACCGGCAGATCGGCGCCCGCGTGGCCGCGCTCGGACTGCCCACCGTCATCGTGCAGGAAGGCGGCTACATGGTCCAAGCCATCGGCCCTGCCCTCGACGCCTTCCTGCAAGGACTGGACCCGACCGGCGCGCGGCGGGCATGAGCGCCGCCCGGCCGCCCGAAGGCGTTCATGCCGCAGCCCGTGAGGGCGCAGGCAGCCTCATCCCCGCCGCCCGGCCGCGCGAAGGTGTTCATGCCGCAGCCGCCCTGCCCGCGACCGGCTCGCGCCGGGCGGGCGTGGCGCTGTTCCTGGCCGCGCTCGTGGCCTTCGCCACCTTCGACGCCGGCTCCAAGTACATGCTGGCGCTCTATCCCGCGCCGTTCCTCAACGTGATGCGCTATTCGGCGGTGGCGACGCTGGCGCTCTTCCTGCTCTGGCGCGGCGGACGCCCCAGCCTGCGCAACGCCCCGCACAAACCGCTGCTCGTCCTGCGCGGCCTGCTGCTGGCCACCGTGGGCACCTGCTTCATGACGGCGCTCATCTGGATGCCGCTCTCCGAGGCTACCGCCATCTACTTCACCTCGCCGCTCATCATGGTGGCGCTGTCGCCCTGGCTGCTAGGCGAGAAGGTGCGCGCCGCGCAATGGGCGGCCGTCGCGCTGGGCTTTGCCGGCATGCTGCTCATCGTGCGGCCCGGCGGCGACCTGCCCTGGCTGGGCACCGTGCTGATGGCCGTGTCCGCGGTGAGCTATGCCGTATTCCAGGTGCTCACGCGCAAACTCTCGGGCCAGGTTCCGGGTCCGGTGCAGTACGCCTACACGGCCGGCATCTGCCTGGCTGCCACGGCGGCCCCCGCGCCGTTCTTCCTGCCCGACGCGTGGCCGCAACCGCTGCATCTGCTGCTCATCGTGGGGCTGGGCGCATGCAACGGCCTGGCGCAGATCCTGCTCATTTCCGCGTTCCAGCGTGTGCCGGCCGCCACGCTGGCCCCGTTGAACTACTTCCAGCTTCTGCTTGCGGTGGCCTTCAGCACTTTCTGGTTCCAGCGCCCGCCCGACGCTCCCGCCCTGGCCGGCATGGCCATGATCGTGGCCGCCGGCGTCTTCCTGGCGGCGCGGCGCGCCTGAGCCGCGCGCCGCCCGCACTTGTGGCGGGCGGCGCGCGGGATCAAACTAGGAACTTGCAGACGCCAGACGGCGCCCCTTCCAGGCCCGCCCTCCCCGCCGTCGCGCGCGGAGGAAGACGCGGACCCGTTCCCCTCCTGGAGGCAAGCGACTAGCCATGTCACAGAGTCCCCGCAAACTGCGCAGCCAGAAATGGTTCGACGACCCGTCCCACGCCGACATGACGGCCATCTACGTCGAACGCTACCTCAACTACGGCCTCACCCGGCAGGAACTGCAATCCGGCCGTCCCATTATCGGCATCGCCCAGACGGGCAGCGACCTCGTGCCCTGCAACCGCCACCATCTGGCGCTGGCCGCGCGCGTGCGGGACGGCATCCGCGACGCGGGCGGCATTCCCATGGAGTTTCCCGTCCATCCGCTGGCCGAGCAGGGCCGGCGGCCGACTGCGGCGCTGGACCGCAACCTGGCCTACATGGGGCTGGTGGAAATCCTGCACGGCTACCCGCTGGACGGAGTGGTGCTCACCACCGGCTGCGACAAGACCACGCCGGCCTGCCTGATGGCCGCCGCCACCGTGGACATCCCGGCCATCGTGCTGTCGGGCGGCCCCATGCTGGACGGCTGGCACGAAGGCCAGCGGGTCGGCTCCGGCACCGTGATCTGGCATGCCCGCAATCTCATGGCGGCAGGCAAGCTCGACTACGAAGGCTTCATGACGCTGGCCACCGCCTCCTCGCCCTCCATCGGCCACTGCAACACCATGGGCACCGCCCTGTCGATGAACGCCCTGGCCGAGGCGCTGGGCATGTCGCTGCCCACCTGTGCGAGCATTCCCGCCCCTTACCGCGAGCGCGGACAGATGGCGTACGCCACCGGCCTGCGCATCTGCGAACTGGTGCGCCAGGACGTGCGGCCCTCGCATATCCTGACCCGCGCCGCCTTTGAAAATGCCATCGTGGCCGCATCGGCGCTGGGCGCTTCCACCAATTGCCCGCCCCATCTCATCGCCATCGCGCGCCACATGGGCGTGGAACTGGGCCTGGACGACTGGCAGCGCCTGGGCGAGGACGTGCCGCTGCTCGTCAACTGCGTACCCGCCGGCGAATACCTGGGCGAAGGATTCCACCGCGCCGGCGGCGTGCCCGCCGTGCTGCACGAACTGCGCAAGGCCGGCCGCCTGCGCGAAGACTGCCTGACCGTGTCGGGCAAGACCATCGGCGAGATCGCGGCGGCCTCGCCCGCCCACGACCGCGACATCATCCGCGCCTGGGAAGCGCCGCTCAAACACCGCGCCGGCTTCATCGTGCTCTCGGGCAATTTCTTCGACAGCGCCATCATCAAGATGTCCGTGGTGGGCGAGGACTTCCGCAAGACCTACCTTTCCACGCCCGGCGACGAAAACGCCTTCGAGGCGCGCGCCATCGTTTTCGACGGCCCGGAGGACTACCACGCCCGCATCGACGACCCCGCGCTCAACATCGACGAGCACTGCATGCTGGTGATACGCAGCTGCGGCACCGTGGGCTACCCGGGCAGCGCGGAAGTCGTCAACATGACGCCGCCCTCCCGGCTCGTGAAGCGCGGCATCGATTCGCTGCCCTGCATGGGCGATGGCCGGCAAAGCGGCACCTCGGCCAGCCCTTCCATCCTCAACATGTCCCCGGAGGCCGCGGCAGGCGGCGGCCTGGCCCTGCTGCGCACCGGCGACCGCATCCGCGTGGACCTGAACCGGCGCAGCGTCACCGTACAGCTCGACGAGGCGGAGCTCGAGGCGCGCCGGCGCGAACCGCCGTACCAGGCGCCGCCTTCGCAGACGCCGTGGCAGGAATTCTTCCGCCTGTGGGTGGGCCAGCTTTCCACCGGCGGCTGCCTGGAGCCGGCCACGCTTTACCTGCGGGTCGTGGAAACCCGCGGCGACCCGCGGCATTCGCACTGAACCCGGGCCGCGCGCGGGCGGCGCCGGCGCGGCCCTGACTCCCGGTCAAGGCGCGGGAGGGCCCGCCTCCTCGAGCGGGCGTGGGTCGGGCCGCGTCACCACATAGGCGGCGCTGGCCGCCAGGAAAACGCCCACGCCGGCCGCAAGCCAGCGCGAGGGATGCGCGCCCCACCAGAAAACCGCATAGCCCAGCGCCATGCCCAGGCAGGCGAAACACTTGCCCTTGCGCGATATGGCGCCCTGCTCGCGCCAGGCGCGCAGCGCGGGGCCGTAGGTGGGGCTTTCGAGCAGCCAGCGCTCCAGGCGCGGCGAAGAACGGGAAAAGCAGGCTACCGCCAGGATCAGGAAAATCGTGGTCGGCATGACCGGCAGGAATGCGCCGATCACGCCGAGCGCGACCATCACGCATCCCAGGACCAGCCAGAAAGCTCTCATCATGATGGGCAGCAGGATAGCAGGTGGCTGGCTGGCAGGGCTGCCGGAATGCGCGCCCGCCACCCCCAGTCGCCCCACGCCTCGCCTGCCGTCCGGGGGCCGCCTCCCCGCCGGAAGTGGGGCGTCGGGGCGGCCCGGCGGCAAAAAAACGTCCGAAGAACTGCCACTACCCGTCCATGGCATGGACAAATATTCGGCTTTTCGTCTCGGCAATGCTATTTTTAACCGGCCGATGTTTATGCCGGTAAACATCGGCGAAGTCGTTCCGCCCGGCCATCATGGCCGGGCCTTTTTCTTCTCTTCCATCTTCCCTCCCCTCGTTGCTCCTCCGCCCGCGCCGCGTCCAGCGCGCTTGTCCGGCCGACCCGCAACGCCTGCGGCTGCAATCGCAGCGGCTGTCACAGTGGATTTCAGAACAGCGTTCCGCTTACCTCGGGTAACGCTTGCTGCGGGCGCAGCGGGTTCGCGCCCGTAGAATTTCTCCCACCGGCCTTTGCCGGAAGAAGGAGAACTTCATGCACCGCAAATTCGCTTCTGCCCTGCTGGCGGCGATCCTGGCGTCGAGCGGCGTCGCCGTGGCCCAGCCGGGCGGTCCGGGACCGGGCCACGGACAGGGAGGGCCTGCGGGAGGTCCGGGTCACGGCCAGGCTTCGCGGCCCGGCCCTGCCGGCGGACCGCCGGGCGCGCCCGGCCACGGCCATGGCCACGACGCGGGCCCGAAACGCGGGCCATCGGGCGGACCGGGCCGCGGCCCGGCGGATCCGCCGCCGCAACACTGGTCCAAGGGCCAGCGGGTGCCCAGCCCCTACCGCGGCCCGCAATACGTCGTCAACGACTGGCACGCGCACCATCTGCGCCAGCCGCCACGCGGCTATCACTGGATCAGCGTCGGCGCCGACTATTTCCTGATCGGCGTCACTACCGGCATTGTGCTGGAGGCGCTGCTGGGCGGCCGGTAGGGCGGCCCATCCGTCCGCCTCGATAATGAAAACGCCAGGCGCATGCGCGCGCCTGGCGTTTTCATGTATGCAAGCCTTTCCGCGGAGCGGGCGCGCCTTTACCGGCGGATCAGGCCCATGAGCGCAGGCTGTGGTCCACCAGGTAGCGCCCGTGCCGGATGGCCGCGTCGACCGCCACGCGCGGAGACGAAGCGAAGCCGCCCGCGTCGTAGAGAGGAATGGAATAGGACTCCGCCGATTGCAGATCGCCCGAGGACAAGCCGACGCTGACGGTCGCCCGGAATCTGGACGCGCCTCCAGCCTCGTCCTGCGGTATGCGCACGACGCGCGCGATCAGTTTGTAGCCCTTGTACACGGTGCTGTTGGCGTTCATGTGGTGCCTCCCACCTCGGCGCGCTTGCGCCGCACGGCGCGGCGCGCAAAATGGACGCGGCCCTCCTGGGAGGGCCAGGCGTCATCCGAGGATGCGTATGTTCGAAGCCTGCGGGCCCTTGGCCCCTTGCGTCCGCTCATAGCTGACGCGCTGGTTTTCCTGCAGCGTCTTGAAGCCCTCGCCCTCGATGGCCGAGGAATGCGCGAACAGATCCTTGCCGCCGAGTTCGGGCATGATGAACCCGAAGCCCCTGTGCTCGTCGAACCACTTCACGATACCCGTTTCCATAGCGTTTCCTTTCCTGAAATTGCGAGCCATTGCTCGGGATGACGATCAAGGAAGGAAAGCAGGCAATGGGCACGTCGCCGCACACGATCGAACACGATCACAACGCTTGAAGATCCGGTTCACTATGGGCGCATTGGCCCTGCGCGTCAATGGACGTTTCAAATTGAAGTGCCGGAACGCCGCCGCGGATCAGGCGCCCGCGGGTTCCGCCGCGTCGCGGATGGCGCAAAGGATGGATGCCTGCGCCACGAGCTCGTCTTTCACGAAGGCCTGGCCGCGATATTTGCACAGGGCCCGGCTCAGCCGCAGCGCCGCCACCTCGATGCGAAGCTGGTCGCCCGCGACCACCGGCTTGATGAACGAAGCATCGTCGATGCCCAGGAAGTAATACACCGCCTTGCCTTTGCCCGGGCGCTGCTGATCGCCCTCGTCGGCAAAGGAAAACAACGCGGCCGCCTGCGCCATGGCCTCCACGATGAGGGCCGGCGGCAGACCGTGCGCGCCTTGCATGTAGGGGTCCGAGACGGAGATGTTCTTGATCGCCGTGATCTTCTTCTGCGGAACCAGATCGATCACGCGATCCACGAGCAGCATCGGATAGCGATGCGGAAGCCGGTCCATGATGGACCGGATATCGAGTTGTTGCGTCACGACAGGGCTACTCCCGGAAAGCTGGGCATGCAAAAACTCGGGTATCCCGGGGATTTGGTCAGCCAAACGGGCAGTGTCACACAAAAGACGGACGCAAGCCACCGCCGGGCGCGGGCTGGCCGGCAAGAACGGCGCTCCGCTCGCCGGATGTACCGTCCGGCGCCGGCATGGCCAAGACGCTTTTTCGGCAAGGGTGCGCGTCAACGGGGCGCATCGCCCATGCGCGATGCGCCCCGGAAAAGGCGGCCTCCTCGGCAGAAACCGGCCTCTGCGGAGCGGGCCGGTCAGTTGCTGACGGCAATGCGCTTGACGCGCGACTGGGCCTGTTCGCTCTTGGGAAGCGTAACGGTCAGCACGCCGTTCTTGAAGCTGGCGTCAACCTTGTCTTCGTCGATGTCATCGCCGATCGGGATCACGCGCTCGAAGCGCCCGTAGTAGCGCTCGGAGAACTGCCGCGCATTGTCCTGCGATTCGGCGCGCTTCTCGCCGCGCAGCGTCAGCGCCCCGTTTTCGAGCAGGACCTCCACGTCCTTCTTCTCCAGCCCGGGCAGCTCGGCCGTAACGCGGATACTCTCGCCCTCGTCTGTCACCTCGATGCTGGGCCAGCCGCCGAACGCCCGTCCCGCGGGATAACCCATGTCGAAACTGCGGAAAACATCGTCAAACAGCCGATTCACTTCGCGGTGCAGGGACAGAAACGGGTTTTCCTCTTTGTCGCGATAAGCGGCAGGGGCCTGGGAGTTGCGGCCCCAAGGAATCAGATCACGTACGCTCATAATCTTTCTCCTATCGAATCGGCCGGGCCTCTGTCGGCGACAGCGCCCGCCTTTGACCAAAACCCCCGGCCGGCCTGTCGGCCGGCCAGCGATGTAAATGTAGGTGCAGCGAAAGGAATTTCAAGAGGGGAAGCGGGCGGGCGACGGATGCGCGTCCGACGTAAACCGGGCGCCGACGCCTGCCCGGCGGCCGCTCATTCAAGCGCCCGCCGGCACGATTTCCCGTGAACGAAAAAACAAACAAAAAAGCCGCCTGGTCATTGACTGGCGGCTTTTTCAGTTTGCCGTGCCTGGCGGCACTTGCAGGAATTTGGTAGGCGGTATTGGAAGCAGAAGCGCGGCGCAACCATTTGATTTAAAAGGCACTCCGCCACTCTAGGCCATACCCCTACCCTTATTCCTCAATGCTTGCTCATGGACTGGTGCGCCGACCACCGCGACGGTGTGCCGCTCGGCATGCAGCGCAATCCTGCGGATGGCGTGTCCGCCTTGCAGGCTGGTCAGCGCATCGACACGGCGCTTCTCCGCTGCGGAAAGCTTCGAATAGTGGGCCTGGGCCTCCCTCGACATGGAGTCGATGCTTTTCTTGGCGCGCGCGACCGCTGCTTCTACGCCGCTCGCATCTCCGGTCAAGTCGATCCGCGCTACACCGACAACCTCTGCCATTTCCTTCCGCCCATGAAAAGGCCCCGGTCAATTGCCGGGGCCAGGAAAAACAAAGCCCGCCGAAGCGGGCCAATACAACATCAGAACGCACCTACCATCTGAGCCACCACCATTCAGAAACCCCGTCGTCTACCTCGCAAAAAGAATCAACCAGCAAGCCTCCGATTTCCACAATAGGCTTCTCGCCTAGGTATCGACATAAAACCGGGCGTAGCCCGCGTATCCGCCCATCTTGTTGCGAACATTCACCTCGCCGCACAGGATGCTGTTTGATACAGCCCAAGGACTCAGCAGTGTCTCATTCCTGAAAACTGCCGAATCCGGGTCATTCAGTTCTGCCAGGATCGGTTTGCGCAGTTCTCCGATAAGGTGCCAGCGCCACCCACCGGCGGCCGCGACTAGCAAGAGGACAGCGGCACCCCCGGCAATAATCGTCTTCTTCATCTCGCCTCCCTAAAGGTGACAAGATGATACCAGCGCAGCAAGGAGCGAAGGGAGCTACTTGTTTTCGTATACTTGCGCCAGCACCGTATCTTCGATCACGCGGATGCCGTCCATCAGCGACTCGCGCTCCTCTCCTTCGACACTTCGGCGAACGGATCATTGGAACCGACGTAGTGCAGCGCCGTCAGGGCGTTCATGACCAGCGGATCGGTCACCAAGTAGTGGCGTTCCTTGCCGTCGAACATGGCGCGCACGCTGCCACACTCGGCCTGGCGCACACGCGAGGCGATGCCCAGCTTTTCAGCTTCCGTCAGCGCGCCCTGGGCGGCCAGGTTCTTCATGCTGGCCGAAAGCAGATGCGACCAGTTGGAAACCGTATTGGCCACCAGGTCGCCCAGCTTGTCGGTGCCGCCCTTGAGGCGCTTGTAGGCTTGCTGCCCCACCAGGCCGCCGATCTGGCCCGGGCCCATCGTGCCCGTGGCGTCATCCTCCATGACGCGGTAGAACGGCACGTAGAACTCGCTTTCCCACAGCTTGCGCGCACTCGGGTCCACCAGTCCCGCCTCCTGCGCCACGTCCAGCACCGAGCGCTGCAGCTCGTTGAACTGGTCCAGCGCCTGGCGATAGACCACGGATCGATCCCGGCCGTCGGCCATCTTGCCGCTGGCCAGGCGCTTGCCGACTTGGATATCCTCGGGCGTGAACAGGCGCTCGCGCGACGTGGGCTCCGCCTTCGAGCCCGGCCACTTCGCCGCCGCGGCGCGCGCCGCGGCTTCGTTGGCGAAACGCTCGGTCACGCCATTTTCGAAGCGAACCTGCCATTCGGCCGCCAGGCGCTCAGCCCGGTTTGCCGCGATCCAGGCCATGAAATGATCGTGCTCCCCATTCAGACCGGCCAGGATTTCGGCCAAGCCCTTGCCCCCGGCGGTGTCGAGCGCACCGTCCTGCAGCTTCACCGCGCCGGGCTGCATCGGCGGTACGCCGGCCGTCGCGGCGCCGGCGGCGGCGCGCGATTCCAAAGGCCCTGAAGGACGAAGCCCCGCGGCTGGCGGGGCTTTCTCGTTGCGGCGGCGGGATTCCAACGCGCCTGAATCGAACACCCAGCCGGCGCGTCCCTCGCGGTTGACGGCGGCCGCAATTTTTTCTATCGTAAATGTACGCCCTGACGGCGTCCGATCTGCGCCCGCTTTGGAAGCGGGAATGCTTACCGCGGACGAGTTGTCGGGGCGCTTTACTTCCACCACGTCCGACAGGTCATGGTCGTAGAACAGGCGCCCGTTGGCGCTTTCCTTCACGACCAGGCGCGCGAGGTAGTCCTGCCCGGCAATCTCCACCAGCGTGCCCAGGCCAGAATCGGCCGCGGGCCGCGTGGTGTCGCCCTGGCCGATCCAGCGCTTGAACGTCGGGACGTCCATCTCAGTGATCTTGCCGATGCCGCGCCAGTCCGGCGTATACCCTTATTGTGATTGGCCCTACCCTCATTCCTACCCTTAAATCTCTTGGCGCTACTTGGCAGCACTTGGCAACGAAGAAAGCAAAAAGCCGCGAAGTCAAAGACTTACGCGGCTTTTAAGGCGGTGCTTGGCACCACTTTGCAGGAATTTGGTAGGCGGTATTGGAATCGAACCAACGACCTCCACGATGTCAACGTGGCGCTCTAACCAGCTGAGCTAACCGCCTGCAAAGAAGAAAAATTATATATGGCTTTTTTGCGGTTTGCAAATCGCTTTGTCTTGTTTTGCCTTTCGACCCAGCGTTTCGCGTTGTGCGCCTGACTCGCGCCGATACCGCTGCAGCGATACCGCCACAGCGACACTACCAAAACGATGCCACAAACACTTTTCTTCAACCCGCATCGGCGTTTTGCACCGCCGAAACGAAGTCCAAAATTCTAGCAGAATTTTTTATGCCTGGGGAATCTTCCACACCGCTGCTGACATCGACCGCCCAGGGGCGGATGCGCCGGACGGATGCGCCCACGTTTTGCGCATTGAGGCCGCCGGAGAGAATCACCGGACGCGCCGCGGCATCGGCCAGAAGGCCGGCGAGCAAGTCATGGTCGAAGGCCAGGCCGCTGCCGCCGTAGCCGCTGCTGTAGCTGTCGAACAGCCAGCCCGATGCATCGCCGTAGGCGCGGCAGTGTTCGGCCAGGCCCGCGGCGGTATCCAGGCCCGGCACGCCCACGCGGAAGGCCCGCAAGTAGCGGCGCCCGTAGCGCGCGCAGGCTTCGGGGGGCTCGTCGCCATGGAACTGCAGCAGATCGGGGCCGACCTGGTCGAGCACGGTGCGGACCTCGGTTTCGGAGGGATTGACGAAGAGCGCCACCACGTCCACGAAAGCCGGCACGAGGCGGCGCAGTTCGGCCGCGCGCGCGGGCGCCAGGCAGCGCTTGCTCTTGGCGTAGAACACAAAGCCGATGGCGTCGGCGCCGGCGGCCACGGCCGCTTCGATGTCGTTTTCGCGGGTGAGGCCGCAGATCTTGATACGGGTACGCATGTTTCTCTTGAGCGGCGCCGTCATGCGCGGCGCGAAAAGCCAGTATATCCGCCGCGCCGCGCTCAGCCGGACGAGGCATCCGGTCCCAGGCTCAGGCCGAGGTTGTCGAAGCTGGTCTCCGCGAGACGGAACCAGGGCGCCTGCTTGTCGCGAAAGCTCTTCATGCTCTCGTACAGTTTCTTGAACATCGGGTCTTTCGCGCCCAGCTCGTCGTAGAGCTGCAGGGACGCGTCGCGACAGGCCTGGAGCACGGGCCGCGGAAATGCCTTGAGCTGCGCGCCGCGCGAAACCAGCCTGTGCAAGGCGTCGGGATTTCCGGCGTCGTATTTGGCGAGCATGTTGCCGCTGGCCATGCGGCAGGCGAGCTCGAGCGCGGACTGATACGACTTGGGCAGCTCGTCGTAGGCATCCTGGTTCACGTAGAGCGAAAGCTGCAGCGTGCCGGCCCACCAGCCGGGAAAATAGTAGTTGCGCGCGACTTTGTAGAGCGCCAGCCCTTCGTCGTCATAAGGACCGATCCAGGCGACGGCATCCACCTCACCCTGCTCCAGGGCCGTGTAGGCGTCGGGCGCGGCCACGTCCACGGGCGTCGCGCCCAACCGCGCGAGCACCTGCCGCGCGAAACCGCCCGCCTTGACCTTGAGCCCACGGAAATCATCCGCCGTCTTGATCTCCGGGCGAAACCAGCCGCCCATCTGGGCGCCGGTATAGCCGCAAGGAAAATTGAGAATGTTGTGCTTGTCGAAGAGCACGCGAGTCAGGGCCAGGCCGTTGCCCTGGATCATCCATGCATGCATCTGGCGCGTGTTCAGGCCGAACGGCACCGCGCCATCGAAGCAGAGGGCGGGGTCGATGTCGAAATAGCGCGTAGACGCGGTGTGTCCGCAATCGGCGACCCGGTCACGCACCGCCTGCAGCACCTGCCCCGCCGGCGCGAGATCGCCGGCCGGAAAGATCTCGATCTGGAAACGCCCGTCGGTAACGTCGCTCAGGTAGCGCGCGACGTCCTCGGCGCCGGCGAACAACGTGGGCGACTCATACGGAAAACTCGACGCCAGGCGCCACGAAATGGACGGCGCGGTCTGCGCCACGACGGGCGCGGCCAGCGCCGCGCCGCCCGCCGCGGCGCCCAGGGCGGTCTGCTTCAGGAATGCGCGGCGTTGCATGGCAAGCCTCCGGGTGCGAGTCTGTAAAAGAGCGCGGCCCGCGGCAGCGCTCAGGATTGGGTGAAAGGCGACAACAGCGTCGCTGCGCCGTCGAGTTCGCGCAGGCCAAACTCGGGCGGATACTCGATGGCGGACAGGTACAGGCCGTCGGGAGCAAAGGTGGGCGCGCCCTGGCGCCGGTCGCGGGCGGCCAGGAGCTGCGTCATCCACGATACCGGTTCGCGGCCCTGCCCGATCTGCAGCAATGCGCCCATGATATTACGCACCATGTGATGCAGGAATGCGTTGGCCTGCAGGGTGAACACCAGGAACGGCCCCCGCTCCGCGATGTCCAGCCGGCGCAGGACGCGCACCGGATGGGCGGCCTGGCACTGCGAAGAGCGGAAGCTGGAGAAGTCATGTTCGCCCAGCAAGACCTGCGCCGCTTTGCGCATGGCGTCCACGTCCAGGGGATGAAAGCTCCAGCCCGCACGTCCGGCCCACAGCGCCGGCCGCACCCTTCCCCTGAACAACAGGTAGACGTAGGTGCGCGACCGGGCCGAAAAGCGGGCATGGAAATCGCCCGGTACCCGTTGCGCCCACTGCACGGAAATCGTGGGCGGCAGGAAGGCGTTCACGCCTCTTACCCAGGATTCCGTGCGGCGGTCCAGGGCCGTGTCGAGGTGTATGACCTGCATGGCCGCATGCACGCCGGTGTCCGTGCGGCCGGCGCAAATCGTGGGCACCGGGTCCGGAACGTCGCAAAAGCGGGCCAATGCCGCTTCCAGCGTATCTTGAACCGTTTGCCGATGCGGCTGAGTCTGCCAGCCTTGCCAGGCGGAACCGTCATAGGCCAGGCCCAGCGCCATCCTGCCGGTATTCAAACCCTCGGACCCCCGGCGTGGCGAGGCTCGTCCGTGGGCGGTTCGTCCAGGTCCAGATTGATGCCCTTGAGCTTGCGATCGAGCGCGGCCGCGTCCAGCGCCGGCTCGCCATAGGCGTAGGTTTCTTCGTCCTCGTCGCCGCGCCGCGTGCCCGCGCGGCGCAGCAGCCACGCAATGGCGAAGGCGACCAGCGCCAGCACTGCCGTCACGATGACGAGCAGATTGTCCGCCAGCCAGGATGGCATGCCGGAATCCTCCGTTTTGTTGATGGGCGGCGTGCCGGCCCGCGGCTGCTCCGCCGCGCCCTGCGCTCCCGCCGCGCCGGGCGTTCCTGCCGCGCCGGGCGTTCCCGCCGCGCCAGGCGTTCCTGCTGCGCCCTGCGTTCCTGCCGCGCCGGGCGTTCCTGCCGCGCCGGGCGTTCCTGCCGCGCCGGGCGTTCCCGCCGCGCCAGGCGTTCCTGCCGCGCCGGGCGTTCCTGCCGCGCCGGGCGTTCCTGCTGCGCCGGGCGTTCCCGCCGCGCCAGGCGTTCCTGCTGCGCCGGGCGTTCCTGCCGCGCCAGGCGTTCCCGCCGCGCCGGGCGTTCCCGCCGCGCCGGGCGTTCCCGCCGCGCCGGGCGTTCCCGCCGCGCCGGGCGTTCCCGCCGCGCCGGGCGTTCCCGCCGCGCCGGGCGTTCCTGCTGCGCCAGGCGTTCCCGCCGCGCCAGGCGTTCCCGCTGCGCCAGGCGTTCCCGCCGCGCCGGCCGATCCGGGCGTGCCAGCGGCACCGGGTGTGCCGGCCTCGCCCGAGGCATTACCCGTCTTCGCCGCGTTCTGTTCGGCCAGCGCCTGATTCAGCGCGTCCACATTGCTCTGCAATTGATTGACGCGGCCCTGGGCGTCGGCGAGCGCGCGTTCGTTGGACACCCGCGCATCGGCCTGGGCCTCCGCCTGCGCCTGGGGACTACCCGGCGGATAGGCGGAAGACAGGCGGACGCGGTCTTGAGGCTGATCGGCGGCGGCGACGCCGGCGTCCTCCTCGGCCTTGCCGACCGTGCCCGCGGCGCCGTCCTGGCCTTTCACGACGGCGGGGCTGGCGCCGGCCGCCGCACCGATGCGCGAGCGGTAGCGCGCGAAGGCTTCCGCGTGCTCATTGAAGATGCGGCGCGCCTCGGCCGGATCCACGGCGCGCACGGTAGCCGCGTCGGGAATGGTGAGCTTTTCGCCCGCCTTGACCAGGTTCATATTGTTCTGGATGAAGGCTCGCGGATTGGCGCGCCACAGGGCCACCAGCATCTGATAGACGTTGGCGTTGGGCACGGCATTGCGCTGGGCGATGCCGAACAGCGTGTCGCCCGACCTGACGTTGACGCTGCGCGCGGCCGCGGCGCGCCGTGGCGTGCCCACGGACGCCGGCGTCACGTCGGCGGTGGTGCCGCGCAAGGGCACGAGGATGCTGACCTGCACCTGGCGCTGGCCCGAGCTGGACCCGATGTTCAGCAGCAGGTCGACCGCGCCGCCGTTGGGCGCGCGGTCGGAGCGCACGCGTAGGTTCTTGCGCGTGCCGTCCATGCCGTCTTCGACCCGGACTACCATGCTCGCCAGCGGCACCGGCGGTTTCAGGCCGGCGCGCTGCCAGGCCGCTTCGTCGGCCACGCTCACGTTCAACGAGGCGACTTCGTCGGGCGACAGTTCCTGCAGGCCGACGACCGCCTGCAGCGGCGCCCCGGGGGCGGAAACCACCCGCGAGTGCCCCACGCGCATGGCCAGCGCCGGGCTGGCGGCGCCCGCGCCCAGCGCCAATGCGACGGCCCAATGCAGGGCCTTCAGACGACGGACGGGCTTCATTGGGCGCAAACGCTGGATCATGAGCGGGAATCCCCTATCTTGTCGTTGAAATCCGGCGATGCCGCAGCGGCGCCGCCAGAGGGCCCGGGGGCCTGAATTCACGGCAAAAGTGTAATGTATCGGTGCCGTTTCATAAACCGGAAGACTGTCGCGCGACCGCAGGCGGGCGCATCGAAACGCGGCATGCGGCGCGGCCGGACCGGCGAGGAACCGCATGGTGAGCCCCGGGCGCCCCCCCCATATGGGCAAGGGCACCCGAAGGTGCCCTTGCATGCGCGCTGCCCGCAAGCCGCGAGGCTCGCGGAATCAGGCTTCCGCCAGCGCGATGCGCAGCATGCGGCGCAGCGGCTCGGCAGCGCCCCACAGGAGCTGGTCGCCCACCGTGAAGGCGCCCAGGTACTGCGGCCCCATGGAGAGCTTGCGCAGGCGGCCCACCGGGATGTCGAGCGTGCCGGTGACGGCAACGGGCGTAAGCGCGCGCACCGTGTCTTCCTTGGTGTTGGGCACGACCTTGGCCCATTGCGTGCCCTGGGCGATGAGCGATTCGATCTCGTCCAGCGGCAGGTCGCGCTTGAGCTTGATGGTCAGCGCCTGGCTGTGGCAGCGCATGGCGCCGATGCGCACGCACAGGCCGTCGATGGGCGTGGCCGGCGTGCCGAAGGCGGCGCCGCGGCCCAGGATCTTGTTGGTTTCGACCTCGCCCTTCCATTCTTCCTTGGACATGCCGTTGCCCAGGTCCTTGTCGATCCAGGGGATCAGGTTGCCGCCCAGCGGCACGCCGAAATGCTCCTGGGGCAGCGAAGGATCCTTCTGGCGCGCCAGCACGCCGCGGTCGATCTCGAGAATGGCCGAAGCGGGATCGTCCAGCAGCGGCTTGACGGCCTGGTTCAGCTCGCCGAACTGGGTCAGCAGTTCGCGCATGTGCTGGGCGCCGCCGCCCGATGCGGCCTGGTAGGTCATGGTGGTCATCCACTCGACCAGGTCGTTGTTGAACAGGCCGGCCAGGCCCATCAGCATGCAGCTCACGGTGCAGTTGCCGCCGATGAAATTGCGCACGCCGCGCTTGAGGGCGGCGTCGATCACCGGGCGGTTGACCGGATCCAGCACGATGATGGCGTCGTCGGCCATGCGCAGGGTGCTGGCCGCGTCGATCCAGACGCCGTTCCAGCCCGCGCCGCGCAGCTTGGGATACACCTCGGAGGTGTAGTCGCCGCCCTGGGCGGTAACGATGATGGGCAGTTTTTTCAGAGCGTCGATGTCGTAGGCGTTTTGCAGCGGGCCCGCGCCGTCGGCCCAGGCGGGCGCAGCGCCGCCGGCATTGCTGGTGGAGAAAAACACCGGTTCGATCAGTGCGAAATCGTTCTCGTCGCGCATGCGCTGCATGAGCACCGAGCCGACCATGCCGCGCCAGCCGACTAGGCCTACTGCTTGCTTCATTTCAATCGCTCTTAAAAAAGAAAGGGGGATCCGGGAGAAAATTGCGGTGCAACTTTCAACAATTTATCAGAATGCCGCGCTCCATGCCGCAGCGCAACCAGAAAAAAAGGGCCGCACCAAGCCGGGAGCGGCCCTTGCGCCGCGCCCGGCTCGTCCGGACGCGGCCCGTTCCGCGCCTCGCGCGCAACGGAAAGGCCGTCAGGCCAGCGCTTTCAGGACGGCATCGCCCATTTGCGCAGTGCTTACCTTGGTGGCGCCCGCCTCATGGATGTCGGCGGTGCGCAGGCCGTCGGCCAGCACCTTGCGCACGGCGGCCTCGATGCGGTCGGCCTGCGCCGGCTGGTTCAACGAATAGCGCAGCAGCATGGCAGCCGACAGGATGGTGGCCAGCGGATTGGCAATGCCCTGCCCGGCGATGTCGGGCGCCGAACCGTGGCTGGGCTCGTACAGGCCCTGGCCGCTGGCGTTGAGCGAAGCCGAGGGCAGCATGCCGATGGAGCCGGTAAGCATGGCGGCCTCGTCCGACAGGATGTCGCCGAACAGGTTGCCGGTGACGATAACGTCGAACTGGCGCGGGTTGCGCACCAGCTGCATCGCGGCGTTGTCCACGTACATGTGCGAGAGCTCCACGTCGGGGTAGTCGCGCGCGACTTCGACGACGATGTCGCGCCAGAACTGCGAAGTCTCGAGCACGTTGGCCTTGTCCACGCTGCAGAGCTTCTTGCCGCGCTTGCGCGCCGACTCGAAGCCGATGCGCGCGATGCGGCGCACCTCGGAATCGGCATAACGCATGGTGTCGTGGCCCTCGCGCTCGCCGGCGAAAGCGCCGTCGGGCGCGGAACGCACGCCGCGCGGCGTACCGAAATAGATGTCGCCGGTGAGCTCGCGGATGATGAGAATGTCGAGCCCCGACACGATTTCGGGCTTCAGCGAGGAGGCGCTGGCCAGTTCGGGATACAGGATGGCCGGGCGCAGGTTGGCGAACAGCCCGAGCGCCTTGCGCAGCCCCAGGATGGCCTGCTCGGGACGGAATTCGCGCGGCAGGCTGTCGTACTTCCAGTCGCCCACGGCGCCGAACAGCACGGCGTGCGATTCCTTGGCCAGCTTCAGCGTGGCGGGCGGCAACGGATGCTCGAACTCGTCGAAGGCCGCGCCGCCGACGGCGGCCTGGCGGATTTCCAGGGGCAGATCCAGCGCCTTCAGGACGCGCACGGCCTGTTCCACGATTTCGGGGCCGATGCCGTCGCCCGGCAGCACTGCGATTTGGTGAGTCATGGGTATTCCTGTTTATGAAAAGACGTCAGGCGATGGGCCGGCTTTCGAGCCAGGGATGACGCGCCAGGCGCTCGGCCTCGAAGGCGCGGATCTTGTCGGCGTGGCGCAGGGTCAGCGCGATGTCGTCGTAACCGTTGAGCAGGCAGTATTTGCGGAAAGGCTCGATGTCGAACGCCATTTCGCGGCCGTCGGCTGCCACCACCACCTGGCGCTCCAGGTCGATGCGCAGCTTGTAGCCGGGGAAGGCTTTCACTTCGTCGAACAGCCGCGACACTTCCAGTTCGGAGAGCACGATCGGCAGCAGGCCGTTCTTGAAGCTGTTGTTGAAAAAAATGTCGGCGTAGGACGGCGCAATGATGGCGCGGAAACCGTATTGCGTCAGTGCCCACGGCGCGTGTTCGCGGCTGGAGCCGCAGCCGAAGTTCTTGCGGGCCAGCAGCACGGACGCGCCCTGGTAGCGCGGCTGGTTCAGGACGAAATCGGGATTCAGCGGACGCTTGCTGTTGTCCATGCCGGGTTCGCCGTGGTCCAGGTAGCGCAGCTCGTCGAACAGGTTCGGCCCGAAGCCGCTGCGCTTGATGGACTTGAGGAATTGCTTCGGAATGATGAGGTCGGTATCGACGTTCTCGCGATCCAGCGGCGCGACCAGGCCTTCGTGAGTGGTGAATGCTTGCATGATCTGTATACCCGGTGCTTAACGGAAAGTGCGGACATCGACGAAATGGCCCGCCACCGCGGCGGCGGCGGCCATGGCGGGGCTGACCAGGTGCGTACGGCCGCCCTGCCCCTGCCGGCCCTCGAAGTTCCGGTTGGAGGTGGAGGCGCAGCGCTCGCCCGGTTCCAGGCGGTCGGCATTCATGGCCAGGCACATCGAACAGCCCGGCTCGCGCCATTCGAAGCCGGCCTCGATGAAGATCTTGTCCAGCCCTTCGCGCTCGGCCTGCTGCTTGACCAGGCCGGAGCCCGGCACCACCATGGCCTGCCGCACGTTGGACGCCACGCGCTTGCCGCGGGCCACGGCCGCGGCCTCGCGCAGGTCTTCGATGCGCGAATTGGTGCACGATCCGATGAACACGCGGTCCACGCGGATGTCGGTCAGCGGGGTGTTGGGCTTCAGGCCCATGTATTGCAGCGCGCGCTCCATGCCGCTGCGCCGCACGTCGTCTTTCTCGCGGTCGGGGTCCGGCACGCGGGAATCCACGGGCAGCACCATTTCGGGCGAAGTGCCCCAGGTGACCTGCGGCTTGATGTCGCGCGCGTCGACCTCGACCACGGCGTCGAAGCGGGCGCCCTCGTCGGTATGCAGCGTGCGCCAGTACGACACCGCCTGGTCCCAGAGCACGCCCGTGGGCGCAAAGGGACGGCCGCGGAAATACTCGATGGTCTTGTCGTCCACCGCCACCATGCCCGAGCGCGCGCCGGCTTCGATGGCCATGTTGCAGACCGTCATGCGGCCTTCGAGCGAAAGCCCGCGGATGGTGCTGCCCGCGAACTCGATGGCGTACCCCGTGCCGCCCGCCGTGCCGATGCGGCCGATGACGTGCAGCACCAGGTCCTTGGCCGTACAGCCGAAAGGCAATTCGCCTTCCACCTTGATGAGCATGCTCTTGGCTTTCTTCATGAGCAGCGTCTGCGTGGCGAGCACGTGCTCCACCTCGGAGGTGCCGATGCCGAAGGCCAGCGCGCCCACGGCGCCGTGCGTGCTGGTGTGCGAGTCGCCGCAGACCACGGTCATGCCCGGCAGGGTGGCGCCCTGTTCAGGCCCGATGACGTGCACGATGCCCTGGCGCAGGTCGTTCATGCGGAATTCGGTGATGCCGTATTTGTCGCAGTTGGCGTCCAGCGTATCCACCTGCAGCCGCGAAACGGGATCTTCGATGCCCTGGGCGCGGTTGAGCGTGGGCACGTTGTGGTCCGCAACCGCAAGGTTGGCGCTGACGCGCCACGGCTTGCGCCCGGCCAGCGCGAGACCTTCGAACGCCTGGGGGCTGGTGACTTCGTGCACCAGGTGGCGATCGATATAGAGCAGACAGGTGCCGTCGGATTCCTGGTGGACGACGTGCGCGTCCCAGAGTTTGTCGTAGAGGGTTTGGGCCATGAATGTGCTCGGTGAACAAGACGGTCCGGCTCGGGCGGACACGGCGCGGGCCGCGTCCGCCGCTGCGGCATGGACACATTATGCCCAGGCGGACAACCTAGTACAACCTAAGCATATATACCAGTACTAAAACTACCATCCTGTATGCGGGCGTCCCGGACACGGGCCGCGGATGTCTCGAAAAAACTATCAAAATCCATGAAATTCGCGCGACAACAAAAACAAATTAGATACAGAAGTCGCAAACAGATATAATCCTCTCTCGCCTGACTATAAATAATAAGAAATAATACGAAATAAACCGTATTAAATATAAAGCGAGCCGAAAGCATTGAAGAATTTGCGTGATTTCGAGGCTTTTGGGGGAAGTATCGCGGAGAAAGTCAGCGCAGGCGGTCAGTTGCGTCACAAGTTTGCAAACATTGACTTGCCAATCCTGACATTTACAAACATTATCTCGATCTATCGAAACCCACTCGTCCTCGAATAATCACCATGGCTTCGTTCACGCTTAAAAGCACTGTTGTCGCCCTTGCTCTGGCCGGCCTTCCCGCGGCATATGCCCAGACGCCGGTCACACTGAACCAGATCGTCGAACAGACGCTGCTCAGCAACCCCGAAATCCAGGCCAAGTACCACGACTTCCAGGCTTCGCTCGAAGGCCAGAACGTGGCGCGCGCGGCCTTCTTCCCGCAGGTCAACCTGCAGGGCTCGATCGGCCGCCAGTACCGCAACAAGGTGCCGGGCGAAGGCTCCCAGCAATGGACGCAGCCGGGCTGGTCGGCCGAATTGCGCCAGCTCATTTTCGACGGCTTTCGCACCAGCAACGATGTGAAGCAGGCAGGTTTCGACAAGCTGGCCCGCTTCTATGACCTGCTGGCCACCAGCGACAGCACCGCGCTGGCCGCGGCCCAGGCGTACATCGACCTGGAGCGCTACCGCGACCTCGAAATGCTCGCCCGCCAGAACTACTCGCTGCACGAGGAAACCCTCAAGCAGATTGGCGAACGCACCGAATCGGGCGTGGGACGCCGCGTGGACCAGGAACAGGCCGGCGGCCGCCTGGCCCTGGCCCAGACCAACCTCATGACGGAATCGGCCAACCTGCTGGACGTGCAGCAGCGTTTCCAGCGCATCACCGGCGCGCTGCCGCCCGCCAGTCTGCAGCCCGTGCCCGACCTGAGCGGCAAGCTGCCCGGCAAGCCGGCCGATTTCAACGAGTCGCTGCGCCGCAACCCGTCGTTCCTGTCGAAGCAGGCGGGTCTGCAGGCCGCGCAGGCGGGCGTGGCCTCGTCCAAGGGCGCGTTCTCGCCCAAGTTCGAATTCGTGGCGGCCACCGGGCGCGATCAGACGGATCCGACCCCGGAAAACCGCGACATCCAGACCTCGTCGGTGCAGCTCGTGATGAGTTACAACCTGTACCGCGGCGGCGCCGACTCCGCGCGCGTGCGCCAGACGGCCGCGCAGTCCTATGCCGCCCGCGACATCCGCGACTACACCTGCCGCAACGTGCAGCAGGATCTCGCGGTGGCCTGGAACAACATCGTCAGCCTGAACCAGAAACTGCCCTTCCTGCGCGACCATGAAATCGCCACCGCCAAGGTGCGCGACGCCTACCGCCAGCAGTTCCAGATCGGCCAGCGCTCGCTGCTGGACCTGCTGGACACCGAGAACGAGCTTTTCGAATCCCGCCGCGCGCTCACCAATGCGGTTTATGATCTGCGCCTCGCCCAATACCGGTGGCTGGCGCTGTCGCACCAGCTCCTGCCCGCTCTGTCGCTGCGCCCCGCGCGCGACGAGATGCCCGAGGAAAACGGCAAGCTCGAGGTTTCCGACGAAGTGATCAAGCTCTGCAACTCGACGGTTCCGGACGCCGCCAGGCTGGCTCCGGTCAGGGTGCAATACAACGAAGGAACGCTGCCGCCGACGCTGGTGCCGCTGAACGCGCCGGCCAAGGCGCCCAAAGCCGCGCCCTGACCCGCACCGGGCGCAGGAGGCCCCATGGCAAATCCGAAGAAAGACTTTTCGCAACTGGACGCGGACTTTGTCCGCGTGCTGGAAGACCTGATCGACGCCTTGATTGCCAACGGCACCTTGCGCCTGACCGATCTGCCCATCCAGGCACAGCAGAAGTTGACGCAGCGCAAACAGACTCGCGCCCGTCTCTCGAAACATCTCGATCTGCTCGATGACGACGATGGACAAGTTATCTGAAACCTCGTTCCGGGAGTGGCGCGCCGATGCGCGCGCCGCGCACGACGACCCCCTTCTGGACTGCCTGGTGGAGGTCACGCGCCTGCATGGCGTGACGGCCACCGCGCAGGCGCTGTCGGCGGGCCTGCCGCTGGAGTCGCACCGGCTCACGCCCGCCCTGCTGCCGCGCGCCGCGGCGCGCGCGCAATTGTCGGCGCGGGTGGTCAAGCGCGGGCTGGCGGACATTCCCGCCGACCTGCTGCCCGCCATCCTGCTGCTGCGCGGCGAGCGGGCCTGCCTGCTGCTCAGGAAAGACGGCGACGTCTGCATCGTGAGCCACCCCGAGCTGGGCGGCAGCGCCATCGAGATGAGCCAAGACCAGCTCCTGGCCCACTACACCGGCCTGGCCTGCCTCATCCGGCCCCAGTTCCGTTTCGACGCCCGCTCTCCGGAGGTGGCCAAGGTGCGCACGCGCCACTGGTTCTGGGCCGCCATCATGGAAAACCGCCGCCTGTACCGCGACGCGCTGATCGCCGCCCTGCTGATCAACCTGTTCGCGATGGCCATGCCGCTCTTCACCATGAACGTGTACGACCGCGTCGTGCCCAACAACGCGGTGGAAACGCTGTGGGTGCTGGCCGCCGGCATCGGCCTCGTCACGATCTTCAACACCATTCTGGGCACCGCGCGGGCGCACGTGGTCGACAGCGCCAGCAAGCGCGTGGACGTCCGTCTTTCGGCCCAGATCATGGAACGCGTGCTCGATCTGCGCCTGGAAGGACGGCCCGTGTCCGTAGGGTCGTTCGCGGCCAACCTGCGTTCTTTCGAATCCATCCGCGATTTCATCGCCTCGGCCACCATCACCACCCTGGTGGACCTGCCGTTCATCCTGCTGTTCCTGGCCGCGCTGGTCTGGATCTCGCCCTGGATGATCCTGCCCCCGCTGGCGGCCATCGTGCTGATCCTGCTGGTTTCCCTGGCGGCCCAGGCGCGCATGGAGTCGCTGACCATGTCCTCGTTCCAGGCATCGTCGCAGCGCAATGCCACGCTGGTGGAAGCCCTGACCGGCCTGGAATCGGTCAAGACCCTGAATGCGCAGAGCGCCATCCAGCGCAACTGGGAGCGCGCCACCGAGTTCATTGCCCAGACCGGCGGCAAGCTCAAGCTCATTTCCTCGTCCGCGGTGGGATTCGTGCAGGCATGCCAGCAGCTCGTCTCGATCTCGGTCGTGATCATCGGTGTCTACCAGGTGCAGGACTCGGCCATGTCCATGGGCGGCATCATCGCGGCCTCCATGATCGCCGGCCGCTGCCTGGCGCCGCTGGGCCAGGTGGCGGGGCTGCTCATGCAGTACCAGAACGCGCGCACCTCGCTGGCTTCCATCGACAACTATATGAAGCTGCCGGTGGAGCGCCCGCCCGAGTCGGAATTCCTGCACCGCCCGGTATTTCATGGCGGCCTGGAATTCCGCGACGTGAGCTTCGTGTACCCCGGCGCGCGCCAGCCCGCGCTCAAGAAGGTGTCGTTCAAGCTCAAGCCGGGCGAAAAAGTGGGCATCATCGGCCGCATCGGCTCGGGCAAGACCACACTGGAAAAGCTGGCCCTCGCCCTTTACCAGCCCACCGAGGGCGCGGTGCTGCTCGACGGCGTGGACATCCGCCAGATCGACCCCGCCGACGTGCGCCGCGCGATCGGCTACGTTCCGCAGGATCCGCTGCTGTTCTACGGCAGCCTGAAGCACAACCTGGCGATGGGCGCGCCGTACGCCGACGACGCCACCATCCTGGCGGCGGCGGACACGGCGGGCGTCACCGAATTCGCCAACCTGCATCCCGACGGCTTCGACATGGTGATCGGCGAACGCGGCGAATCGCTCTCGGGCGGCCAGCGCCAGTCGGTGGCGGTGGCGCGCGCGCTCATCAACGACCCGCCCATCCTGCTGCTGGACGAGCCCAGCAGCAATATGGACCACCAGAGCGAGGCCCAGCTGCGCCAGCGCCTGAAGGCCGCCAGCGCGAACAAGACCGTTCTGCTCATTACGCACCGCACGGCGCTGCTGGAATTGGTGGACCGTCTCATCGTCATCGACAACGGCCATATCGTGGCCGACGGCCCGAAGGAACAGGTCGTCGAGGCGCTGCGCCAGGGACGGGTCGGACGAGGCAGCTGAGGATTCCATGCAAATCGATTCCGTCCGAAACCGTCCTTCGCTTTTCAGCCTGCCCTGGCGCATGCTGCGCGGCGCCTTCGTGTCGCTGTTCGACCTGCTGCTCAACGGCGTCGAAAAAGGCAAGCCCCGCAAGCGCTCCGGCTACGTGGGCAATGCCGAATGGCTGATCCACGAGTCCGAGGCGCGCGGCTCGCGCATCCTGCTGTGGGTGTCCCTGATCGCGGTCGCCCTGCTGCTGGTCTGGGCTGCCGTCAGCCCCATCGACGAGGTGGTGCGCGGCGAGGGCAAAGTGGTGCCTTCGCGCCAGGTCCAGATCATCCAGAGCCTGGACGGCGGCATCGTGGACGAAATCCTCGTGCGCCCCGGCCAGGAAGTGGAAGCCGGCCAGATCCTGCTCAAGATCGACCCCACGCGGTTCGCCTCCTCGCTCGGCGAGAACAACGCCGAATACCTTTCCCTGCTGGCCAAGGCCGCTCGCCTGAAGGCGCTGGCCACGGGCGAACCCTTTACCGCGCCCGAGGAAGTGCTGAAGCAGGCGCCGGGCCTGGTGGAGATGGAGCGCAACGCCTGGCAGGCGCGCACCACCGAGCTGAACGCCACCGTCAACGTGGCGCGCGAGCAGCTCAAGCAGCGCCAGGAAGACCTGCGCGAAACCATCGCCAAGCGCGACCAGGCCGCCGCCAGCTGCGCGCTGACTTCGCGCGAACTGCAAGTGACGCGCCCGCTGCTCAAGAGCGGCGCGGTTTCGGAGGTGGACCTGCTGCGCCTGCAGCGCGACGTGGCCCGCTTCTGCGGCGAGCAGAAAGGCGCCGAGGCGCAGATCGACCGCTTCCAGGCCTCCATCAAGGAAGCCGAGAGCAAGATCCAGGAAACGGAACTCAACATCCGCAACCAGGCGCGCAGTGAACTCTCGGAAACCAACACCAAGCTGGCGACCCTGCAGCAGAGCAAGCTGGCGCTGGCCGACCGCGTCAAGCTGGCCGAAGTGCGCGCGCCGGTGCGCGGCATCATCAAGACCATTTTCAACAACACGGTGGGCGGCGTGGTGCAGCCCGGCAAGGACATCATCGAGATCGTGCCCGCCGACGACACGCTGCTGCTCGAGGTCCGCGTGCAGCCGCGCGACATCGGCTTCCTGCATGCCAGGCAGAAGGCGGAAGTGAAATTCACCGCCTACGACTTCTCCATCTACGGCGGGCTGGAAGGCGAAATCGAGCAGATCGGCGCCGACACGGTGACGGACGACAAGGGCAATTCCTATTACGTGGTGCGGGTCCGCACGAACCGCAGCACGGTGGGCGACAAGCACCTGCCCATCATCCCTGGGATGGTGGCCGAGGTGCACATCCTGACCGGCAAGCGGACGGTGCTGCAGTATCTGCTCAAGCCCGTGCTGCGCGCCAAGGCGAACGCATTTACCGAGCGCTGAAGGAGTTATGAAACCGACACCCGTGTTGTTGATCACGCATGACGAGCTGCTCTGGCAACAATGGCGCAACCTGGATGGCACGCGGTGGCTGCCGGCGCGCGGGCGCACGCTGGCCGACCTCGCCCGCTGGCGCGGCCAGGGCCGCAGCCTCGCCATCCTGGACAGCGACCTGCCCCGCCTGCCGGGGTGGCACGACGCCTCCTGGGCGGCCGTGCTGGACGGCGCTCAGGTCATCGTGGCCAGCCCTCGCCCCACGGATGAGCAAGGCACGCAGGCCCTGGGCGCGGGCGCGGCCGGCTACTGCCATGCCTACGCCTCGCCGGCCGCGCTGGCCCAGGCGCTGGAAGTCGTGGCATCCGGCGGCATCTGGATGGGACGCTCGCTGGTCACGCGCCTGCTGCGCCTGGTGGAAGAGCGCGCCCAGCCTCCGGCCTCCTGGAACCTCGGTCTGACCGAGCGCGAAGACATGATCGCGCGCCGGGCCGCCACCGGCCAGGCCAACGCCAGCATCGCCTCCGACCTCGGCATTACCGAACGCACCGTCAAGGCGCACCTGTCGGCCGTATTCGACAAGCTGGGCGTATCCGACCGCCTGCAGCTGGCGCTGCTCGTGCACGGTATTTCCGCTCCCCAGGAACGGCGCAGCAAAGTCGCCTCATAACCTGTCCTTGAGGACAATACCGCCGCCGCGGCATGCCCTCTAGTATTCGGCCATCACGGATGATTCCCTCAAAGGATCCAAAATGGCCAATGCCTCCCCCGCTATCGTTTCCGAACTCACCGGCCGCGCGTGGATACGCAATAGCGACGGTTCCCTGACCGAGCTGCACGAAGGCAGCAAGGTGCCGGCCGGCAGCGACATCGTCACCGCCTCGGGCGCTACGCTCACGCTCCAGGTCGAGAACGGCATGCCGCTGGTCATCGGCGAGAACCGCGACGTGGCGCTCAACGGCGATGCCGGCGCGGGCCCGCTGGCCGATCCTTCCGAGGCCGCGGTCGCGCCGCCCTCCGGCACCGACTCCGACCGCCTGCTGGCCGCCCTCGAAGCCGGCCGCGACCCGTTCGACGAGCTGGACCCCACCGCCGCCATCGTGGCGGGCAGCGGCGATGCCGGCGGCAGCAGCTTCGTGCGCCTGGCTCGCATCCTGGAAACCACCACGCCGCTGGACCTCTCCTACCCCAACCCGTCGCGCGGCGAGGAAGTCATCGCGCCGCTGGCCGGCGCCAGCGCCACGGACGACGACGGCGCGGGGAATGCGCCGCCGCTGGCCGTCAACGACGCCGTTGGCACCCGCCAGGACGACGCGATCCGCGGCAACCTGCTCTCCAACGACAGCGACCCCGACGGCGACGCGCTGACGCTGGTGTCCGTCAACGGCCGCCCGATGACGAGCGAGGGCATCACCGTTCCCGGCTCTAACGGCGGCGTGTTCACCGTCTATCCCGACGGCTCGTACGTCTTCAACCCCAACGGCGAATACAAGGCGCTGGGCGAAGGCGAAACGGCGGTCTCCACCGTCTCCTACACGATCACCGATCCGTCCGGCGCCACTTCCACGGCCACGGTCGCCGTCACGGTGACCGGCGTGCTCGACGTGCCGACGATCTCGGTTTCCGATGCCGGCACGGTGAACGAAGGCGGCATCGCCACGTTCGACATCAGCCTGGGCAACACGATCGACCTCGACCGCGAAACCACCATCACGCTGAAGATCGGCGGCCAGGTCGAGGCCGGCGACGTCGGCACGCCCGTCGTCACCATCGGCGGCGTGGCCGTCACGGTCACCGCCAACCCGGACGGCACCTACAGCTTCCAGCTTCCGGCGGGCGTGACAGGCGGCATCGTGGTGGCCGTGCCCACTACCGACGACGCCACCTTCGAGGGCCGCGAGAGCTTGACCCTGGAGGCCACCCTCAGCGGTCAGGCGGCCAACGGCGCCCAACTGCCGGCAGGCATCACCGATACCGGTACGGCCACCATCGTCGATGTGGAGAGCACCGATCCGTCCAACCCGAATCCGGGCGCCGACATTCCCTCCCTTACGGTGGGCGACGCGGGCGACATCAACGAAGGCAGCAGCGCCGACTTCAACGTCTCGCTTTCCAAGCCGGTCGATGCCGACACCACCATCACCTTCAAGCTGGGCGGCGAGATCGAAGCCGGCGACGTGGGCACGCCCACCGTCACCATCGGCGGCCAGTCGGTTGCCGTGACGGCCAACCAGGACGGCACCTACAGCTTCACGGTGCCCGCCAATACGGCGGGCGGCATCGTGGTGAGCGTGCCGACCACCGACGACGCGGTCTTCGAAGGCCGCGAGAGCCTGACCCTGGAAGCCACGCTCACCGGCAGCTCGGCCAGCGGCGTGGCCCTGCCCGGCGGCATCACCGACACCGGCAGCGCCACCATCGTCGATACCGAAAGCACCGATCCGTCCCACCCGAATCCGGGCGCCGACGTGCCCGCCCTCACCGTCTCGGATGCGGGCGACGTCAAT